>Ga0208245_1001526_pt1 | contig 13797 bp, 14 predicted proteins | sample RifOxyC1_FD_184035 | JGI IMG/M metagenome (GOLD analysis project Ga0208245, IMG submission 184035) | Soil microbial communities from Rifle, Colorado - Rifle Oxygen_injection C1 (SPAdes) | ecosystem: Environmental > Terrestrial > Deep subsurface > Rock core/Sediment | place: Rifle, Colorado... | reverse complement strand
CCGTCGCAAAATACGAATTCATGTCTAAGTGTAAGATGGAGCGCAGTGTCCTATCCTCCATACCAAATCCTCCTTATCCAAAAGAAGTTCAGCCAGCATTGTTCCCGTATCCACCGAAAATCCCAGAAATACTTTTCCTCCGTCCTTTCTTTCAAACTTTAAAGTCACTCGTTTTACCTCATGTCTTCTGCCGCCCCAGATAAAACGTAAAGGAATTACTTTTCTGCCCCAAAATCCTACTTCCACTCCGATTTCTTCATTTGTTTCCATAACTCCATTTGTAACCAAAGTAAACCCGAAAGTCAATAACCAAACGTGGGTTTTTTTATTAGCCAGCGTCAAACATTCACATGGAATCACCTTCCCGCAACTGGCGACTCAACAAGCAGCGTTACCAATTAAAAGGAACGGCGTGTGAATGTGGAGCCAAACATTTTCCACCCAGAGATATTTGCCCCGGACCCCTGTATGAAACTGCCCGAAATACGGACGGTCAGGGCGACCCATCGGCTCATGCAATTATGGTTGCCCTCATGTCACCGGCTGAAGTTGTAACAAGTACATAGCCGCCTGCATATTGAGCCTCACTCCTGAATATAGTATTATCCGGCTGAAATGAAACTCTATTCCAAACAAACCCTGGCCACATTGGGCTTACTCCTTCTTTTTGTTTTTTACCTTAACTACAATCGTAGTCAAAGTCTTCCCTCCGGACTTTTAACTGAATCAGAACCCGTAACCGTCAACATTCCCACCACCACTCCCGAACCGTTTTTGGGTTATCCCAGTTTCGAAATTTCCACTACTAAAGGCAATTTCACCGTCCAGTTAAGACCCGATCTGGCCCCCGAATCCGTTTTTAATTTCCTTAAAAAGTGGTCTCAGGGTGATTGTAACGCCACTTCGTTTCACCGGGTTGAAGATTGGGTAGTTCAGGGCTGCGACCCCAAAGGCGACGGTACCGGAGGCTTAACCGAACTTCCCACTGAGGCCTCAGGAGAAAGTTTTACCAGAGGCAGCCTCGGTGTAGCCAGAAAACCGTACCCAAAAGACAAGTCTAACGACAGCCAATTCTTTATCGCCAAAAAAGACTCCCGGTTCTTAGACGGAGAATACACTTACTTAGGAAAAGTCGTCTCCGGTATGGAAGTGGTAGACACCTTAACTACAAATGATAAAATTCAAAGCATCATTCCTTTAACCAAATAATTCATATGGCTACCAAAACCAACCCCGAAAACCTCATCCGCCACGAAAATGGCACCATCGAACTGAAAATCCGTATCAGCTGGCCGACTATCGAAGCCGCCTTCAAAAAAGAACTGGCCAAGGCTGCAGACCAGGTTGAAGTTCCGGGATTTCGAAAAGGCAAAGCCCCCAAAGACATGATTGATCCCAAAGTAGACCGGACAGCCGCTCTGTCTCAGGCCATTAACGTACTTCTGCCGGAAGCTTATTCCGAACTTGTCAAAAGCCACCAGCTTAAACCCATTCTTTACCCCCAAATCATCATCGACAAAGGCAAAGAAGGCGAAGACTGGGAATTTACCGCCACCACCTGTGAAGCTCCCACCGTCACCGTTCCTGAGTATAAAAAGGAAATTTCCAAGCTCAAAGCCGAAGAAGGTCAATCCAAACTGACCCCGATTATCGAATGGCTTCGGAAAAACTCCAAAGTTTCCGTGCCTCAACCTCTGGTTGAAGAGGAAGCAAATCATCGTCTGTCAGCCCTGGCCGAAAACCTGACTCAAATTGGTCTGGATATGACCAAATACCTGCAGACTAAAAAACTATCCGCCCAGGACCTCAAAGCTCAGACTCTTCAGGCTGCTAAAATTGATCTTGAAACCGAATTCATATTGGCTCAGATCCAGATGGAACAAAAACTGGATAGTAGGGCCAAAACCCTGGAGTATTTGCAGGGCATGCTAGGCTAGCCATATTATGCTATAATACAAGCCATGGCGACAACCTATAGTAATACACCCAAATCTGGGAGTCGAACTAAAGTTCAATCCCCGGAGAACTTTCTGGAGGCTTTAAGGTCTCTAGGCTCTGGTGCCGTTTCCGACTTCAAAACTCAGGCCAAAGCCGCCATCACCCAGGACATTCCTGAGTCTTTTGGAATTTCTACTTCCGGCACTCTTAGCCCCAACGAATCGCTTCCTATTTCTCAGATGCAAAGAGCCGAAGAACGGGGTTACTCCCAGGCCGAATCCGAATTTACCCAAAGGCTGTCCCAAATGCGCCAGGAAGAAAGACAACAGCTGATTCGAAGCGAGCGGGAAGCCAAACAGCAAATTGACTCAATTCGCCAGGAAATCCGCAGTCTAGTTAAAACCATGGGAGATTTTGCCCAGGAAATTCAGGTCGCCACCATGCAGACCACCGTTAATCCCGGCGTCTATCACAAAAACTTCTATATTCACCTTAAAACCATTATCGTTGCTCTAAGACAAAAAGCTGAATCTTCAAAAAATTGGCTGGCCGCCAGTAACCACCGGGCCAAAAAGAAAGGCTTTTACTGGTCTCAGGTTAAATCATCCGGCACTAAGTACATGCTCTCCTCGGAGCGCTACATGGTCACTTCAACCGGTTAATTGAATTTCGTTATATGACCGATGACATTCCCATTACCCGTCCTTACCGATTTTCTTCGGATACCCTCCGTATCCAGCGAACCCGAGTTCTCCGGGCAGTGTGATCAGGCCCGTGATTTTCTGGTCGAATTGTTTGCCTCCTTCGGTTTCTCCACTCAAATCCTTCCCTCAATCTCTCATCCGGCTATTTTTGCCCAGTCTCCAGTTTCAAATCCCAACTTGCCTACGGCCTTAATTTACGGTCATTACGACGTCCAGCCCCCTGGGGCACCCAGTTTGTGGACCACTCCGGCTTTCGAGCCCACCGTCAGAAAAGGCCGCATTTATGCCCGTGGCGCCTCCGACAACAAAGGTCAGATTTTTATTCACTTAATGGCGGTTAAACAGTTAATTGACCAGTTTGGACTGCAAAACTTACCCGTCAACTTTAAATTCATTATCGAAGGTGAAGAGGAAATCGGCAGTCCCGGAGTCAATTCCCTGGTCCAAAAATATCCACACCTTCTCAAAGCCGACTATATTTTCTTATCCGATACCGAAATGGTAGCCGCCGGCCATCCTTCAATTGATGTTTCCCTAAGGGGTGAAGTTAGTGTTGATGTTCAACTTCAAACCGGATCTCAGGATGTCCACTCCGGCCAATTCGGCGGCCTGGCTCCAAATTCGGCATTTATTCTCATCCGCATGTTATCGACGCTCAAAAATGGCGACGGCAAAATTACTTTACCCGGCTTCTATCAAAACGTAGTTCCGTTGTCACCCAAAGAAATTCGGGACTTTCGTCATGTTGAACCCAAAGTCGCCGACATTCTCAGTGATGGCCGGTTGTTATTCTTAGGCTCCAGCACCCAAGGGCTGTCTATTAACCAGCGCCGATGGAGCGAGCCTACCATGGACATTACCGGGCTTGACAGTGGTTATACCGGCTCCGGCTCCAAAACCATTATTCCCAACGTGGCCACCGCCAAAATCAGCTTCCGCCTGGTGCCAAATCAGGATCCCAATCGGATTTACCGATTGCTGGTTAACTACATCCAAAAGATGGCCCCCAAACGCGCCACTTTACGTTTTTTCCGCCATAACCCGGCCCCCGCCTATAAAGCCCCCACCACTCATCCTATTTATGAACTGACCAGAAAGGTTCTAGGGGATACTTTTGACCATCCGGCCGTCTTTACCGGCCAGGGCGGATCAATCGGTTTTGTGCCGGTTTTAGCCCGGGCCTTAAACGCTCCGGCCGTTCTTATCGGCTTTGGTTTACCGGATGACAACTGTCATGCCCCCAATGAATTTTTACCCCTGGAAAACATCGAAAAGGGGATAGCAGCCATGGTTAAACTCTATTCAAATATTGACAAGATTGCCAAGCCTAATTACAATATCTCCTAACATGCAACAGTCGTCCTTCCTAATTATTAGCGCCCTAGTCCTTTTTGAGGACGGGCTTAATGTGGGAGGAGTAAGAGCCTAAAGCCATTATTTAAATAAATAAAGAACAACCTCCCACAAGGAGGTTTTTTTATTTCAAAAAAACCTATGCCAGGATTCAAAGACGCAGGAAAATTCACGCCAGCCTCCGTAAAACTCGACTCGGAAATCGCTCAGCGAGGAGGCATTGATTACGACAACATGTTGGCCGTAAAACATCCCAACTACCGGCTTCGTAAGCCGGGTCAGGAAAACACCAGATTGGACGTCTCAGCCGGAGACATCACACCGATAAAGGCCATGCCAAAACCGCTTGCCAGAATCAACCTCGCTACTCCAGACACCGCCCTGATGGGAATCGAAGCCGAGTTTTTTGTCATCAACTCCGCCGGCCATCCGGTCACGATGTATGGTGCCGACTCAGTTCAAGAAATTTCTGAGGGAAATAAAAAAATTGTCGTTGTTAACCATCAGGGACAACCCTGGGACCTTGATCAAATTCCAGGTTTAACCCCGGAAGGTCTGAATTCTCAGGTAGAAATTGCCACCTCACCTCATAATTCTTTTGAAGATCTTCAGAAAAACCTGACCCAAACCCTCGTTCCAATCGCCACCGCTTTTCAGGCCAAGGGGTGGCTAATGCTTCCCACCGGTCTTTCTGGTCTACCTTTGAAGTCTGATATCTCAAACATTCCCCCTCATGAATACATGGTCAGTATTCACACCCACGGATTGAAGAGGACCGCTCTCACTTTTGACGCCCAAACCGTCCAAAGCCACGTCGACCAGTCAGGATTTGGCAGCTCAATTGAATTCTCACTGGCCTTAGGCAATAGCTACAACGCTGTTTTATCCACCATGATTAATGCTCTCTCTTTATCAGCCCCATTCTGGAAAGGCCGGTCAGACAGTTTATTGTCACACCGGGAATCATCCAGAAATCAAATTTCAACCCGCGGAGGAGTCCAGGATAATATCCCGGTTGACGCCCTCAGTTTTTTGCACAGAGGGCACCTGCGAGTCACCGCCGGGGAGATTCCGGTTCCCGAACGGGCCGGGGGAGGAAAAAGTAACGGTTCTCACAACGACTATCGCCCCAAACTTTCCACCGGAACGGCTGAATTTGGTTCGTCAGACAGCAATCCCAATCCGGAATTATGGGTAGCCCAAACTGTTGTCCTGAGAAGATTTACAGAAATTGTTGCTCAATTGGTCAGAGATGAAACCGGCCATTTACCCTCATTTTTGGAAATGGAATCGTTTGATGTCCGAAAAGCAAACCGACTAGCGGCTGCAAAGAATGGAGTGGATGCCGTTATTTCTACCAAAGCCGGTCTTCTTACAATTCGTCAGGCTTGGAATAACTTCTTCAGCTGGGCCAAGCCAAAACATAGCTCTCCTGACTGGGATAGATCAGTCGATGTTATCAAAAGAACCTTGGCTCAAAACGCCAAAAACGTTCAGGATTATTTCAATCCAAATTCTCCGAACCACCTGCACGGCTCAGTCGCAGTTGCCATGCTAAGGCAGTATGAACAGTTATCAGGACCCGAAACCGATCGGATAGCCCAGGTTAACGTGATGGTGGCCTCAGGATTTATGGGCCTAATTGACAGACTTTAATCATGACTAAACAAAAATATTTTACTAACTTTTTCTTTATCTCGTCTATGCGGGACGTGTAGCCTGTTTAATTAATTAAACATTCACACCCCGCAAATGGCGGGGTTTTTCTTTTATGTACCCTGAACAAAAAATAATTATTAGAAAAGCTGAAACAAAAGACGCTGACCTGCTGTCGCAGCTGGCCAGGGCCGGATTCCCTGGTTATCCTTTTCTTGGCGTATATCAGCCGGAAATAATCAGGCAACAAATCCAAAATGGTGAACAAAGATATGTTTTGGAAACTGAAATGGGACTGGTAGCTACCGCCGTTCTTGGCGGAAGCCAGCAAATGCGTGAAATTTGCAGAGTAGTCGTCAGTCCCCAGTACCGGGGAAACGGAGTCGGCAAGGCCATCACCAAATCTTTGTATGACGAGGCTACCATCAATGGTTGGTCTCCCTGGGCTGATGTCCGGGCTGTCCAGCCGGCCATGCAGAGATCCGCTCTGTCAGCCGGCATGTATCCGGTTTCGGTCGAATCCGGAAAACATGTTGTTTATGACCACCGGGATCAAAACGACCACCCCACAAGTCCGGCCAGAGAAAGCATGATTCATTTCACAAGTCTCATAGCTGACCCCAGTCAACTAAGGCGTCAGCTTAACCTTTGGCCACTATCTCTAAAGCAAGTTTTACTCACAAATATAAAATCTGCCCTCAACTTGTCACAACCTGACAGGGGACTAGCCCATCTGCTTCTTCCGGACGCTCAATCGGTCAAATCTAAAATCCATTCCGAATTACAAAAGATGTCTTTGGCTACAGACATCACCCGCGATTCTGATATCGAAGTAATCGACTTGTCGGGTAACAAAGTCCTTATCATCAAGCCCGATGCCTCGGCTTTTATTCTGGAAAACAACCACCCCGGAAGTGTGGATTTAAACACTCTGGCTGAATTGGGAATTCAGGTTGTGACCGCTTATTGTGACGCCGGTCAGATAGACACCATTAATTCACTGGCACGTCTCAAAATGGAGCCGGCCATGTTGCGGCCGTGGCAAAATGAAATAGGCAGCGCCACCGTTTGGCAGGTTGGTTGTCGCAGATTTTTAAACCAGGGTCACCAACTAATTGAGCCGGTTAACATTGATCCCCAAATTAGATCGCAATTAGAGCAGTTTTTCACTTATTTAACTTAGTGGTACAATACTCAAATGAAAGACGACCTCATTTCCCTCTCCAAAGCTTTAATTGCCATCCCTTCTACTAAGGAATCACCTGACCAATTAGAAGCCGTATTAAAAGCGGCCCAATCCGTTGTTTCCGAATTTCCCTTCAAGCGTTTTGTCTGCGACGGCAATCCCAGTTTGCTTATCTACAATAAATGGCCTGAAAATGGCAAATTTCATATCCTGCTTAACGGACATTTGGACGTAGTTCCCGGCAAACCCGAGCAGTTCGCAGCTACAGTTGAAGGCGACAAGTTGATAGGCAGGGGGGCAATCGACATGAAAGCCGCTACTGCCGCTGAAATTCTGGCATTCAAAGAAACTGCCGCAAAAGTTGATTACCCACTCGCACTCCAATTGGTTACCGATGAGGAAATTGGGGGTAAAAAGGGTGTCAAATACCAAATATCCCAGGGCATTCTGACCGATTTTTATCTTTGTGGTGAGTATTCCGATTTGGAGATCTGCTGTGAAACCAAAGGTGTTTTATGGATCAAGATGACTACCAAAGGCAAACGAGCTCACGGCGCGTATGTATGGAACGGGGTCAATGCCATCACCAAACTCGCCAAGGAAATCCAATCCGTTAGTAAAATCTTTCCCGTTCCAGCAAAAACTGCCTGGAAAACTACCTGCAACTTCGGCGTCATTTCCGGCGGAAACACCGTCAACCAAGTACCCGACGAAGCCAGCGTAACTTTAGACATTCGTCATGTTCCCGAAGATTCCTCGTCCCAACTTCTATCAAAAATAAAATCTGGTCTGACCTACCCTGATACTCAGTTGGAAATTATGGAGGATGAACCCTGCAATCACGCCGACAAAAACGATCCATTGGTCAAACAATTGGCCGCCTCAATTAAACAAGTTGCCGGCGAGAATGCTAAATACGTTAAATTCCACGGCGCATCGGACGCTCGTTATTATTCAGCTGCCGGTAGTACGGCAGTCGACATCGGACCAACAGGAGAAGGACTTCACTCAGATTATGAATGGTGCAGCATTAAAAGTTTGCAAACATACAAAGATATTCTCGTAAAATTCTTGCTTCCGCTTTGATATAATCAGTCAAAGCGGATCCGTAGCTCAGCTGGCTAGAGCGCTTCATTGACATTGAAGAGGTCAGAGGTTCAAGTCCTCTCGGGTCCACCATGAAAAAGGCATTAATATGCGGAGCAGGTGGCTTTTTAGGAAGTCATCTGGCCAAACGTTTAAAAAAGGAAGGCTTCTGGGTCAGGGGAGTGGATATTAAAAAACCGGAATACAGCAAATCGGCCGCTGATGATTTTCAACTTCTGGATCTGCGAATCAGAAAAAATTGCACTAAGGCCCTGACTGTTGATGGGGGATTTGACCAGGTTTATCAGCTCGCAGCCGACCGGGGCGGAGCCGGGTATATGGTCTCCGGAGAATGCGACATGATGGAAAACAATGTTCTTATAAATGTTTATATGATTTCCGAAGCCGTCAAGCTTTCTAAAAAACCCAAATACTTTTTCTCTTCTTCCGTCTGCGTCTACAAAGATATGCAGCCGGGTGATGGAGTAATCACCGAAGAGCAGGTTTATCCCGCGTTTCCAGAAAATGAATACGGTTGGGAAAAATTGTATACCGAACGCATGCTTCTGGCTTTCAGCCGCAAATTCGGCATGCCAGCTAGAATTGCCAGGTTCCATACCACTTACGGGCCGGAATCAAATTGGGAAGGCGGCCGGGAAAAAGCCGCCGATGCGCTGTGTCGTAAGGTGGCCATGGCCAAAGATGGCGGAGAAATTGAAGTTTGGGGCGACGGCAAAGCCGTCAGGGTTTTTACTTACGTCGACGACTTAATTGAAGGTATTCGTAAATTAGTTGAATCTGAAATTGGTGAACCAACCAATATCGGAAGCAGTCAACGGGTTTCTGTAGCTGAACTTGCCGAAACCGTCATTAAAGTCTCGGGCAAAAAACTGGGCATCAAATACGTTGAAGGCGCCGTCGGAGTCCATGGTCGAAACTTTAGTAGTGCCAGAATAAATTCTACCGGCTGGAGCACTAAGTTTACGCTTGAAGAGGGAATTAAGATTCACTACCCTTGGGTCAGATCTCAGGTAGAAAAGAAATACGGGGTAACCAAATAATGTACCTCGGAGCCCACGTTTCCATTGCCGGAGGGTTTGATAAATGTCTGGACAGAATTTCGGATCTGGGCGGAAACACCTTAATGACTTTTGCTTCATCTCCCCGGTCATTGCGAACCAAAGATTTTACTCAGGAAGAAATTGAAAAATATAATAAAAAGAAAGCCCAATTAAATATTGGTCCTCATTTTTTCCACGGGGTTTATTTAGTTAATTTGGCTTCTGAGAGTAAATCGTATCTCAAAGCCAGCGTTGAATCATTAATCTTTTATCAAAGATTTGCTTCCCAAATAGAAGCAGTCGGCACCATCTTTCATGTCGGAAGCCACAAAGGCCGCGGACTTTCAGAAACACTCACCCAGATTGTGCAATCAATTAATTTTATTTTAGACAATAGTCCCAAGGGCATTAAATTAATTCTCGAAAATTCCGCCGGCCAGGGCGGAACAATCGGTGATACTTTTGAGGAACTGGAACTGATCATCAACCGCATCGGGGACAAAAGCAAAATCGGCATTTGCCTTGATACTCAGCACGCCTTTGCCTCGGGTTACAACATGACCACTCTTTTAGATGTTTTTGACCACAAAATCGGTTTCAAACGCCTATCAGTCATTCATTTCAACGACTCCTTAACCGAGTTTAACTCCCACAAAGACCGCCACGCTAACCTCGGCGAAGGTAAAATTGGTGCCGAGTCAATGCAAAAATTACTTAACGACCCCCGACTTAAAAACGTACCCTTTATTCTGGAAACCCCCGGCCTCAATCATTCCGGACCCAGAAAAGAGGATATTGCATATCTCAAATCACTGGTAGTACAATAACTACAATTAATTTGGTTGCCAAACTCACCAATTGGCCCGAAACCAAAAAATTAAGTAAGCCACCAAGTAATCGGATGGAACCCTGGGTCCGATGAAAAGGGGCTTTTTTATTTTTAAACATATGTCCAAAAAATTAGACGAAAAATTCAGCAAATTAGACTCCTCAGCCCAGGTGTTACTCAAACTACGCCACACCAGCGAACACGTTTTGCATGCCGCCATGCAAAATTTGTTTCCCCAGCTTAAAAAGGCCATGGGTCCGGCAACCGACGAAGGCTTTTATTTCGACTTTGATTTAGATCAAAAAATTTCCGAGGATCTATTCCCTGAAATTGAGAAGGAAATGCAAAAAATCATTAACACCAAAGCCAAAATGGTGCATGAAAATATTACTCCGGAAGCCGCTAAAAAACTGTTTTCCAAAAATCCCTATAAACTGGAATGGCTTTCCGACATTCAGAAAAGAGGGGAATCGGTCAGCATTTTTAGAATGATCGATCCTTCAGGAGACGAAATCGACGTCGATCTTTGTTCCGGCCCCCATTTAGACAGTGTGGATCAGATCAAAGCTTTTAAACTGCTCACCGTAGCCGGAGCCTATTGGCATGGTGATGAAAAAAACAAAATGCTTACCCGTATCTACGGCACCTGCTGGCCAACCCAGAGGGAATTGGATGAATATTTAAACCGCCTCGAAGAGGCCAAAAGACGCGACCACCGCATTATCGGCAAGGATTTAAACTTGTTTGTTTTTTCCGACCTGGTTGGTAAAGGCCTGCCGCTTCTTACTTCCAAAGGAGCTACCATCAGACGGGAATTGGAGCGGTTCGTCGTAGACGAGGAACTAAAAAGAGGCTATCAGCATGTAGTTACCCCGCCCTTGGCCAAAACTGAACTGTACAAAACATCAGGTCACTACCCGTATTACAAAGACACCATGTATCCGGTTATGAAAGTTGACGAAGAAGAATTAATTCTCCGGCCCATGACCTGTCCTCATCATTTCATGCTTTATAAATCTTCCGGTCATAGTTACAAAGAATTACCAATCAGGATGGCAGAATTATCACCTCAATTCCGCTATGAAAAAAGCGGAGAACTTACCGGCCTGATGCGTGTCCGCATGTTTTCCCTGGCCGATGCCCATATTTTCGCCACTAAAGATCAGGCCAAGCAGGTTATTTCTGAAGTTTTAGATCTTATTCAATTTGCCAACGAAATTTTTGGTATGACCAAAGGTGAAGATTATCGCTATCGATTATCCTTAGGCGACAGAAAAGACGATAAAAAATACTTCAAAGACGATGCCGCCTGGGACTTGGCCGAAGACGTTCTGCGCGAAGTTTTGACCGAAAGACACGAACCGTTTTTTGAAGCTCCCGGCGAAGCCGCATTTTACGGCCCTAAAATTGACGTCCAGGTAAAAAAAATCTCGGGTCACGAGGAAACCGCCTTCACGGTTCAATACGACTTTGTCATGCCCAAACGTTTCGATCTTAAATACACAGATAATGAGGGCAAAGAAGCCCAACCAATCGTCATTCACCGGTCTTCAATCGGCGCCTTTGAACGCACCATGGCCTTTTTAATTGAAAAATATGCCGGCGCCTTTCCCACCTGGCTCTCACCGATCCAAGCTATCGTAATTCCAATTTCCGACAAGCATTTGGACTATGCCAACGGTCTTTACGACCAGCTCAAAAAACAGGGTATCAGGGTTGAACTTAACGACAAAAACGAACCTTTAAACGCCCGCATTCGGGATGCCGAAATGCAGAAAATTCCGTACATCTTAGTTGTAGGCGATCGCGAAGCCGAGCAAAATACCGTTTCGGTCCGCTCCAGAAGTCAAAAAGGTCAAAACGTTGTTCCGGTGTCCGAGTTTGTAGAGAAAATAAAAAGTGAAATTTTTAACAAGGCTCTCGCGTGATATAATTTAAAAACCTAGTGAGTACCTTCTATAAAATCAATCATCAGATCCAGGCTAAGCAAGTTAGACTTTTACGTGAAGACAATACACAAATAGGCATAGTTCCCCTGGCAGAAGCCCTGACTCAGGCCGCAGCCGCTCAGGTCGATGCCGTTGAAATTGCTCCCCAAGCCGAGCCTCCGGTAGTTAAATTGATTGATTACAAAAAGTTTCTTTACCAAATCTCCAAAAAAGAAAGAGCCAGCAAAGCCGCAGCCAAAAAAGTCGATATCAAAGAAATCCGCTTAACTCCTTTTATGGCCGAGAATGATTTTCAGGTCCGAATGACCAGAGGCCGCGACTTTTTACTTGAGGGAAACAAGCTTCGTGTCAGCATTAAGTTTGTCGGCCGACAGTTAACCCACAAGGAATTCGGCCCTCAAATGATGGCCAAAACCATGTCAAGCCTATCTGAAGTAGCCACCATGGACCAGGATGCCAAATGGATCGGTCGTCAGTACATGGCTACCCTGACTCCGGTTAAAAAGCGTTAGCCTCTGGTCAATTTCCGCCCCTCCTAGTATAATCACCCCATGGCAAAGAAGGCTAAGACCAAGAAATCAGCCGTGCGCAGATTCAAAATTACCGGTACCGGCAAAGTTATGCGCCGCGTCGGTTTTGGCCGACACCTTAAAAGAAGAAAATCAGCCGGCCAACTGCGTGGCTACAAAGTAAACAAAGAAGTCACCGGAAAAATGGCCAGACGGGTTAAACGCCTCATTAATTTGGCTTAATTACTTATCTTAGGACTTAAATTCCCAATCTAAACTAATAATATGCGCGTCAAATCCCCCCGAAGACAACGACACAATAAAGTCCTGAAACTGGCCCAGGGCTATCGCATGGCCCGTCACCGCCTGTACAAGGCTGCCCACGAATCAGTCGTGCATGCCGGTCAGTACGCTTTCATGGGTCGAAAATTAAGAAAACGTGATTTCCGGGCTCTTTGGATTGTCAGAATTAACGCCGCCCTCTCATCTTTAGGTGTTACGTATCATCTCTTTATTTCCGCCTTGAAAAAGTCATCCATTCAGCTTGATCGTAAAATTCTATCCGAACTTGCCTCCAATCAACCGCAGGTTTTCAAAAAGATCGTCGAAACAGCCGGATTTAAACTCCAAAAGTAAACAGGGGAGTTTAAACGTTCCTATTTACTCCCCGAAAGGGGAGTTTTTGTATATAATCCCTTTATGCACCAAAAATTGCAGAATTTAAAAAACGAAGCTTTAGCTCAAATAATTTCCGCTCAATCGGCAGAAGAATTAGAACAAATCCGCATTCAGTACCTGGGAAAATCCGGCCAATTAAACGACATAGCCAGACTTTTTAAGGACCTAAGTCCTGCCGAAAAGTCATCAGTGGGCTTACTGTTTAATGACGTCAAATCGGCGATATCTGACGCGCTGTCTTCATCCAAACTATCTTCGCTTAAATCTTCATCCCCGGCCGACTTTGATCCTTCACTTCCGGGAGTCAAAATAGCCTTAGGCCACCTGCACCCGATAACCAACGCCATCGAAGAAATCAGTTCTGTTTTTGAAAAAATAGGCTTCTCCCGAGTCCGTTATCCCGAAGTTGATTGGGACTGGTACGCTTTCGAAAGCCTGAATTTCCCTGATAACCATCCTGCCAGAGACGACTGGGAAACCTTTTTTGTCGACACTCCCGCCCGCCCGCACCTAGGTCGCATGCTTTTAACCCCCCACACCAGTAACGGCCAGGTCAGGGAAATGGAGCGGGTCAAAACCCCTCCCATTCGCATGGTCAATATTGCCAAATGTTACCGGCGTCAGGTGGATGTTTCCCATACCCCCATGTTTCATCAATTTGAAGGCCTGGTCGTCGACCGGGGAATTACCGTCGCCAATTTAAAAGGCACTACTGATTATTTTGTCAAAACGTTTTTCGGACCCAACCGTAAGTCTCGCTTAAGACCATATCACTTTCAATTTACGGAACCGTCTTTTGAAGTCGATATTTCCTGCGGCATCTGTAACGGACACGGCTGCAAACTTTG
>Ga0208245_1001521_pt1 | contig 13836 bp, 13 predicted proteins | sample RifOxyC1_FD_184035 | JGI IMG/M metagenome (GOLD analysis project Ga0208245, IMG submission 184035) | Soil microbial communities from Rifle, Colorado - Rifle Oxygen_injection C1 (SPAdes) | ecosystem: Environmental > Terrestrial > Deep subsurface > Rock core/Sediment | place: Rifle, Colorado... | reverse complement strand
AGGTAAAATTTGGCCGAAACTTTTTAGATTATTGGTCAAAGGAAAACTACCCAAGTCTAGAATCTAATGATGATATCACCGTTGAAAAACTCATCTTGATTCGCGAAGTGGCATAATTTCTAACACAACCGCCCCGGCTATCAGAATAGCCACCCCGCCTTAACTAAGGCGGGGATTTGATGGAGGTGCTTCACACAACTTTATTTGCTGTTCAAGCTAGGGAACATAATTGACAGTTAATTAGTTGTAATTTCGACCTTTTAATTTTTGGTAAATTGTCTTGTAATTTGGCGTCGATGAACTTCATTAAGGTGTTGATTTGTTCTTCTTTTTTAATGCGTCTTGAGTCCGCTAATCTTCTTCTTTGTTTGGCTAAATATACCTGATATTTTTTAGTGATTGTCATCGCCTCCTCCGGTTTCTCTTTCCATAATTTGTAAAACTCCATCGGGGTCAGGTAGCCAAGAGCTTGATGTGGTCTTTTCCAGTTGTAGAAATATTCCCATTCTTTCAAAGCCGTCTTTTGTTCTTCAAAACTTTTTTTCAAACCACCTCGCTGGTAAAATTCCAATTCATCCGTCAGGTGTGACCGTTCCACTCTGGGATTGTCAGTCGGCGTACCGAGATTGGAGTAGAAGTGAAAAACATTTTCTGTTTTTAGTTGTTCACGAAAATCTTTTTGATTTTCATATCCATTGTCGGTATTCTCACAGGCAATCCTAAAAGGAAAACTTTTGACCGCTTCTTTGTGAGCCAGAGTGGAGCCTAGAGCTTTGCCATCTCGGGCTAAGTTCAAAGCTCGTATTCTGGTAAATGAGTCGGTTTCCGTATGTTGATTGTAGAAGTTCTCTCCAGTCTTGCCTGGCCCATTCTGGGCGTATTTTGGCACGTATTTCATATCTTTTTCGACTAAAGCTCCTGGTTTCAAATCCTTGATTACTTTTGGTGGACGATATTTGACTCGCAGTTCCACCGCCAATTCTTCTCTCTTGATTTTAGCTTGCCATGCGCGGATGTTCTTGAGAGAAATTTTCGGATCAATCTTTCCGTGTTTATGCAGGTAACTGTTTACTGTATTGTGGTTCACAATTATTCCGTAGTCTCTTTTGAGAGCTCTGGCAATTTTGACCTTGCCCCAAACGTTTCTCGAATCATGGCGGATTTGCAAAATTTTCTGTTCAGTATCTTTTGATATTCTTTTTCGATTTTCGGTATTATGTGGCGCTTTTGATTTTGGTTCCAGAACTCGCGGATCTTTGCCACTCTTTTCAAACAAAGTTTTGAGCGGAGACAACCATTGTCGGGTGATGCCAATCTTTTTAGCGGCTTTGGTGATATTGGCACTCGGTTCTTTGTAGAGTACCCAGAGCCAATACAGGCGTTTTCTGGCTTCTTCGGACAGTTTGTATCGCTTTGGATTTAACTCTTTCTCAGCGGTGTTTTTCATGCTGTTTAGATGATTATTTTTGATATCATCTAGCCAAGCATTATTGGCTGTCATTTTCAACATATTCATTGTTTTCAAGGTTCAATCTAGTGTCAACTGTATCATAGGCCAGTGCATAGCTAGACTTTCTGCCCATAAAAGTGGTATAAAAGAGGAGTCTCCCAGTTATAAATAGGGAGTTAAATGGTGGCCATCGTTCAACGGTTAGGACTTCGACCTGTGGCGTCGAAAATGAGAGTTCGATTCTCTCTGGTCACCCCAAACGGTATCTAATATAACCGAGTTCGGTTGATTGGATATCATTGCAGGAATCTCGGCAATTTGTCGGGATTTTTGCGTTTTAGGGGCAATCTTGGATTTTGATTTGCCAGCTATGAACGGTGTGAATTCTACGGCCAAGTCGGTTATTATTCTCGGACCGGTAATTTCTTTGTATTTCTTGGTAAAGACCATGTCTTCGGCTTGCATCAGTCCTCTGATGATCGGTGATGGTATTACGGTTTGGATTTTTTTGTCAGCCACCTCAAACCTCTCCCAATAAAGGCCAAGGAATAGTCTTTTCATTTCATCCGGCGATTTGGTATAGGCTTCGTAAGCGTTGCGGACAAACAAGAGCATATCTTGGAGTTCATCAATTCTCATATTGAGTTTTTTATCTTGGGTATACAATTCGTCTTGCAATAGCTCGAGCTGTTCTTTGATTTTAACTTTTACTCTGGAGAAGTCGTCATCAGTGATTAATCCGGCAAAAAGTTTTTCCTCGGCTGTATCCCGTTTCTTTTCAAACATCATCTTTTGAGTATTCAGGGCTTTCTTATCTTTATTAATCACTTCTTTACGAGTGCTATAAATCTTTTCAATCTTGGTCACTAGTCTATCGGTAAAATTGGGAGTAAATTCTATGTACTTGAACAAGTTAGCAACTTGCTGTTCTATGTCCCAAACCTCCACATACTTATCTTGGCATTTAATCTGATCACCAGACCGGTTGCAGTGATAATAAGATTTATTTTTCTTTGGGTGATGTTCGGCCGTGTATCTTTGTCCGCAGTTGGCACAAAAAGTCAGACCTCGCAGAATAAAGTTAAACTTTTGCCGTCGGCAGGCATAGCGGTTATGCTCGGCCATAACCAATTGGACTCGTTCCCACAAATCTTTATCTATAAGCGGTTTATGTTTTCCGGTGTTAACTAATCCTCGCCAACGCATCTCGCCGTAATAAAAAGGATTTTTTAAGATCTCAATCATCTTGCTGTGAGCCAGTCGTTTGTCGGCGTGAGTTCTAAAACCTTTTTTGTATAAAGCGTCACGAACTTCAAAGACTGAATAATCTCCAGTCACATACATTTTGAATGCCTCTTGAATAAGCGGTGCTCGTTCTTCGTCTACAATAATAATTCTTTTTTTCTCATCGTCCGGTTCGCCAGCATTTAAATATCCAACAGCCACACCGGTCGGCCACCAACCCTCCCAGAATTTCAGTTCAAGACTTTTCAAGGTCTTTCTGGAAGTGATCTGTGATTGCAGTTGGTTCACACCGGCAATCACTAAATCCATAAAGTTTCCCTCGGGGCTATCGGTAATGCCCGGCTGGGAGACAGAGAAAAGCTCGACATCGTGCTTTTTCATGATTGCCTTGATCTGCATGTGATCAAGAGCATTTCTGGCCAGTCGGTCGGTGTCTTGAATAAAAACCGCCCTGATTGTTTTGTCGTCTTGGATTTTAAGTAACATGTCTTGTAGGCCGGGACGATTCATATTAGTGGCTGATCGGCCAGGGTCTTCAAAAACACCGTCATCTATCAGTTTGAATTTGTTACTTTCCTCAATCGCTCGTTTGCAGAGCTTGAGCTGAGTCGCAAGGGAGTGGTGGCCGTCCTCGGCTTGTTCCTCAGTTGAGACTCGGCAATAAATTAATGCATGTTCCATATTATTTTCATTTTAATTTTTGCTAATAATTTTAGGCTTAGCTTTCAAACACAACATACGCTATTTTGGGCAACAAGCTAAGCGTTAGTTGCCCACAGTCTTTTTATTCTTGTATTTCTCTAAAATTTCCTCTATTTGACGACTACTTCTTTTATATTCCTCATCATTGAGATCATCGTCTCTGCCTCCGGCCGGACCTCGGACAAAATCAAGAATGGTTTTGGCCGCTCGGAATTTCATGGCATCGCTCTTGGCACCCATAAGACTAACCAACATTTTGGATGCGGTTTCGGCGTGTTTCATTAGGACGGTATCGGTCTCTTTATCGTTCGTATTCGTCTTTAAGTAAACCGTCTGACCGAAACCATCTCTTTACAGTAACGTGAGAGACTTTTAGCAGTTGAGCAATCTCTGAATAAGTAAAATCGCCGTATTTTAAGCGGATTGCATTCTGGTATTTTTCATTTTTTATGTCTACATTTTTTGCCATTTGGGTATCATTTAGTATCTTTTAAAGGGTTAATAATTTATTGAAATACGCGCCTCTGCTTCGTACTTTTTCGCTCGGTTGTTCCATTACGGACCGGTACGCTTCCTCAATTCTCGTCAATCCGTACTTCTTGAGAGCTGATAGGATGAAAGTCATATCCTTTTCTCCCAGCTCTTGGGCAATCTCCCAACATTTCTGTTCCTCATAAGACTTGGGAGTGAATTCTCTTACGGGTCGACCACGATTCGATCGGTTGTTTTTATTTTCTTTCTCGTTGTCGTTCTTGGAACTTCTGCCGAGCGAGCTTTCCGAACCGAAAGAAAACCTATCTACTAAAGCGTTTTTGTCACTTTCCAGCTTCTGCCGAACGTCACTGACTTCTGTCGGTGCTTCTGCTGGTAATTGTGTATCAGTACCACCCTCACTTCTGCCAGACTTCTGTTTGCTACGAGTTTCAAAGTCTACAAAACCACCATTTGATAAGGGGTAACGGGAGATATCAACATGGAACGAACTTCTGCGACCTTGCTGTATGGCAAACCATACCCACTTCTTACGCTTCAGGCTCAGCATCAGCCGATTGATGTGATTCTTGGAATACTTTTCCTTGAAGTCCTTGGAAAGTCCTGCGTAGCTGACATGAGCTTTTCCCATTCGTGGGTTGGCAGTGATCCATAACCAGACGAGGACCGAGTATTCCTCAAAACTCAAATAGCCGTCCACAAGGGCGGTCTTGATGCTTCGGGGAAGCTTTACGTAATCATTGTTATCTATTTCGAATGGCAAATTTTCCATATTTCATATTCAATTATTTTCAACTGATAGCGTCGTTATACATCAGTGATTTCAGCTCTTTGATCGCCAAGACAAATTCCTTGGCGTTCACGTCGGTATAACCTAAAAAATAACCCTCCACGAATTGGGGTCGTCCTGGTTGGTCAACAAAGACAAAACGAAACCGGCGAGCATCGGTTTTATTTATGCCGACAAGCTGGTATTTGTAGGCAATCAGAAAAGCAGCCACATAGAAGTCGCTGGTAGTGAAATTATTGTCCGGTGTTTGGTTTTTCATATTCATTTTGATTATTAGCTTGTTTTTCTTTCTCTTTTTGCTCGTAGCGATAATCCAAAAGTCGGACAATCAGATCGGCTAATCTGTCCATAAAAATTTCCTCCATTTGAGCTGGGGTGAGGGGTGGTATTTTCTTTGTGATTATTGGCTTCGGCATATCGTTTGCCGGCCCGCAAATAAAAAAGCAGACCGTTTCTTCCAGTCTGCTCTTTGTTGTCCGAATCAGGACGGACTCCACCTTATTCGGTTTTGTAATTAATAAATATGCGCCTAACTTTCCATTTCAAAAACTTATCTATTCCTAGAGTATGCTTGATTTTCTTGTTTATCGCTCGCATAGCATCATAGACACTGTCTTTGCTATCCTTTGCCCAGTCCATTAAATCTAAAAAGTCTATTTCTTTGACCAGTGTGCCAAACGGGACTGCGAAAATAGTTTTGCATAGGAAGTATTGGTTGGTGTTAATCGGAATAGGGCAGGTTTTTCCTCCCATACCTATCACTCCGGTTTGTTCATTAAATCTGATTTTGTTGTCTATCGGACCGGTTTCCTTTGGTTTGTTCTTTTTATTTTCAATTTTGTTAAAAAACTCAATTATCCCAGACCGGCTTGGCTTAGTAATTATAAAATCGCCGTCTTTCCAGATAAAACTTTTTATCAGCTTGTTTTTCTTTAACTCCCCGAGAAGTATAGTTTGTCTGTCTATCTCAAACCCGGGGAAGTATGACGACAGAAATGCTTTTTTCGGAGTTTTTGATTGGTGATCTAAAAGATCAATCAAGGCTTTAAGAAAAGCCAATTTTTCATATTCATTTTCCATATTTTTGCTTATGCCCCGAGAAACAAAAAAGCTCGTAACCGATACCACAAAAAGTGATAGCGATTACGAGCCCTTGAGCACGGAATACCGTTCAGGTTGCCCCTTGAGGCAAAAATTATTTATTTGTTGATTTAATTATATCATTTTTAGGAACTGAGGCCAATTTTTTGATTAAGCTTTCTTGTGTCTCATATGATTGCATTAATCCTTTTGAAGCCTTGTTTTTTCTAAATTGTGATACTGTACCTAAAAAATTATCAGCTATTTTGATTTTGGAATTCAAAAAATTACCATAGTAAGTCTCAATATTTTTCGGTAAAACATTTTCAAAGAAATTTTTAAACTGATCTCCCTCCCAATGTTCATCTTTTATACCGTGAACATATTCGGCGTTTAATATTTGAAATTGCCCGTTATATTTTATGGCTGATATAAAGTTTTCCTCTGGTTTATATGAAGCATTCTTTATTAACTCCTCGGCCTTTTCCGGTAAATAAGTTTTATATAGATTCAATCCTAGTATTGAGATGTTTTTGAAAACGGGAAATAAAATACCAGCTATCTTTTTGGCAATGATTATGGGCATCCGCTTTTGTTCCTGACAATCTTTCAGGAAGATAAATAATTCGGTATTAGGAATAATCCAGTCACCATTCTTAATCAAGAAAGTAACGGGTATATTATTAAGATTCGCCTCAACAATTAAAGGGTTATTTTCTATGATTTTTATGCTTGTTGTATGCTCTGCCAAAATTTCAACAATTAATTTATTTGTCTCGTCAGATGTTTTTTGATTGGCAATATATTTTTCAAGTTCTTTTTTCCGTTCCGCCAGTTGCTGGAATTCGGGTAGACTTGAATATGACGGACAAGTAAAATTATTGTCATGTACCATCTCTGATATTATTTGCGGATCGATACGCCTATTGCCCGGGCCGGTCTCTGAGAGGAGATAGCCTAATTCATGTCTTGTCAGAACCTTTTTATCTTTAATCAGATTTTCTAGTCTATAATCAAAATATAGCCTTAATTCCTCAATAGATAGAGATATTAGAGGGTGTTTATTTAGTTTATTTATTACTAAATTTAGCTGTTTTTTCATACTATTCATTTGGTGTTTATAATATTATAAACACCTTATATATAACTTAGCATAAAGCTTATTATATTATAAGCTTTGCATGATATCCTTATTTTCCAACTATTTAGCTACTTGCATTTATGTCCATTATAGCATATAATTGAACTGCAAGATACCTTTAAGGTATATAACAGTAAACATATGGACAAAAAGCCGTCAAAAGGAGAATATTTGGATGTTTTATTAAGATCCCCTAAAACCATCTTTTCTATCAAAGATGTTGCTTTGTTGTGGGCAGAAGAACGAGAGCAAAAAGTATCGTCACGATTAAATAAGTACGCCAAGGCTGGAAAGTTGTTCAGATTACGCCGTGGTTTTTATGCAAAAGATAAAGATTATGATCGTTTTGAATTAGCAACGAGAATCTATACACCCTCCTATGTCAGTTTTGAGACAGTTTTAACTCGATCAGGTATAAATTTTCAAAAGTATGACAGTATTTTTGTAGCTTCGTATGTTACTCGGGAAATTGATATAGAGGGGCAAAAAATATCTTTCATTCGTATGAAGGATTATGTTTTAAGCAATATTTCTGGCATTGAGCATGAAAAAGGCATCGCCGTTGCCACCAAAGAGAGGGCTTTCTTGGACAGGATTTATATTAGCAAAGATTATCATTTTGATAATTTGAACTCTTTGGATTGGGACAAGGTTTTTGAAATTTTGCCAATTTATCATAATAAAAAAATGGAGAAGAGAGTTAATGATTATTTTAAACACTATAAAAATTCAAACGTATGACCGTTAATTACGCCAAGCACAAAAATATATTGTTGCAAATATTAAAGGATGTTTATTCCGATACTTCTATTTCCTCGTACTTAGGTTTTAAGGGCGGAACCGCCGCTCATCTTTTTTACGGATTAAATAGAGATTCGTTTGATTTAGATTTCGATTTATTGGATGAGAGTAAAGAACAAGAGGTCTTTGAAAAAATTCAAAAGATTGCAGAAGGCTATGGCAAGATTACTGATTCAAAAATCAAAAAATTCAATTTATTGAATGTCATTTCCTATGATACCGTATCGCAAAATATAAAAATTGAGGTTAACAGAAGAAATTTTGGATCAAGATTTGAGGTAAAAGTCTTATTGGGAATTTCTATGTTAGTTATGATTCCGGAAGATATGTTTGCCAATAAATTAATAGCCATGCTGGAACGAGTAGGCAAAACCAGTCGTGATATTTATGATGTTTGGTTTTTCTTAAAGAATAACTGGCCGATTAACAAAGAAATAGTCGAGATGAGATCGGGTGTTTCTTTTAGGGAAACATTGCAAAAGTGTATCGATCAGATGGAAAAAGTCGAGGATCGTAATTTATTAGTTGGTTTAGGGGAAGCATTAACAGAACCGCAAAAGGATTGGGCTCGAGCCAAATTAAAATCAGAAACCATCTTTTTATTAAAAGCTCGAATGGAGAGCGAAAAATAAATATATGTCTCAGGAAATCGCCACTAAAAACAAAAAAGAAACTTACTACAAATGTACTCATTGCAAAGATGAGATTTTTTGGAATACCAATAAAAAACTCACTTATTGCAAATGCAAGAAAATATGGGTGGATGGATGCGAGGATTATATTCGCATCGGTGGCGATAGGGATAAAGGAGACTACGAAGTAATCAACAAATAAATTTATGCAAAAAGAAGCCAAAGCTAGAATAAAAATAAATAACATACTCCAAGAATCCGGCTGGAGATTTTTTGATGACGAAAAAGGTTCGGCAAATATTGTTTTAGAGAATAACGTAAAACTTACCAAGAAAGCCGTTGATGAATTAGGTAATGACTTTGACAAAACTAAGAACGGCTTTATTGATTTTCTTTTGCTCGATGACAAGGGGTTTCCTTATGTAGTCCTCGAAGCTAAGTCTGAAGATAAAGATCCGCTTGATGGTAAAGAACAAGCTCGTCATTATGCCCAATCACAAAATGTTCGCTTCATCATCTTGTCTAACGGCAACATGCATTATTTTTGGGATTTAGAACGAGGTAATCCGACAATCATTACTGTTTTCCCGACAGCCGAATCCCTCAAACATTTCGAAGCTTTTAAACCGAACCCGACAAAATTAGTGGAAGAGAAAATATCCGATGATTATATCGCCTTAACGCAGAATCCGGCTTATATGCGAGACCCTCGTTGGAACGACGAGAATCTGAAGCCAGAAATGGTTAGAGAGTACGATCTCAAATTCTTAAGACCATATCAGCTTAAGGCGATTGAAGCTTTGCAAGACTGGGCTAAGGCTGGCAAGGATCGTTATTTGTTTGAAATGGCTACAGGGACCGGCAAAACTCTGACTTGTGCTGGTGTCATTAAATTATTTCTAAAGACCGGTAACGCCAAGAGAGTTTTGTTTTTAGTTGATCGTATTGAGCTCGAAGATCAGGCCGCCAAGAATCTTAAAAAATGGTTAGCTAATGATTTTACTACTGTTATTTATAAAGAGAATCGGGATGACTGGCGAAAGGCTGAGATCGTTGTTTCTACGGTGCAAAGTTTGTCTGCCGGTAATAAATATCAGAAACTTTTTACTCCCACAGACTTTGATTTGATAATCTCAGACGAAGCCCACCGCTCTATCGGTGGCAATAGTCGGGCAGTCTTTGAATATTTTGTTGGTTATAAGCTCGGCTTAACCGCTACTCCCAAGAATTATCTCAAAGGAATTGATCCGGCCAAGCTTGGCGACCGTGATCCTCGAGCATGGGAACGTCGTCAGCTTTTCGATACTTATAAGACGTTTGGTTGCGAAACTGGTGAGCCAACATTTCGCTATAGTTTGCTCGATGGCGTAAAAGACGGTTATTTAATCAATCCGATTGTGGCCGATGCCAGAACGGAAATCACCACCCAGCTTTTGTCTGATGAGGGCTACTCGATGCTTATCGATACCGAAGAAGGCAAAGAGGAACAGACATTTTATCAAGCTGATTTTGAAAAGAAGTTTTTCTCAGATAAGACCAACGCAATTTTTTGTGAGACCTTTCTTAAAAATGCCTTACTTGATCCAATAAGCAAAGAGGTTGGCAAAGGCATTATCTTTTGTGTCAGCCAAAAACATGCTGGCAAAGTAACCCAGCTTTTAAATCAATTGGCTGATCAGCATTGGCCGGGTAAATATAATTCTGATTTTGCTGTACAGGTAACTTCTAACATTCCAGACGCTCAGACTTTCACTACTAGTTTCGCTAATAACAATCTTAACGGCTATACCAAGTGGCTTGATGGCTATAAGTCCAGCAAGACTAGAGTTTGTATAACTGTCGGCATGATGACCACAGGCTATGACTGTCAGGATATTCTTAATCTTTGTCTGATGAGGCCGATTTTCTCCCCGACCGATTTTATTCAAATAAAAGGCCGTGGTACTCGCAAATATACCTTCACTAACCAAACCCAAGAAAATGGTGAGACAGAAACCACCAAAGAGGCCAAGGAGAAGTTTAAGCTGTTTGATTTCTTTGCTAACTGCGAATATTTCGAAGAGAAGTATGACTATGATGAGATTCTCAAACTGCCTCATATTATGACTGGCCCCGGTGGAGATGGACCGGAACCGATAAATATTGACGAGGTTATCAGTGCTATTCCTGATCCACTCAAAACCTTTCAAGAGCAAGCTGTTGGACCGCAAGGAATGAAAGTTGATCGCAAACTATTTGATAAATTTGAGGAAGCTATCAAAGCCGATTCATTCATCAAGGAAAAATACGAACAGGGCGATATTCAAGCCGTTGAGGATTATGTTAAGACTGAAATTTTTGATAAACCGCAAGATTATTTCAGCTTAGACAAACTCCGCAAGTCGGTCAAAGTTGATCGCCGTCTTTCCTTGCGAGAAATTATTGATAAAATTTTCGGTCGTCTGGATAACTTCAAAAATAAAGACGAATTACTTGACGAAGAATACGACAAATTCGTATCTATCTATAAACCGGAAAGCAAATATGCTATGCCGATTAAAAACTATATCAAGGCTTACATCACCGATGGCGAAATTCGCGACATTATTGAAAGTGGAGAATACCCTCGCTTAGCCACCAATGCCAAGTTAACATTACAAGACTTAAGAGAACTTAACGGCTGGATCAAGGTCGTTCCGGAATATGTTAAGGATTATGTTTCTCTTAATACCTTCATGAATTAAAAAATATGCTCAATCAAGACACCAAGCAAAAAATAAAGAACGCTCGAGACATTCTGGTCGGCAAAGTGCCGGACCCGAAAGCTCAAGTTGAGCAGATTACTTTCGCTCTCATCTATAAGTTTATGGATGACATGGATAAGCAGTCGCAAGAACTTCCGGGCGGTAAGGCTCAGTTTTTCACTAATGGCTACGAGAAGTATGCTTGGTCAAAAATTCTTGATCCAAAGCTTGGCGGTCACGAGAGACTGGAATTGTATGCCGAAGCTATTACCAGAATGTCCGAGAATAAGCATATTCCGCAATTGTTTCGGGATGTATTCAAAGATGCCTTCCTCCCATATCGCAGTCCAGAAACTCTGAGCTTGTTTTTGAAAGAAATAAACGGCTTCAGTTATGATCACAGCGAAGACCTCGGTGATTCTTTTGAGTATTTACTTTCTGTTCTTGGTTCACAGGGCGATGCTGGGCAATTCCGCACGCCTCGCCATATTATTGATTTTATCGTGGAAGTCGTTGCTCCCAAAAAAGACGAGTCTGTTCTGGACCCAGCTTGCGGTACGGCCGGTTTCTTAATCTCGGCTTATAAGCACATTCTCAAAGAGCATAAAAATAAACCACTTAATCCGGATGAGAAAAGCAAACTGATGAAAAACCTGGTTGGCTATGATATCTCTCCTGATATGGTTCGGCTTTCAAAAGTGAATATGTATTTGCACGGTTTTGCCGAGCCAAAGATTTACGAATACGACACACTTTCCAGCGAAGAGAAATGGGACGAGACATATGACGTAATAATGGCCAATCCGCCGTTTATGACTCCGAAGGGCGGAATTAGACCGCATAAGAGATTTAGCGTTCAGGCTAATCGCTCTGAAGTGCTTTTTGTTGATTACATCAAAGAACATTTGAGACCGAATAGCCGAGCTGGTGTTATTGTCCCCGAAGGTATTATTTTTCAATCTGGTTCAGCTTACAAACAGCTCCGCAAAATGCTTATTGATGATGGCTTGTTTGCGGTTGTGTCACTTCCTGCTGGTGTCTTTAATCCATACGCCAATGTAAAAACAAGTATTTTATTTTTTGATAATTCCTTGTCTAAAAAAACCGATAAGATTTTGTTTGTAAGAGTATTAAACGATGGTTTTGATTTGGGAGCACAACGCAGGCCGGTAGATAGAAACGATCTTGTACGCCCAGATAATGAGCTTGATGCGATCAAAGTTCTTAAAGGCCAACGAGTAGCAATTGAGACAGGTACTAAAAATCCTTGGCTACTGGAAAATAGTATTTTTGCCTACGAAATTACAAAAGAGCAAATTTCACGAACTGGTGATTATAATCTCTCGGCTGAAGTATATCGAGTAGATAATATCGGATCAAAAGCAAATACTAAATGGCCAATTGTTGAAATAAAAGAGGTTGCAGAATTCGTTCGGGGTGTGACTTTTTCAAAAAAAGATCAGCTGTATGAAGAATCAGACAATACAATTCGAGTTGCAACGACGAAGGCCGCCCAAGAAAATGGAATAGTTGAAAAAGATTTATATTTTATTCCTAAGTCCCTAATTAAAAAACCGGAAACTCTTATCAAACAGGGCGATATTCTTATTTCAATTGCCAATTCCTTAAATTTGTTAGGAAGAACCACATTTGTTGGAAGACAAGAAAAGCCGACTGCCTTTGGTGCTTTTATGGGGTTAGTTAGGGCAGATAGCTCAAAGATAATTCCTGAGTATCTATATAGGTTAATTTCGTCTCAAGTGGCAAAAGAGTATTTTCATGTTAACGCAAAAACTACTACAAGTATTTCTAACTTAAGTACCACAGTAATTCTTAATTATAAAATTCCACTTCCTCCTCTTGATGTTCAGAAGCAAATCGTAAAGGAGATTGAGGGTAAGCAGGCTATTATCGAAAACGCCAAAGAGCTTATCTCGAAAGTAGAGAGAGAGAGAGCAAGTTCTGGACAAATTTTTGAAAGGCTAAAGTGTGATTGGGTTGAGCTTGGAGAAGTATGTGATACTACTTCCGGAGGAACACCATCAAAAAGTAAATCAGAATATTACGAAAATGGAAATATACCTTGGTTAAGAAGTGGCGAAGTTGATCAAGGGCTGGTTTTCAAATCAGAAGAAATGATAACAGAAAAAGGACTAAAAAATTCATCAGCCAAAATGTTCCCAAAAGATACTGTCTTGGTTGCGATGTATGGTGCGACAGCTGGTAAAGTTGGTCTGTTGAAATTTGAAGCATCTACCAATCAGGCGATTTGCGGAATCTTGCCCAGTGATAAATTTATTCCAGAGTTTCTATATTTTTATCTTAGATCACAGACACAAAAGATGATTGAGTTAAGTAGTGGAGGTGCTCAGCCAAATATATCGCAAAATATTATCCGAAAGTTAAAAATTCCAAAACCACCAAAGGATATACAACAAAAAATCATAAGCATGCTCTCAAAAGAGCAGTTAGCGATAGAAGCCAGTGAACAATTGATTGAAGTGGTCAATGACCAAATTAATGAAATAATGGCTGAAGTTTAAGAAGAATAAGATTACATCAAATTTATAATAAAACCTCTGTTTTTCAGGGGTTTTATTATATGTGTATAACTATTAGTTTAACTAGCTTGACTTATATTATGACCTTTGCTATACTCTCAAATGAGGATGATTCATCCTCTACGCTCATTGACAGTATAAAGAAGAGAGATTACCCAATAAGTTAAAGCCAGACTCTCACGGGTTTTATAACCCAAATTGAAAAGAGGTTTCGGCCTC
>Ga0208245_1001513_pt1 | contig 13886 bp, 11 predicted proteins | sample RifOxyC1_FD_184035 | JGI IMG/M metagenome (GOLD analysis project Ga0208245, IMG submission 184035) | Soil microbial communities from Rifle, Colorado - Rifle Oxygen_injection C1 (SPAdes) | ecosystem: Environmental > Terrestrial > Deep subsurface > Rock core/Sediment | place: Rifle, Colorado... | reverse complement strand
TAAAATTGTTTTTAAAAATGTCGCGAGAGAAAAAAATATAACCGCGGATCTTTTAGTTAATCAAAAGTTGGACAAGTCTCGTGAAAATTTCACGTCTTAAGCTACCTTTAAATATTTTTATCACTTGAAATAATAATTTACCACGTCATTGATTATTTCTTTCTTAATAAATAAATTGAAAAGATTCGGTAATTGAAATACGATTAAGATATGAGACCAACTGTTTTTTTATTTTCCGAGCCCCGTGCGTTTCCTTTATATTTAGTTGAAAAGCTTCTTTCAAATTTATGTCAGGTGGTAGTTTTTTCAAATGACGTTAAGAACTGGCAAATAGAAACTTCTCACATTTCAAAAACCAGTTCTTTAGTTTTTGATTTTCAAAAAAACCTCAAGAAATATTCAAAGCCCGATTATTTTTTAATGATAGATGTTTTTGATCAGACATTATTTTCCGTTCTTAAAGCAAAAGGTTTTGTCGTTGTTACAGAAAAATCACTGTTGATAAATGCGCAAAATATTCCTGAAACGGTAGGTGTAATAAATGTTGACAACTTATTTGGGCCTCGGATGGAAATTAACAATAAAAGTAGGCTTTCTCAAATAATTGGATCCGCTGTAAGAAATGATGCGATTAAAATATATGAAAATGAAAAGATACCTCTTGTTTATATGGGAGATGCGGCGAAGCTTATCGTCAAATGGTTATTTTCTTTTGGCCCCTACGGAGAAGTTTCCTCAATTTCATCTGCAAACGTAAGTGTTGAAGATGTGTGTAAAGAGATTAAGAAAGTTTATCCTAATTTCAAATATCGTGTTGTGAGGGGAGAAATAAACACCCTACCCATTAGCAAAAATGTATATTTGTTGGAAAAATCCGGCAACCCGCTTTTTGAAGAAACACTCTTATGGTTTACAAGTAACACCCAACCGGAAAGTGTTACAAAAAATAAGAAAGGTAAAGGCAGAAAGATGGTGGGGGTACTGGCAGTTGTAATTTTTATTCTGGCCACACCCTTTATATTTATCTTTATTGCCATCGCTCTTCTCTTTTTCTCTAAAGAAATGATTGTTAAAGAAAATCTCAACTTGGGAAAATTTCTTGCTAAGGCATCTTATATAACATCAAATATCTCAGAATCTGAATTTAGGATTTTTACCAACATTCCTGTTTTGGGAGGACCATATGCTTCTTTCAAGCCGTTTTCATATATGGTTAACAAAGTAAGCATGGTGGGTTTGAAAAGCTTTGATTTAATATCAGAAGCCCAAGTTCTTTCTGGTGGTCTTACGGGAAGGGATGAATATGATTTAAGCCAAACGCAGGATAAAATTATTGCCAATCTTAATTATCTTGAAACAACCATTTCCCTTATTGAAAGTGAAGCAAAAAACTACCCGAAGTTACGTAAAGAAATTAATTTTGATTTAATTAAAAAAATAACTTCAAATGTCAATAAAATTGTTATGACTTTATCCGACCTTCTTGGGGTCGATAAAAATAAAACCTATTTAGTTCTATTTCAAAACAATATGGAATTAAGGCCAACCGGTGGATTTATCGGCTCTTTTGCATTAGTTTCTTTTAGTGCTGGAAAATTGGGGGAGGTGAATGTTCAGGATGTGTACTCGGCAGACGGACAATTGAAGGGGCATGTCGAACCACCACCACCAATTAAAAAGTACTTAAAAGAGGCCAACTGGTTTTTAAGAGACTCCAATTGGGATTTTGATTTTCCTACCTCAGCCGATCGTGCCGAGTGGTTTTTAGACAAAGAAATCGATGTTCCTGTTGATGGTGTAATTGCTCTTGATTTAAATGTTGTTAAAGATTTGTTAAAACAAATTGGCCCAATTTACCTTGCTGATTATCAAACACAAGTTACCGCAGACAACTTTTATGAAAAAACCCAAACTGAGGTTGAAAACAACTTTTTTGCGGGTTCAACAAAGAAGGCAAACTTTATTACCGCTTTGGCAAAGGAAATAATAAAATCACTTATTAATAATGAAATCAGCAACATAAATCTCACAAAAATTATATACAAGAATTTAGAAGGAAGACACATACAAGTCTTTTTACACAACAACTTAGCCAAAGAGGCAGTCGCCAATCTTGACTGGGACGGGGCTTTTAATTATCAAACGTGTTTGGGTAATTGTTTTTCTGATTTCTTGGGTTTGATAGAAGCCAATCTGGGAGTAAATAAATCCAATTATTATATTGAAAGAAAAAGTAATTTGTCTGTAGATGTAAGCGAGGATATTATCAAAAAAAATCTCTCGGTTACTTATGTAAACAAGGCAGACTTGGCGATGGGGAATAGAGGCATCTATAAGGTCTACTCCAGACTTGTGGTGCCGCCAAATTCAGAAGTTGGTTTTGTTAAGGTTGGGGATAGCCAATTGCAATTGGACACCCAAACTGTTTCGGGCCGAAAAGAAATCGGGTATTACTTTGAACTTCCTCCGGGACAGACAAAAACTGTAAATATATATTGGGAAATTAAAACACCCTTAAGTTTAAATAGGGCGGGTGAGTACCTAGTTTACCTAAGAAAGCAGGCGGGAACACCGGAAGAACCTATTTCAATTAACGTCGAGACGACTTCAGGCGTTGCTTTAAACGTCGAGCCCGGTTATAATACGTTGTTTACCAAAGACATAAACACAAAAGTCACATGGAAAAAATAGTACTGAAAGCAAAGATAAGAAAAGATATCGGGAGAAAAGTAAAGCTTTTAAGAAAAGAAGGCATACTGCCGGCAAATATTTACGGCAAAAAAATTAAATCAGAGTCAATACAAATTGACCTGAAAGAATTTTTGAATATCTACAAAGTGGTAGGCGACACAAAACTTTTTTATATTAATGAACGCCCGGTTTTGGTGACCAATATTCAAAAAGATCCGGTATCTGATTCCCTTCTTCACATTGATTTTCATCAGGTAGATCTTAAAGAGAAGGTTGAAGCTAAGGTTCCGGTTGAACTTATTGGGGAATCTCCTGCAGAAAAACAGTCAATTGGAACGGTTGTTCAATATCTTAATGAGATTGAGGTTGAAGCTTTACCAACAGATCTTCCTGACAAATTTGAAATAGACATATCCAAACTTTCGGAAGTCGATCAGATGGTGCATGTTAAAGATTTGTCTTTTGATAAATCCAAGATCGAAGTAAAAACAGATTTGGAAGAAATTCTGGTTAAGGTAGAACCTCCCCAAAAAGAAGAGATAATTGCTCCGCCTGTCTCAGAAGTACCTGCGGAAGGGGAAGTTCCTGCCGTCGAAGGAGAAACCCCTGCGGTTGAAGGACAACCCGTTGAAGAAGCGAAACCTAAAGAATAATTATCTGTTAGGATCAATCTCCAGTGCCTTAGTTAAGTAATTTTCGTTTCCGGTAAGATTGTATAGTTCGGCCCAGCCTTCATAATATTGAGGATTTGTTGATACAAACTCTTGCCAAAACATTGACTCTCTTGAAGTATCATCTTTTGTTCCGAGCACAACCTTTTTGTTTAAATATATCTTTAAATAGAAAGCTGAAAGAAATAATAGAGAGATTGTAAAAAGACAGGTATAGAAAAAGTTTATTTCTTTTTGGACGCGGGCAGATTTCATTAATTAGATTTTAGGCCAGGGAGAATTAATTAGCAATTCTTTGGAATTACCAAACTTAATTTCTTGCCATATAGATTCGGTTACAAATGGGGCAAAAGGATGAAGGAGTTTAAGAAAGGTAGTAAGTCCGCAACGCATTTGATCAGACCCGATTTTTTCGAACTTGGCTTCTTCTATCGCCTCATCACAGTACCAGTGCCAAAACTCCGAGTATAAAAGTTCCATAGCTTGACTGAGGCGAAAGTTTTCAATGTGGCCGGTCACGTTATTAACCACAGTTTTCATCTTAGACGAAAACTCCATGTTTTCGTCTGCTTTTTTAGTAAATTGCATAACAAACCGCGACGCATTCCAGATTTTATTGACGAAATTTCTTTGGCCCCTGACGCTATCTTCAGAAAGAGCAATATCATTTTCAATTAAAGCTCCCCAAATCAGTGAAATTCTAAGAGCATCTGACCCGTATTTTTCGGTCATAGTAATCGGATTGATAACGTTTCCTTTAGATTTGGAAATTTTGTTGCCGTCCCTGTCGCGGACCAAACCATGAATAACGACATCTTTAAACGGAACTTTCCCGGTAACATAAAGCCCCATCATGATCATTCTTATTACCCAAATGGGGAGAATGTCATAGGCGGTTTCCATAACCGAGGTGGGGTAGAATGTTTCAAAATCATTAGTCTTGTTTGTCATTAGGGTTGCAAATGGCCACTGAGAGGAAGAGAACCAAGTATCGAAGGTATCGGAGTCTTGAGAAAGAGATAGAGATTTGCAGTTTTGGCAACTTTTTGGAGTCTCTCCGTCTGTAATTTCCCAGTTATCGCACTTATCGCATTTCCACGCGGGAATTTGAATTCCCCAAACAATTTGTCTTGAGATATTCCAATCGTATAAATTTTTAAGCCAATGGATGGCAATTTTTTTATACTTAATTGCGGCAAACTTTACTTCTCCTTTTTTAATTGCATCAAGAGCAAGTTTTGTTAAGGGCTTGACCTTTAAAAACCATTGTTCAGAGGGTTTGGGTTCAATAAGTCCATGGTCTCGGTAGCAAGTTCCCACAACGTGTTTTATCTTTTCGGTCTTAATTAATTTACCCGAAATTTCAAGGTCTTTAACGACTTCTTCTCTAGCAGCTTCAATTTTCAGGCCGATGTATTTTTCCGGGGTACCCACCATTCTTCCTTTTTCATCAATCACGCAAATGAGGGGAAGTTTGTGTGTTTGTCCTACTTCAAAATCAATCGGGTCATGAGCAGGAGTTATTTTTAAAGCTCCTGTTCCTGTTTTAATGTCTACTAATTTGTCGGCAATAATGGGTATCTCGCGGTTAATAAGCGAAGCTTGGCCACCAGCCATGCTGGTGGTTAGCGGAATAAATGCGGTTTTTCCAACCAGGTTTTTGTATTTTTTATCGTCAGGGTTAACGGCAACGGCAACATCTGCAAAAATTGTTTCCGGGCGGGTCGTGGCAATTGTGATGGTTCCGTAATCTATAAAATACAACAAGTCCTCTTTTTCAACCGTTTCCACTTCCAGCTGGGAAAAGTTGGTTCCGCATCTGGGACAATAATTAACCATTTTAAGTCCCCGATAAATAAGGCCTTCGTCAAACATCTTTTTAAATGTTTGATACACGATTTTTATAATGTCAGGATCTAGTGTGAATTTATTTCTCGTCCAGTCGCAAGAAGCCCCTAGTGTTTTAAGTTGATTCTCCATTCCCGATTTATTGTTTTGTACATAATCCCAAATCATTTTGTATAAAGCGTCTCGGTCAAAATCAAATCTGCTTTTACCCTCTTCTTTTAATTTCTTTTCAAAAACAAATTGGGTTTCAATTCCGGCATGATCCGCCCCCGGAAGCCAAAGAGTGGACTCTCCTTTCATGCGATGATATCTGGTTAAGATATCTTCAATGGCAACGAATCTGGCATGGCCGATATGCAAAGGATTATTGGCGTTGGGCGGAGGCATAATAATTGAGAATGAAGAACCGTCTTCGACGTGAGATTTGAGATTTGAGACCTGAGAAGGGGAAAACGCGCCGGATTTTTCCCAAAGATCATAGATTTCTGATTCTTTGGTGTGGTCGTAGTTTTTGTCCATAGCTAAATTATAGTTTATTTTTCAGACCTTTGCGTTAGGAACTCGATCGATATCTTCTAATTTAGCATTTATATTTTTAGTATTTTTATTTTTCAAATAGGCAACAATTCCAATCATTGCCGCATTGTCTCCGCAGAGTTTTTTGGAGTAGGGTGTATGTAAGGTAATTCCATGTGACTTTAGCAATTTTCTTAAGTTTTTTCGAAGTTGGTTATTGTTAGCAACACCACCACCGAGGAGGAGATGGTTAATGGTTAATGGTAAATGGTTAATATGATAGGACAAAACATTTTCAACATGTTTAAAAGCAACGCCTTGAAAAGAAGCGGCAAGGTTGTGAATCTTTTCTTTGGTTAAAGGTTTTTCTTTTTCAACAAGTCTGAACATTGCGGTTTTTAATCCGGAATAACTAAATCTATTCCTAATTTTGTCATCTAACAGGGGAACGGGAAGTGAATATGCTTTAGGATTTCCCACACGTGTGAATTTTTCTAAGGTTGCTCCACCAGGATAACCTAACCCTAAAAGTCTAGCTCCTTTATCCAATGCTTCTCCTAGTGCATCATCAACTGTTTGAGCAAGTACTTTATATTTACCAATTTTTTCAATCAAGATAAGCTGTGTGTTGCCGCCGGAAACCACCAAACCGAAGGCGGGGAGAGAAATATGAGATTTATTGGCAAGCGGACTGAGCAAATGTCCTTCGATATGATTAATGGGAATAAGTGGTTTATTGTATTTGAGAGCTAATTCCTTTGCCTTTGAAATTCCAACTTCGAGGGCAATCGCGAGACCAGGTCCAACAGTGACAGCGATGCGGTCACAATTTTCAATTTGTAATTTACAATTTAAAAGTGCACGATTGATGACCCAGTCAATCCGCTCTCGGTGTAGTCTTTGGGCGAGTGATGGCATGACTCCGCCAAAACTTGCATGCTGAGATGCTTGCGACCAAATAATATTGGAGATAACTTTAGTTCCTTCGGTAATAGCGACGGAAGTTTCATCGCAGGAGGTATCAATTGATAGTATTTTCATATATCTAAATTACTCCCCAGTTGATAAACCTTTCATTAATCCCTTTTCCGTATTTAATCTTTACCCAAATAATAAGTACATGTTCTCTTTGATTTTTGATTTCCTTGATAACCCTATCAGCCCATTCAATTGCAATTATCATGTTTTTATCCTCAATCATTTTAAGAAAACCTAAAGTTTTTAGTTTTTCCGTGCTTTGAAGTCTCCAGGCATCAATGTGGATTAATTTTCCATATTCCAAAACTAAATTAAAAGTGGGGGAGACAATTTCTTCTTTTACACCCAAAACCTTCCCCAAGCCTTTGGTAAATTGGGTTTTCCCGGTTCCCATTTCACCAATAAGGGCAAAGATAATCGGTCTTTTACCCACGAAACGTTCGTGTTTTTGAAAAAGTTCTTTCGCTATGTTCTGAGTATTTTCCTCACTTGTTGAAAGAATCTCGTTTTCGTTATTAAACTTTATATCTCCTTGTCTAAGAACCGCTGGATTATCAATTGTTGTATCAATAACGGTTGATGGTTCGTGGCGTGGAAGTTTCCCCACATCAATTATTAAATCAACAAGATCCTTTTGTTTTTTGGAAATGTTACCCACGATATCCGATATTTTGTAAGGGCGTCTCATATACGAAGCATTTGCTGACGTTGCTGTAATCGGTCTGCCGAGAACCGTCACGATTTGGTTAACCAAAGGATAACTTGAAATTCTAATTCCTAAAGTTCCTGCTTCAGATTCTACACCCGGTGCCAGTTTGTGTTTTCCTTGGGAAATCACTGTGACGGGGCCGGGCAAAAATTCTTTATAAATATTTTTGGCGGTGTTATTTAATAAAGCATATTTCTCGGCCATTTTGATGTCAGAGACAGCAATTGAATATGATTTTCCAATTGGTCTTTTTTTGTAGCTGTTTAATTTTTCTATAGCCTTTAAGTTTGTTGCATCAGCCGCTATTCCGTATACGGTCTCGGTTGGAAAAATAACCAAACCGCCCGCCCTTAACACACTAACGGCTTTGGCGACAGTCTTCGTGTTTTGTTTGATTATTTCCATACTATAGTCTACTAGAGAGGAGCGGTTCCGCGCAAGTAAACGGCGGCCCATGGCTGATACTTGGAAGTAAATGTTTTTTTGAATATTATTTCCCCACCTCTTTCAACCGAGTAATTAAAAATTACAGTGGCTCCCCAAGCCTTGTGTTCAGTTTGAGTTATTTTCCCTGCGGGCAGAGTCGGGTCATCCTGGTAAACGTCTGGTGGGGGAGCGATCTGATTTGAAACTTGCGGTTTGGTGATGTTTGCCACCCTTCCGTCATTTGTCCCGTATATTTCAAAAGTTAACATCATTTTTTTATTGTCCACTTTAGTTTGAATTAGAATATGACTGCCTGTATCGTTTTTAAATTTCAAATCAACCGTAGGACTATAAATGGTTGCATCAAGACCCGGAGGAGAGGATTGTTCGTAGTAACCAACTCTATAGGCGTGAGCCGTTCTTTCAAGAATTGGAAGTCCCGCATTAAGTACCGCCCTAAACAGGGTCGTTGAAACCTGACAAACACCTCCGCCGTCGCCAAGAATGGTTTTGCCTTGGGAAATAATATACGCCTGTTTATATCCTGTTTGTGCAGAAATATCCCCCACGATTTTAGTAAAAGAAAAGGTTTCTCCCGGGGGAACGAGGATGCCTATAAATTTAGATGAGGCAAGATTGACGTTATATATCCTTCCAGGAATGGAACCTGCAAAGAATGAAACGCCGCGACCAATAAGTTCTTTAATGCCGAGATTGTTTACATCCGATGTGGTAGTTTGTGGAGGAGTTAATACTACCGGAACTAATATATTTGATTCCTGGGTGCTGGTTTCTTCAAGCGTTCTTAAATTTCCCAAAATCATCTGGAAAAGAAGTTCTTCTTCTACTTTTACCCCGTCTTCTGAAGGAGTAAATTCCTTAACCCTTCCTTCATCAAAAACAAAAATAGAATTAACAGGTTCTTTGTTTAGCTTAGTTGAAATATCAGTAATTATTGTGGAAATTTTTTGATTATCATAGAAGTTGTTTGGATCAAGTAAATTAAATACCTCTTCATTTTGATAGACAAATGTATGACCTTCGTAGGAAACAATTAGTTTTTTATTTAGTAAATTTTCCCCTCTTTTTAAAAATCTTGCTCCTTTCTCATCATTAAGGCTGGGATCGTTTTTAAATAACGGAATTGAAATATCCGAGTTATCCAAAAATGAAAAGTTATGACCAATTTCGGCAATTAAAAGGTTTCTATCCACCGTATAACCAACCCGTCCTTTTTCTAAAATTACCTTGTCTTTGATAAATTTTAGAGACGGATAAATAGGGGTGGTTTCTACTTGGTCGGAAATGACAGAAATTAAATGATCTAGTTTTTCATCGTTCTTGTTAAACTTTATACCCAAATCAATTCTCTTAAAGAAAGAAATGGTTCTTCCTTTAAAATCGTAAACAATGTTTCCGGTTCGATAAATCCCCAAAGCGTTTTGCACCGAAGCACTTATATCAGGCAAAAGGTCGATCGACTTTGCCGTTATATCAAAAATCTGACTTGAGTTTATGAGTCTTATTGTTTCTGGAACGGAAACTTTTTGTCCCAAAACTTCAATTGCCTGTTTTTCACTTTTGCCTCCAAGATTAATTCCGGCAATGTAAGTATTGGGGAAAATCCTTCCTGTAAAAGATAGACTATAGACACAAATAATAATAATAATAATTTCAATGAATATTAAAAGTTTTTCGTTTCTATTTTTAATATGCGGATTGTCCCAGAAATTCTTTTTTGGCATCTCATAAATATGATACCATTAGAACTAAATGAAAAGGCTTATTTTAATTATTCTTATTTTGGTTTTTCTTGGAATTAGCCTTTTCGTTTTTCTTAGAGGAAGAAGTACTACAAAAGTAGATTCATTCGGAGAAATTGTCTGGTGGGGTCTTTGGGAAGATGAGATCACCATCTCTCCTCTTATTGCTGAATATGAGGCAAAAAACCCCAAAGTAAAAATAAAATATATTATGCAGTCGAAGCAGGATTACAGAGAAAGGCTCACAAACGCTTTAGTTAAAGGAACCGGCCCCGATATTTTTTCATTTCATAATTCTTGGGTGCCGATGTTTAAAAACTATCTTGATCAACTTCCTGCATCGGTTATGACTCCTTCGGAATTTTCTCAAACTTATTATCCCGTAATTGTTGGTGATTTAACCAGCGGAACGGGAATTTTAGGAATTCCATTAGGATATGATGCCCTAACCCTATTTATTAATAGTGATATTTTTGCCGGTTCCGGCAAAAATCCTCCTGCAACCTGGGACGATCTGAGAAGTCTAGCAATAGAGCTAACCAAGAAGGATGATCAGGGAGTAATCATTCAATCTGGGGTGGCTTTGGGCAGAACCGAAAATGTCGATAATTGGCAGGAAATCTTGGCTTTAATGATGCTTCAAAATGGCGTAGATTTAACAAATCCAACAGGAAAGCTTGCCGAAGATGCCCTAACTTTTTTTACACTTTTTTCTAAAAGTGACGGGGTTTGGGATGCATCCCTTCCCACATCAACCGCAATGTTTGCCGGCGGCAAACTGGCAATGTATATAGCCCCTTCCTGGAGGGTTTTTGAAATAGCCCGGCTTAATCCCTCTTTAAATTTCAAAACCGTTCCTCTTCCTCAACTAGCTAAGGGAAGCTCTAATCAAAAGGATGTTGGTTACGCTACATATTGGGTACAAGGAGTTTCAAATAAAAGCCAGAATAAAAAGACCGCCTGGGACTTTTTGAAGTTTATTTCTTCCAAAGAATCACTTTCCAAAATTTTTGCAAATGCTTCAAAGCAAAGGAATTTTGGTGAGGTTTATCCCAGGATGGATATGACGAATCTTTTGACAGACCACCCCGTCTTGGGGTCGATTGTTTCAGGAGCCCCAAACGCGCGAAGTTGGTTCCTGCAAAGCAGGACTTTCGATGGCCCGACCGGAATCAACTCGCTTCTGAGTAAATATTTTGAAGACGCTATTAACGCGGTTAATTCTGGAAGTACTGCCATAAACGTTTTGCCCACCGCCTCGCAGGGAATTATACAGGTTCTAAAGCAATATGGCCTTGCAAGATAATAAGTTTCTCGATAAAAGTGAAATTGCCTCAGTTATATATCACAACATTTTTGATTATCCACTAACATCTGGGGAGCTGAAAAAATGGAAGGTAGGAAAAACAGGATTGCTTGAATTTAAAAATAATATTTTACTTCGAAAAACAAAAGGTGATTTTAGTAAAAGAAAACTTCGGGGCGAAGTTTCAGAAATAAAAATACAAATTGCCCAGAAAGCTTCAATTTTGCTAAGTAAAATCCCTACTGTAGAAGGAGTTTTTCTAACCGGCGCACTTGCCATGAAAAATGCTGATAACAATAGTGACATAGACTTAATGATTATTACCAAGGTAAATACTTTATGGATCACAAGGCTGATTAGTTACTTGGTTATTTGGTTACTTGGTTACAAAATTAGAAAACCAAATGATAGAAATCAAAAGGATAAACTCTGTCTAAATATATGGCTAGACGAATCGGCTCTTTCCTGGAGTAAAAATGACAGAAATATCTATTCGGCCCACGAAATTGCTCAAATTAAACCAATATTAGATAAAGATTATATCCATCAAAGGTTTTTACAGAAAAATGTATGGATTTTAGATTATTGGCCCAATGCGGTTCATATTGAGCGTATAGTTAATAAACAAAGCTTGCAGACACCACCGAAATTGATTGAGAGGCTTGCCTTTAAAATCCAACACCTCTATATGAAGTCGAAAATTACTAGCGAAAAAATTACACTGCATAAGGCCATATTTCATCCCAGAGATTGGGGAGGGGTTGTTATTAAAAGACTCTCCTCTTGACAGAAGAGAAATCTGTTCGTAAAATAGCAGTCTGAGAATGAGAATGCTAAAATTAAAACCAACCACAGGATATGTTTTAATAGAACCTCTTGAAAAAGAAGTTAAAACTTCTTCAGGAATATATCTTCCGGATAATGCTTCTGAAAAACCACAAAAAGGGAAGGTTTTAGCAGCGGGGTTAAAAACCTCACCTGTAAAAATTGGAGATATTGTTTTTTACAAAAAATGGGGCGGCAACGATGTCAAGATTGATAACAAAGAATATTTGTTTGTGAAATTTGAAGATATTTTAGCCGTTGAGGCTTAAAATATCTGAGATTTAGATGTACATTACATGGCCAAACAATTAAAATTCGGAAAAGATGCCAGAGCAGCCCTGATGAAGGGTATTGATATTGTGGCTAAAGCGGTTGTTACAACCCTTGGCCCCAAAGGCAGAAATATTGCCTTGGATAAAAAGTGGGGAGCACCCAACATTGTTCATGACGGGGTTTCGGTTGCCAAGGAAATTGATTTACCCAATCCCTTTGAAAATATGGGAGCTCAGCTTGTAAAGGAAGCGGCCTCTAAGACAAATGACACGGCAGGAGATGGAACCACAACCTCAACTCTTCTTGCCCAAGTTCTAACCCAAAAAGGAATGAAAAAGATAGATGCTGGGGCAAATCCTATGATTGTTAAAAAAGGGATTGAGAAGGCGGTTGAAGCTGTCGTTTTGGAACTTAAAAAGATGGCAAAACCCATTAAAGGCAAGGAAGAAATCACTCAGGTTGCAACAATTTCTGCAGGGAGTGATGAAATCGGGGCAAAAATTGCAGAAGCTTTGGATAAAGTTGGACGCGACGGGGTTGTTACTGTTGAGGAAGGAAAAGGGCTGACAATTGATATTGAATACAAAGACGGAATGGAATTTGACAGAGGCTATGCTTCGGCTTACTTTGTTACAAATCCGGATAAAATGGAGGCAGAAATTGAGGATGCTTACCTTCTTTTAACCGACAAGAAAATAGCTTCCATACAAGATCTATTGCCTTTCTTGGAAAAGTTTGTCAAAGTTTCTAAAAATTTAGTAATTATTGCCGACGAGGTCGAAGGAGAAGCCCTTGCAACCTTAGTTGTCAATAAACTAAGGGGAACATTTAATGTTTTGGCAATTAAAGCTCCGGGCTTTGGCGACAGAAGAAAAGAAGCTTTGGAGGATATTGCAATTTTAACAGAAGGAACAGTAATTTCTGAAGATACCGGAAGAACCTTTGAAACAATTGAAGTAAGTGATTTGGGCAGAGCCGATAAAATCTGGGCAGACAAGGATAATGCCAGAATAATCGGTGGAAAGGGAGACAAAGCTGCGATTGAGGCAAGGATTGCATCGATTAAGAAACAAATAAAGACAACAGATTCGGATTTTGACAAAGAGAAATTTGAGGAAAGATTGGCAAAGCTTGCAGGAGGAGTTGCCCAGATTAATGTCGGGGCCGCTACGGAAATTGAACTTAATGAGAAAAAAGAAAGAGTTAAGGATGCGGTTGGGGCCACCAAAGCGGCAATTGAAGAAGGAATTGTGCCGGGAGGGGAAACCGCATTTTTAAGAGCTAGGGGAGTAATTAAGAAGATGAAGTCTGAAGGTGGAGTAGATGAACAGACGGGAATAGATATTGTCTACGAAGCCCTTGAAGAACCAATTAAATGGCTCGTTAAAAACGCAGGAGACGATGAGCTTGTGGTTTTAAAGAAGATTTTGGCTTCAAAAGAAATTGATTTTGGCTATGATGTTCTGACTGGAAAGTTTGGTTCCATGACCAAACTTGGAATAATTGATCCTGTTAAAGTTACTCGTTCCGCTTTACAAAATGCAGCCTCGGTTGCAGGTATGGTAATCACAACGGAGGGTTTGATAACTTCGCTTCCAGAAAAAGAAGAGAAGGCTGCAATGCCTTCTGGAATGGGTGATTACTAAACACCCCTTAGCACTAAATTTTCTTTTATTCCACCTATCTTTTTAATTTTGTTTGCATGCTTTATATGTGGTTCGATAAGTCTAATAAATTCATTTAATGAACTTTTTGGCTTAATTAGTATTTTGCGTTGGTAAATTCGATTGTTTATCTCCTCTTTTCGGCCCAATTGACTCCGTAAGTTTCCTCCTTCAAACTCCTGCAATCTGGTAAAAGGGATGGATGACCTGCAAAAG
>Ga0208245_1001511_pt1 | contig 13910 bp, 19 predicted proteins | sample RifOxyC1_FD_184035 | JGI IMG/M metagenome (GOLD analysis project Ga0208245, IMG submission 184035) | Soil microbial communities from Rifle, Colorado - Rifle Oxygen_injection C1 (SPAdes) | ecosystem: Environmental > Terrestrial > Deep subsurface > Rock core/Sediment | place: Rifle, Colorado... | reverse complement strand
TTTTTCTTAATGCATCAAAAATAATATAGAATACAACCATTAAAACTATTGCCAAAACAAAATAATATTCGGGCGAGATTGATTGAACACTTTGAATTGCTTGTGGTGTTGAAGTTGCAAATGCTCCTTCTTTTGATGCAGCTAGAGTGGGAATACTATCCTGTACAATTTCTTCTTCCACTTTTCTTGAGGAGTTTGAAACAACTTTTATTATGCCGAGAACTGCTACTGATGAAATAGCTGAGAATAATAAATTCTTGATATTGTCTTTGAAGTTTGAATGAATTTTTTTGGGAGCAATTATTATTAGTTTATTTGCTAAAGAGTATAAATGAATTTTATTTCCTTTTTCGCTCCATTTGAATAGTTTAGCTGTTATTAATCCTGCTTCTTTTAGTTTTTCCAAGTTATAATGGATTGTTGATAATGGAAGATTAAGTTCTTTTGCCAAATTTGTTTCTGAAACATCATTTTTACTGCTTAAGTAATCTAAGATTTTCTTTGCAGTTTTATTACTAATTATTTCACCTAAGTTCTTTGAATCTTCCAATGATGTTAAAATGAATTTTTCTTCTGTCATTTTACTCCAAGATTGCTTTAATTCTTCTTACGCCTGCTGAAGAAGCTTCTTCTTTTATTATTTTGAATTTGCCTAATTCGCCTATATTCTTAACATGCGGACCTGCACAAATTTCTTTTGAGAAACTTCCAACAGAATAAACAAATACTTTTTCTCCATATTTTGACTCAAAAACACCCTGAGCTCCTATTTTTCTTGCTTCATCTATTGACATTTCTTCTTTTTTAACTGGAATTTTCTCGAGAATTTTTTCATTAACTAAATTTTCTATTTTCTTTATTTCATCTTCTGTTAATTTCCTGTCAAATGTAAAATCAAATCTTAATCTTTCAGGGGTTATGTTAGAACCTTTTTGATGAATTTCTTTTTTGTTTAAAACTATTCTTAATGCTTCATTTAACAAATGGCAGGCTGTATGAAGTTTTGTTGTTGCTTCTGAGTTGTCTGCTAATCCTGATTTAAACATTCCTGATGAAGCTGTTCTTGAAAGCTCCTGATGTTTGGTGTTTTCTTCTTCAAATTCAGGCATGTTAATTTTAATTGATTTTTTATTAGCAAGCTCTGTTGTCATCTCTATTGGGAAACCATAGCTTTGATGCAATAGAAAAGCGTCTTTTCCTGAAATTTCTTTTTTATCGCGAGTAATTCTTTCAAAAAAGCTTAAACCTGAAGCTAGAGTCTGCCTAAACCTTGCTTCTTCTTTTTCTATTTCTGATAAAATAAATTCTTTATTTTGTTTTAATAATGGATAATCATCATAAACCTGCATAACTATTTCTGAAATTCTTCTTGTAAAATTATTCTGAATGTTTAATGATTTTCCGTAAACAATTGCTCTTCTGATTAATCTTCTTAGAACATAACCTCTTTCTTTATTTGAAGGAGAAACATTTTCTGATAAAATTAGGGTAGAGGCTTTTAGATGGTCTGCTATTATTCTCATTGCTTTTGTTGTTTCATTGCTTTCATTATATTTCTTCTTTGAGATTTTTTCTATTTCCTTAATTAATGGCTGCCAGGCATCTGTTAGGTAATTATCTTCATAACCGGATAAAATTGAGATTGTTCTTTCTACACCCATTCCGGTATCTATGTTTTTTTGCTTTGCTTCTACATACTTACCTTCTTCATTTTTTATGTATTGCATTAAAACATCATTCCATATTTCAACCCATCTTTTATCATTTGGATTGTATATTTTTGGCGCTGGAGTATTATTTGGCTTCCAGTAAAACATTTCTGTATCTGGACCACATGGGCCTGTTTTTCCTGCTGGTCCCCACCAGTTATCTTCTTTTGAAAGAAAAGCTATTCTTTCTTTTGGAATGCCTAAAGAATGCCAAATAGATGCTGCCTCATTGTCTTTTGAAGCATTATTATCACCTTCAAAGCAAGTAACAGATAATCTTTCTATTGGGATTTTAAGTTCTTTTGTTAGGAATTCAAAAGACCAAGAAATTGCTTCTTTTTTGAAATAATCTCCTACTGACCAATTACCTAACATTTCAAAGAAAGTATGATGAGTAGTGTCTCCTACATCATCTATGTCACCTGTTCTTATGCAGTTCTGAACATTACACAAACGCTTGCCTAAAGGATGAGGCTGGCCTAATAAATAAGGAACTAATGGATGCATACCTGCTGTTGTAAATAAGACTGTTGCGTCATTTTCAGGAACTAAAGAGGCATTTGGTATCTCTTTATGGTTCTTACTCTTAAAAAAATCAATATATTTTTTGATTAATTCTTTTCTGTTCATAAAAATAGAAAAAAGAAAGAGTATTTAAATTTATATCTGATTCAATCTATTTTGTATAGCCTGTATTTCTTCTTCAAAAGAATCAAGTTTTTCCTTTGGCATTGGCTTTACTTTAATTTGCTGTTCTCTGTGCTCTTTATGATGTTCTGGCTTTATTGTTTTTTTCCCTTCTTTTTCCAGCTGAATCTTTTGTTCTTTTATAGAAACTTTAGGCATTACTGAATGAAAAGAACTAACCAAAGAATGGGTATGCTTTAATTGCAAGCTTAATTCTTGCAATGCATTTGCTTTTCTGCTTTTTACTGCTTTTATTTTTTCATACCTTTTCATTAATCTTATCATGTCAATAGCTGAAGTCAGAATTTCTTTTCTTGCTTGAGAACTTTCTTGTATTTCTGTGTACAATGCATTGTCAACTTCTAATTTTTGCTTCATTTTTTTTCAAATAATATGCTATCAATATCCAAAACACGATCTTTGATTTTTTTGATATCTTCATGCCATGCTGAAAACTCTGCTTCTTCTTCTGCTCTTATATCTTCTAATTTAGCTAGAATATCATCTGTTTTTTTCAAAGCATCTTTTATGTTTTCTAATTTTCTCATTGCATCTTTGTAATCTTCTACTCTTACAAATAATTGCCTGTCTGATTGAGAATATGATGGTTGAGAACGTGTAGTGTAACTTCTTTCTTCTGGTTCATCTTTTGGCATTGAACTTAATTCTGGCAATTCGTCGTGAACAGCAGAAGAATAAGTATCTTCGTGCTTTTCCTCACTTTGATTCATATCAAAATCCTGAAATTTTGGTAATTCTAATTTAGGAAGTTCTGTCATTGTATCTGGCTTTGGAACATCCGTATTTTCTTTCTTTTTAAAGAACATAATCACACCTCCACATTTTATATTTTTAACATAACTTTCTTATTAAAGGTTTCCTTGCTATTCTTTTGTAGTAAATTTGTGTAGTGTAAATATAAGGGTTGCACCCTTCATGAACCTGCTAAACTTGCCTTCATGAACCTACTCACTTTCTTTAAAAAAGAAGTTTAATGAAGACTTAAGCTCTTCAAATGTTTAATAAATTAAACATAATCAAGAAAGAAAAAGAACAAAAAACTCGAGGAAAGGTTTTTAAATTCTTTTATTCTTTTATAGGGAAATGGAGAGAATATTAGGTTTAGTTGAAGAACTTCTTAAGGAGTTAACTGGAGTTGAAGTTATACCTGTTTTTAAGATATTATGTTTGGGAGAAAATATCAATGAATTTGATATTGCTGAAAAGCTTCATACTAACATAAACAATACTAGAACTTTATTGTATAAACTAGTGAACAATAATCTTGCTTTTTCAACAAAGAAGAAAGACAAGGATAAAGGATGGTATATTTATTTCTGGAATTTTAATTTTAAACATGCAAGAGACTTGATAATTGAAAGAAAAACAAGACAATTAAGCGAGTTAAAACAACAATTTGGATTAGAGCTCAAAGGAGTTATGTATGAATGTCCAAACAAGCATATTAGCGTAAGCTTAGAAAAAGCAATGGAAATTAATTTCAGATGCACTGAATGTGAAACCTTGTTAATTCATAAAGAGATTGGAAGAGATAAAGAAGAATTAGATAAAGAAATTAAGACTATTGAAGAAGATTTAAAGTTACTAGAAGGTCCAATAGATGAACAAGGAATATACAAGTTCAAACAAGATATTCAAAAGAAATATCAGAAAGGAAGAGGAAAGAAAACAAAGAAAGAAAAGAGAGAAGAGAAGAAAAAAGCACTTGAAAAGAAAAAACCAAAAAAACCTGTTAAAAAGAGTTATCACGGCAATGTATTATTTAAAGGAAATTTCTATGAAAGAAAGAAACAGGAAACTGACAAAAAGGCTGCTAAAAAGAAAGAAAGAGCTGATAAGAAGAAAAATAAGAAAGTAAAACCTAAAAAAAGTGGACTTTTTTCAAAATTAAAAAAAATAAAATTTTAATCTGATTTCATGTCGGAAAATCCAACTAATAGGAATACTAAGCCGATTAATATTACAACTGCTGGAATTGAGCCTTTTAATAATATTAAGAAGGAATCCCACCATTTGTAATATCCGTAAAAAAATATACCTACTAGCATTAACAATAATCCGAAAAATACTTTTAGTAATGCTTTTACGATATCCATATCTTAATTGAAAAGGAGTGATTTAAATACTTTTTGATATTCTTATTTATATTTTGGTTTGCTACCTGATGAAAAAGCGAAATACAAAGATTTTTAAAACATCTTTTTTTAAGATTGGTTATGGGATACTTAAAGTACTTTTCAGAAATGTGGAAAAACCAAGATAATAAAGCTTTAGTTCGAGAGAGAATGATAGAATGGAGAGCTTCTGATGCTGTTACTAAAGTAGAGAATCCTATGAAATTAGACAGAGCAAGAGCTTTAGGTTATAAGGCTAAACAAGGTATATTTATTGCAAGAGTCAGATTATTAAGGGGTGGAAGACAAAGACCTATTATCAAGAAAGGCAGAAAGACCAAGAACAGAAGAAGAATGAAAATTGTTGAGAAAAGCTACCAGGTAATTGCTGAAGAAAGAGCTAATAAGAGATTTCCTAATTGTGAAGTTATTGGAAGTTATGAACTTGGAAAAGATGGAAAACATTATTTTTATGAAGTAATCTTAGCTGATAGAGTACAAGGAAGCAAATATCCTGAATTAAGATATTTAGCTTATTCCAGAGGAAGAGTTTATAGAGGAAAAACTTCTGCTGGCAAGAAATCCAGGGGCTTAACTGGAAAAGGCATTGGTTATGAAAATTTAAGACCTAGAAATACTCGTTAGGTTTCTTTTTTAAAAAAAGAAATTCCTGAAAGAAAAATAAAAGATGAAAAAGTTCTGATAAAGAAAACATTTTGGGAAAAGAAAAAACTTATATACTTCTTTATTTTACTATTTTTATGAGACCTGTTATGCTTTCTCAAGAAGAAATTCCAGATTATCTTGATGCTGTTAATTCTTTTAGATTTGAGAAAAAAGATTTCATACCAGTTTATGGTCTTTATAATTATGCAAGAAGAATGATAAAACCTGAGACACCTGAAGAGATTACTACAACATTTACAACATTAAGAGAAGCCAGAAAACATGATACAGTTTTAAATGAAGTATTGCACTTGGGAACAGCAATCTGGCCAACAAATAGAGAAGTAATGGGTGCTAATATGAGAATTGTTTTAATGAATATTGCTATGGTTGTTTATAATGTTTATTTACCTCTTTTAATTACGTTAAAAATCTTAGAAAATAACTCTTAATCTAATGGTTACCGTTATGGGAAACCTTTAAATAATACTTGTTACAAATATTTTTATGGAAATTTACAATAATATTGTTCATATTCTTGAACAATCTCAAAGAGGATTATTAACTAATGAGATTTCAGAGAAGCTGAATCTTGAGAGACATACTGCTTCAAAATATTTGCAACTTTTAAAAGAAAAAGGAATTATTTCTGTAAAAGAAATAGGAAAAGCTAAATTATGGTTTTTATCTAATGATTCTAAATTAGAGCAATTAAAAAAAATAAGCGATAAGCTTGGCATAAGTTTGGATAGTTTATTTTCTAGCCTTGCACATGATATTGTCGTGATTGACAAGAATAACAAAATAATCATAGGCAAAACCAAATGTGATGAAAGAAAATGCAAAACATGCATGACTAAAAAAACTCTTACAACAGGCAAAGAGCAAAAAATGATAAACAAAAATTTGGAATTGATAAGCTCGCCTATTAAAGATGATAGAGGAAAAACTATAGGAATAATAGAATTTTCAAGGAGATTAAAATGAAGCTTTTTTTTGTAACCAATGAAAGATGAAATCTTTCGTGGCCACGAAAACAAAGTTTTCGTTGGAAAGAAATCTTCAATAAAGAAAAACATTTAGGAAAAAGAAAAATGAAAAATGAAAAAATAACTAAAGATATGACTATAAATTCAATTATTGAAAAATATCCTAAATCAATAGAAATTATGTTCAAATATGGATTACACTGCATTGGGTGCCATGTAAGTGCATTTGAAAGCATAGAACAAGGTTCATTAGGGCATGGAATGGACAAAAAAACCTTTGACAAATTTTTAAAAGAACTTAACCAGGTTGCTACAAAAAAGGTGGTTAAAAAATGAACAAAGGAAGCTTTTTCTTTGTAAAGAAAAACCTTCAGGAAAAAGAAACATTAGGAGAAAAATAAAATGAATAAAGAAGATTTTCCATTTTTCAAAAGAAGAATAAACAACAGGGAAATAATTTATTTAAATAGTGCTTCTACAAGTCAAAAACCGTTTCATGTGATTGATGCAATAAATGATTTTTATGAAACCTATAATTTTAGCTATTCTGAAAATGAAAACAATGAAGTCAATGAAATTTATGAAGCTAACAGAAGAAAAATAGCTTCTTTTGTTAAAGCTGAACAAGAAGAAATAATCTTTACAAAAGGAACTACTGAAAGCATTAATTTTCTAGCTTCTTCACTTGATATAAAAAAAGGTGATGAAGTCCTTGTTTCTGAATTAGAACATGATTCTAATGTTTTACCCTGGCAACAAATATGCAAAGTTAAAGGTGCCAAACTTAAATTTATTAAAGTAAACAATGAAGGAGAGCTAGATGACATTGGAAAATATTTAACCAAAAAAACAAAAGTAGTAAGCTTAAGTCATGTTTCTAATTTCTTGGGAACTACTTTTAATATAAGCGAGATTGGAAAAAAGATTCATGAAAATAATTCTCTTTTTGTTGTTGATGGCAATCAAAGTGTTCCAAGCATAAAATATAATGTAAAAGAATCTAATATTGATTTTCTTGCTTTTTCAGGACATAAAATGCTGGGACCTTCTGGAATTGGTGTTTTATATGGTAAGAAAGAATTACTTGAAAATCTTAAACCTTACCAATATGGAAGTTTTATGAGCCAGAAAATTGAGACTAATACTTCTGAATTAAAAAAAACACCATTCAAATTTGAAGCAGGAACACCCAATGTTGAAGGTGTTATTGGACTTGGAGCTGCTGTCAATTATTTGAATAAGATTGGGATGGAGAATATTGAATATAATAACAGGAAATTGGTCAATCTTTTTCTTGAAAAAACAGATGGAATAAAAAATCTTCATGTTTATGGAAAAAACCAGGAAAATCTTGTTTCGTTTAATTTTGATTTACTAAGCGCAGGAAATGTTTCTGCTATTTTGAACAGGGAAAATATTTTTATTAATTCTGGAAATCATAATGTTTCTTTGTTTCATAAAAAATTAAAGATAGATGAAAGTGCAAGAATCAGTTTTTATCTTTACAATAATGAAGAGGATGTTAATGCTCTTGTTTATGTTTTAGAAAAAATAGGAAAAAGCTTTGCGAAAAAATGAAAAGAATATACATGGATAACGGAGCTACAACAAAAGTTGCTCCTGAAGTTGCTAAAGTTATGAAAAAATATTTTAGCGATAGCTATGGAAATTCTTCTTCTTTGCATAAATTAGGAAGAGATGCTAATAAAAAAATTGAAGAAGCAAGAAAAATAATTGCTGATTCTATAAATGCTGAACCTAATGAAATAATATTTACTTCTGGCGGAACTGAAAGCAATAATCTTACTTTGAAGGGAATTGCTTTTGCTAATGAAAAAGGAAGTCACATTATTGTCACTAAAGTTGAACATGATTGCGTATTAAATAGTGCTAAATGGCTTGAAAAACAAGGATATAAAATAACTTACCTTAATGTTGATACTGACGGATTTGTGAATGAGAAAGATCTTGAGAAAAGCATAAATGAAAAAACAATTCTTGTTTCTATAATTCACGGTAATAATGAAGTTGGAACTATACAAAATTTAGAAAAATTAGGAAAAATATGCAGGAAGAGAAATGTTTTATTTCATACTGATGCTTGCCAGAGTTATACTAAAACTGAAATTGATGTTAAAAAACAGAATCTTGATTTGGTTACTTTAAATTCACATAAAATTCATGGACCTAAAGGCGTTGGAGCTTTGTTTATTAGAAAAGGAATTAATATTACGCCTTGGCAACATGGTGGCGGGCATGAATTTAATTTAAGATCTGGAACATTAAATGTACCTGGAATAATTGGATTTTCGGAAGCTGTGAAAATTGCAAATAAAAAAGATATTGAGCACATGATTAAACTAAGAGAGAAAATTATTGAAGGTGTTTTTGATAAAATTTCTGATGTCAAATTAAATGGAAGCAAAAAAGAAAGATTGTGCAATAATATTAATTTTACATTTTTTGGCATAGAAGGAGAGGGCATTGTTGGGTATTTAGATGAGAAAGGAATTTGTGCTTCAACTGGCTCTGCATGCAGTTCAAATTCATTAGAACCAAGCCATGTTTTGCAAGCAATTGGATTTGAAAGAAAGGATTGCAATTCCAGCTTAAGATTAACTTTAAGCAGATATAATACTGAAAAAGAAGTTGATTATTTGTTAAAAGTTTTACCTGAAATCATTGAAAAATTAAGGAGGTTTACGCCCTACAAAAATGTATAGCCAAAAAGTCTTAAAAATTTTCAAAAAGCCAAAAAACATGGGGAAAATTAAGGATGCTGATGCTGTTGGAGAAGTGGGCAACTTAAATTGCGGTGATGTAATGAAAATTTATCTTAAAGTTGAAAAGAATAAGATAAAAGATGTTAAGGTAGAGACATTTGGGTGCATTGCAGCTATTGTAACCAGTTCTCTTTTAACTGAAATGGCAAAAGGTAAAACATTAGATGAAGCTTATAAGATTACTAATAAAGACATTTCTGAAGGATTGGAGTTACCTAATATTAAATTACATTGTAGTGTATTGGCTGCTTCTGCTTTAAGAAAAGCTATTGATGATTATAGAAAAAAGTTTAAAGTATAAATTCTTATAGAGATAATGGATAAATTAAGATTTGGCACAGCTGGAATACCTTTGAGTACAGGAAAACCAAGTACTGAAAATGGAATTAATAGGGTTAAAGAGTTAGGACTAGAATGCATGGAACTGGAATTTGTGCATAGCATTCATGTTACAAAAGAGAAAGCTCCTTTAATTGCTGATATTGCTAAGAAAAATAATGTTGTATTAACCTGCCATGCTCCTTATTTTGTAAATCTTAATTCTAGTGAACCTAAGAAATATCATGCAAGCATTTCTTATATTGCTACATCTGCCAAGATAACTTCTTTATGTCATGGTTATAGTGTTTGCTTTCATGCTGGCTATTACATGAAAATGGAGAAAGAAAAAGTTTATGCTAAAATAAAAGAAGGTGTAAAAGAGATTGTTAAAATAGTTAAAGAGGTTGATGACAAGATATGGATAAGACCCGAGGTTGCTGGAAAAGTTTTACAGTTTGGAGATATTGATGAGGTTTTGAAATTGTCATCTGAAATAGAACAAGTTTTACCTTGCATTGATTTTGCTCATTTACATGCAAGAAGCAATGGAAAATATAACACTTTAAATGAATTTAGAGAAATATTTGAGAAGACTGAAAAAAATTTAGGAAAAAAAGCTTTAGAAAACATGCATATTCATATGTCTGGAATAAGATATAGTGAAAAAGGTGAGAGAAATCATTTGGAATTAAAGGATTCTGATATGAATTATAAAGATTTAATTAAAATATTTAAAGAATTTAAGATTAAAGGGGTGGTTGTTTCTGAAAGCCCTAATATTGAGAAAGATGCTTTACTAATGAAGAGGATATATGAAAATAAATGATAATGCTTTTGATTTTGAATTAAAAGATGCAGATGGAAATCTAATAAAATTGAGTGATTATAAGGATAAAACTGTGATATTATATTTTTACCCAAAAGATAATACTCCTGGATGTACAAAAGAAGCCTGCAATATTAGAGACAATCTAAGTTCATTAAAGAAAAAAGGATTGATAATTTTTGGAATAAGTCTGGATAATGATGAAAGTCATAAAAAGTTTACTGAAAAATATAACTTAAATTTTCCTTTGTTAAGTGATAATGACAAAAAAGTTTCTAAAGCTTATGGCATTTATGTTAAAAAAAATATGTATGGGAAAGAATATTATGGAATAAAAAGAACTACCTTTATTATTGAAAAGATGAAGATAAAGAATATTATAGAGAAAGTTGATGTTGAAAATCATGCAAAACAAATTTTAGAATTACTTTAATGCTTTTAAAATTCTTTCATAAACTTCTTCTATTGAACCATTACCATCTATAAACTTTATATTCTTTTTTTGCTTTTTGTAATAATCTACGACTGGCTGGGTTTGCTCATGATAAATTTTGAACCTGTGCTTTATTACATTAATATCATCATCTAATCTTTTTCTTAATTTTAGCCTTTTGATTATTTCTTCTTCTGTTGTTTTTATTACAATCATAATGTCAAAATCATTAAAACTTCTTGCTTGATGCAAATCTCTGGGATAACCATCCATTATGAAACCTTCTGGATGTTTTTTTAATTTAGCTTTTACAACTTGATCAACTAGTTCATCTGGTGCTAAATCACCTTTATCCACATAGGACTCAATTTTTTTACCTATTGCTGTTTTATTCGCAATTTCATTTCTTAATAAATCACCGGCTGAAACTGCAGGAATATTATACTTTTTTGATATTAAAGAAGCCTGAGCTGATTTTCCTGTGCCTGGAGGACCTGAAAGTAATATTCTCATAAACTTTAAAGAATTTGATATTTTAAAAACTTAACCTGTGTAATTATTTACATCTATTGACTCTTCTTTTTTCCAGGATTCCTGCATTTTTGAACTAACTTTTATTACTTCTACCTTAAACTTGTTCCAATTTTTGAAAATTTCATTGATGAACAAAATTTCCTGCTTTTCATCGGGAGAAACATCTAAAGATAATGATTTTCTTTCATAGTACATTAATTTTTTATACATTTCTTTCATCTTTGTTTTTTCTTCATCTGTAAAATGTCTGCCTTCATGCAAACTTATTATGCTTGCCTGGGTTGGAAATAGGATTCCTTCTAAAATTCTGCAATAGAAAATTATTTTATCATTCATTTTTCTTCTTATGTTTCTTAATAAATGGGGTTTGTCTTTTATTGATGAGATTTCAAATTCATTATCCAAATCACTAAATTTAGGGAGAGAATTTTTCTTCTTCAGAATATTGTACTCTACTTCAAGATTAAATTTTTCTTCCATTTTAAGAAATACTGAATTTTTTTACTATATAGCCAAGAGCATTATCTGCTGTGTCTGTTGTTGCAAACAAGATTATTGCTATCAAAATCACTACTGCTATTATTATTGCTTTTTTATGCTCTGTATAAAATTCATGCATTGTTTCTTTTGGTTGCTGTTCTTCCATGTTATTTGTATTTTTTAATTACTTTTAAAGTTTACTACGCCCATCTAAAATATAGTCTTCTTTTTTTGGAATAATTAAATTGGGAAGATACCTATCTTTTCTTTCTGAAGATTTTTTTGTATAATATCTAAACAAGTGATTTGCTATTGCATCTGCACAATTTACTAATGAGTAATGAATATCTGCCTTTGGCTCTATTGAGACTGATATGTGGTGGGGTAAATATCTTCTTAATCTTCTTATTTCTTTTGAAAGCATTTCTCCATCTATAATTACTTTGGATGGATTTCCAAATGCTTTGATTAATTCAATATAAGCAATTAATCTTGTATCTTTTATTGTAAATATATTTGCAAATTCTTTTGGTATTAATATATGCCTAAAATCGCGGTTTTCTAAAAATAAACTAATATCCTTACATTTTCTTCTTTTTCCAAATTGACTTGAAACTATATCTTCTGAATTTCTAGAAGCTACAGCAACATAAACTTCGGGAAATCTACCATGATTAGATTCATCTATTCCCATAAAATCAAATGCTTCTTCAGTTGACTGCATTTATTTTATGAAATTATTTATTTAAAAAGAATTACTGAAAAGAAAAATGCATATTAAAAAGCCTCAGAGGAGATTTGAACTCCCGACCTCGTCCTTACCGAGGACGCGCTCTAAACCAGGCTGAGCTACAGAGGCATTACATTAAAATGCAGAGAAATATGTTTTAAAAGAGTTTTCATTTGAAGCCTTTTAAAAAAAGCCAAAAAGGAGCAAGATCCTTTAGCATTCAGCAAAGCCAAATGCTTCAGGGAAAAGAAAGTTTATTTGAACTTTTTATAAGAAATCCAGATTAAGATTATTAATTCTATACCTAAAACAACTACTTTCGTTACTTTTCCAAAGTCTGAGAAGTATCTAATTGTTGCTTGTAGAATTATAATTAATCCGCCTAATAAAAAGCCGAATGAGACTGGCTCAATTAAGAAATAAATTCCTGCGATTAGAGCTATAACTGCTAAAATTATAAATATTGTAAAAGCAAATCCTGCATATTCTTTTCTATCACTATCGTATCTTATATTACAATCTGAGCAGGTTACATTGTAAGGACAACCATTTGAATCATAAACATAATTGACATACCCTTGCCCATTATAGCATTGATTGTAATCATATCTGAAATTAGTGCAATTAACTGGATTTGCTGGAATCTCTTTGAAAGCAGGTGTAAATGAATTTGTTGAAAAATTACAATATGTTTCATATTTTGGCTCTGCATAGAATAAATCTACTGCAAAGACTAAAAATAGGGTTAGTAAAATTGCAATTGCTACACTTATTAAGATTCTTCTGAAATCTTTCATATTACTTTTGATAATTCTTTTTATTAAAAATGTTTCTGTAGATAGGTTTATAATTTTTTTCTTTGTTACTTTATTATGCCAGAAAATGATGTTGTTGTTTTAGGGGTATGTGCTAATGCTGCTTTCACTGGAAAAATTATGCCTGTTTCTTATTCTAGACTAGTGATATGGGATAAATCAAGAAAAGACAATGGTTATTTTTATACCCAATACAACTCAAGAGAGTTAGATCCTATTGATATTAAAAGAGAATTAGAAATTGCAGAAGATCGAAGAAAATTAGATTCGAGTGGGGGATTTGGAGTTCGTTCTTCTGATTTTCTTGGTTCAAAAGCTTTAGCTAGTGATGAAGAACAACTAAGATATTCTGGTGGTGAGTTTGTTTCTCTTAGAAGAGCTAAAACTTTTTTTTGGCTGAGGAATCCAGAGGGTTATATCCAAGGTCATAAGGGATTATATGTAAGAAAAGATATTTATGAAAAATTAAAAAAATTAGTAGGCGAAGATTTTAATGAATTAAATTTTCAAGAAGAATTATATGGTCGAGAGGTTGTTATTTGGATTGCTGAAGAGAATTTTATTGATTCGCAAGTTCATAAATGGTATGAACTTGGAATAGCGCAGATTGATAGAATGATTAAGAGATACTTAATGGGTGAAGGAAAGGATGTTAATTCTATTCGAGAAATATTAGGCTTATGTTTTACGGATCATCCTGATGAAAAACAACAAATAGCTTTACGAGAAATAGTTTTAAGTCAGGAACCTATTACCTTAGATACATTAAGAAAAACCAGATTTTGGGGAGAAAGTAATCCCA
>Ga0208245_1001504_pt1 | contig 13962 bp, 23 predicted proteins | sample RifOxyC1_FD_184035 | JGI IMG/M metagenome (GOLD analysis project Ga0208245, IMG submission 184035) | Soil microbial communities from Rifle, Colorado - Rifle Oxygen_injection C1 (SPAdes) | ecosystem: Environmental > Terrestrial > Deep subsurface > Rock core/Sediment | place: Rifle, Colorado... | reverse complement strand
TCAGCATAATCGTTTTTATTAAAAACATTATTAATTAGTAAAAAATACTCTATAAACACCGACTGCTCCTATTGCTATTACAGCTAACAAAGCTAATTCAAATAGTATACGCATAAATTTTTAGATTAAAATACATTAGGTAATTTTTTTAGTTGTTCAATGATTTGTGGCAAATTCAATTCTACGAACGCCAATCCGGTAGCCGTTACTACTTTAGCTGGAATTTCTTCCGGCGTATTTGCGCCTAATTTAAAACTAGCCAATTCATTAACTTCCATTAGCATTTGTTCTTTGGTTTTAACGCCATCAATAATAGGTTTAACGGAAGTATCTTCAAACGGAGCTTCCTGAACAATGTCAGACGTAACATTATCCGTAGTTTCTCCTGCCGGAGTATATTGTAATTTGGGGATAATATTGCTTTCGATGTATTGTTGCAGAAATTTTCTTGTGCCAATGAAATATATCTTCCAATCGTCAGTATCATATTCTTTTATATCTTTAGTTAATCCCGGATATCCGTTAATCGGTTGGTTAGTCGCGTCATGGAAATAACTCTTAATTTTTTGTCCGCCTTGGATAATGGATATTCCTTTTTTTAATTTCTTTTTGTCGTCTTCAAAGGCATACGGTTTGAATATAACTCTATTGTCTAAATTAAGATTAGGAAGTTTCTTCATTAAATCTTCCGCGAAATTTGTAGAGATATTCATGCACAATACTATCTCTTCTTCGTTATCAGATACGGTTACTTGCAATGTCTTGCCGTAATCTCCTTCGTAAAAAGCAAGAGCGGTGATAATACCGGATAATTCGTTATAAACTCGTTCTATTTTTGTGCCTTTCGTGCCGTCTTTTAATTCGTAATCTCTTTTTACCGCTTTGGGATCGTTCTCGCCGCATCTAATGCGGATAGTTCCGTCGCTAATGATGTTTGCGTAAGTTCGTTGTTCGTACGATGTAAGCATAAATTTTTTATAAGTTAATTAGTTATTTATATATTTTATCTTTCCATTCTCCACAATGTTCGCAATATTCATAGGTTGTGTCAGTCTCTTTGCACCAATTTTGATGCTCGCAATTTAAATTACCAATACGTTTATTGCAATATCGGCACACTCCAAAACAATCCGCTTCGTGATTGCATTGTTCTTGCGCTTCACATAAATCCAACCCGCATTTTTTACAAGATATATATGCTGACTTAATTCCGTACCGCGTAAAAGGATTTGTTTCAATTGATATCATCTCATGCTGGCAATATGGTTTTTGATCTAATGTTTTCCAATAATCAAGAGTATCTTGCAAATAATCAATTATATTTTTAATTTCATTTTTGTCTGCTAAAATTCCATTATTATCAAATTCTCTATATTTAATAATAGACCAAATTGTTTTTAATTTATTTTTACCCGTTAAAATATTATCGCCAAAAATATTAATATAAATTTCTCGATCGTCTTTATTTCCAAACGGTTCTTGCTCAAAAGAAAGGAATTTAAGTATCTCATCTCCCCCACAAGAGCAATTAATTAATAGTTTTTTATTTTCCATATATTTACAGTATACACCTAAAAAGTTTGCTTGTCAAGTGTATATTATTTATCTAAAATCTAATATTATATTTTTTTTAATTTCATTATTTTAAAATTTATTATAGTCATCTGCCCCATGCTATGATATGATCTATAATTATTTTCATTTAAATATATTGATGAATTTATGCATATATTATTATTTTTTTTATTAAAATCTACGCTGCATTTTCCTTTCCATTTTTCGACATCTTCGGGCATTATAATTTGAGTATAAATATTATTTTTTAAATCTTGAAATTGAATTTTATCTCCAATGTAAAGTTTTTTATTATCCGTATCATAAAAACCGGTAAATTTACTTCTTTTAAATATTTGCCAATTTATTTGTTCTTTTATGGGATAAATTAAATTTTTTATTATATTATTTATTTTCATATTTTATTATCCTCAATAATTTTTAATAAATCATTAATAACACTATTATCTTTTTTAATTTTAAATTCTTTATTTTCCACCAATACATCTATCACTTCTTGTTTCTTTTTTAGAAGAACTTGAATATTTTGGTCAATCGTATTGCGAGCGATAATTTGGTAAATATTTATATATCTAATTTATAAGCAAATTCTTTGAAGTATTTTTGTTCGGCTTCTTTACGCGTTTGGATAGCTAATTGTTTATTTTCTCTTTTAAAACTTCCCAAATAAATTACTTTACCTTTTATTTTTATTTGGACAGTCCATTTATTTCTATCTTTATCCCAATAATATCCTTTTGACAATTTTTTATTCATATTATTTTGGCTATGAGTAGCAAATCTTAATTTACTTTTTCTGTTATCTAATTTATTGCCAAAACGATGGTCTACTTCATATTTTTTTCCATCTAAGCACCATTTATAATTCTTAACTTTATTTAAATCTTCTTTATCTATTTTTGTTCTATTAATTTCTTTATTCTTTATATTATAAAGACATATTTCATAATAATTGCCACAATCTATAATTTCATTAGGATCCAATCTTGTTCTTGTAAGAATTCTTTTATATTTTTTTATTTGCGCGTAATGTCTAGAACAATAACCTTTTTTTCCATTTTTTTTCCAATAACTGTTATTCTCACAATTTTTTACCTTGCACCTTTTAAATATATCCATATACTTTTGTCCTCAACACAAAACCCATCCGCCTAGTGGCAACCTATCAGAGTTAATCCACTAAAAGCAAATGGGCTTTATGTCTGATAGGTTATAAATTATATAACCAGTATAACAAAAGTATATTAAATTGTCAAATAACAATTATTTATTATATATTTCTATTAAATCATTTACTAAACTATTTTGTTCTTCATTAATAACATTTTTACCTTCTATTAATTCATAAATTATTTTTTTCTTTTTATCCAATATATTTACCATTTTTTCGTCAATAGTATTTTTAGCGTTTAATTGGTATATTATAATTTTATCTGCTGTTTGACCCGGACGATGCACCCGGTCTTCAGCTTGAATCATATCAGCCGGTACAAATGAATAATCTAAAAAAAGGACAGTAGAAGCGGAAGTCAAGGTTACTCCAACACCTCCCGCTTTAATACCTGCTAAAAATATTTTACAACCATCATCAGTTTGAAATTTATTAATAATTTCTCCTCTATCTTTATTTTGCGTTTCACCAATCAACAATACTGCCTGTTCGTTAAAATAATTATATAACTGTTTTAGCGGTTCGTTATAAGCGGAAAATACTAATATTTTTTTATTGTTGCTGACTATATTTTCAATTATTTCAATCGCAGAATCTATTTTCCCCATGCTGGCAATTTGACGAAGATAATTTAGTTTCACCAATCGTTCAGCTGCCATACTTCTATCTATTTCATTTTTATTTTTTTTCTTTATATTTTTTAAATATTCAATAAATTCATCTTCCGCCATTTTGTATTTATTCCAATCTTCTTTTTTTAATTCTATTGGTAAATTTATATAAGTCTTAGGAGGTAAATCAGGCAACACGTCTTCTTTGGTACGTCGTAAGAAATATGACGCTATTTTGGATTTTAATTCTTCAATATTTGATGATCCGCTATAATCATATCCCCATTTATTTTTATGACCATTACAAAAGTGATTTGTGAAGTAATACCAATTATTCCAAATCTTTTCATTAAGAATATTTAAGGAAGTAAATATTTCGTAAGTCTTATTCAATATCGGCGTACCAGACAACAATAGTATTTTGGGAATATTAATAGATAATTTTTTAGCTAATTTAGTACGACGGCTTTTTATATTTTTTAAATAGTGTGATTCATCCAATATAAGACAATCCCATTGAGTTACTGATAAAATAGGAAAAAATTTATGTAATAAATCATAATTAATTATAAAAATATTATAAGAATTTAATACATCAATTGTAAGTTTAGTATTACCATTAATAATAAATGGAGATAGATACGTCCATTTAGTTGTCTCATTGTTCCATGAGTATTTAACTGAAGCGGGACAGACTACTAATACTCTGTTTAATCGTTCATGGACTATATAAGCAAGAGATTGAAGACTTTTTCCAGTTCCAGGTTCGTCAGCCAAAAGAGCACGTCCGTTATTAATAATAAAAAATTCAATTCCTATTTTTTGGAATGGGTATGGCTCTCCTTTCAACCCTCTCACCACCAACTCCGGCTTCACCGCTTTTTTTATCTTTTCCCCTTTTTTAACTTTTAATTCTTCTTGTTTTTTATCCAATTCAAATTTTTCAAAGTCAAACTTAACATCGTCATTTAAAACTACCGGATATTTATCCTTAATATCATAAATAATATTCAAATCCTTAAATCTCCATTTCTTATCCGAGAAACTAAATTCTTGCCAACCGTTTTTTTCTTTCAAAGAACGGCAAAATTCCACCACCGCCATATCAAAATCATAGACAAAAGCATATTGATAGTATTTTGTTTGTTCTTTTATTACAATCATTTTATTTCTTTATTTTTTTCCAACCCGCCGCCTTCATTAAATCTTCATGATTTTTTGATTTTAAAAAATCTTTATAAGTAATTATCAACCATTCGCTTCCACAGGCGCTATAAAAAGGATCTTTTTCTTTCTTGCACACAGAACATAAATGACTGATAATATATTTTTCAGCCATTTTTTTTGTTTTAAAACACCTGTCGTATTCTTTATCCTCCGAAATATGTGGTAAATAATAAGCAACCCAATTTTTCTTTCTTTTAGTTTCTATTAGTTTGTTTGCTTTTTTGGAATATTTTTTAAAACGTGGATCCTTCATAGCTTCAGCCATCGCATCAATATTTTTCTTGATTTTGGTTAATGACATAATTATTTTCTCAATATTTTCACAATCTCTTTAGTATTTTTTCCTTCACTCTGTAATTCTTTTACTTTTTCCATTTTTTTAACCGTCACATTCTCGTCAAACAGCATCGTCCGCCCTCTTAAAGTCATCGGTTCGATAATACCCATGAGGTAATAATAATTCAATTTTGATTTATTGATTTGCAATTTCAACGCTAACTCGCTTAACGTCGTTATTTTGTTTTTTTCTAACATATTTTATTTTAGTAATTTTATTAATTTTTCAAAATCAAAAACTCCATCCATACTAACAAGACCTAACTCATCATAACTTATATATTCATCTTGTCTCTCTTTTTTTAACCATTCTTCTATTTTTTCTCTTATTTTTTGTTCTCTATCAAACATATTTTATTTTTTATTTTAATTTAATTTCCCAAATAGTATGTTCTGGAATTTTACAAGTAGCTCGATAATCACTACCGTCATCTTCCATCGACCAATCTCTTAAATTATATTCTCCTTTTTGCGCAATACATTCATCTTTTTTTTCATCAAGATAAATAATTTTTGGTTGTAGAGGAGTAATATACAAATCAAACGCTCTTAAAATAGAAGCCCCGATGAACAGTCCTATCCAGAAAGCTATAAATAATTTTGTTTTCATAATTTTATTTTTTATTTTTTTTAATTTGTTTTTCAACATCTTTCATCCTGCCAAAAATTATATTTTTATGTTTTTCCGCCTGCTTTTCATTACCGTAAAAAGTAATCTCCCAAAGGAAATGAGCAATAATATCCTCAAAGGAATAATGGCACAACGTATCATGGCTAATCGGCATATTTGCTAATTTTTTCCAAGGGATAAATGAAATAGACCAAAGGATATTATCTATATCGTCTTGTTTAATCATATGAATTCCATAACCCGTATCATCCATCCCTTCTTTAACATCATTTAAAAATTTTTGCACTCTTTCTGGGTGTTCTGCATAAAATGGAATATTTAAATCTTTACCGCCATATACTTTTAAAAATTCATTTGGTTTAACCCTAACTTTTGGTATTTTGCCTAATTGATAAAATAATTTTTCATAATTATTATGATCGGTTGGATAATGGTATTTTAGAGCGTGTTTAACCTCCTTCCATTTAATATATGGAATTAAGTCTCTAATAGTAAGTGTTATTTTTTTTGTAGGCATAATTAATATCTAATCCCCATTATTTTACGGCCGTTAATTTTATCATATACAAATCCAGTCTCATCCTCTAACGTCAATTCGCCTTCGCCATCATCTCCCAATAAAAAATAATTTTTCATAGCGACTTCAATCATATTCCAAACATGTTCAGTATAATCAGCATCATAATGAGCATAAATTATTGTTCCGTTATCTAATACTAATTCAGTAGTCGCCCATTCTATTTCTGGCTCTTTTTTTGTTTCTTCTTGTTTAACAATTGCTGTTTCTTTTTTCTTTGACATAAAATTATGTTTAGTTATTTAATTAATATATTCAATGATTTAATGTATCTTTCCAGCATTGATTCGGAAATAACCGAAAGCGTATCTGATAAATTATCAACAATGTCCGCTATTTTTATTTCCGTAGCCGTTTCGTGAAGGGATATTTTTTTAATGTATTCAAAATAATTTTCGTCCTCTTTTCTTGACAGCAATCCAACTACTACCACAACTTTGTGAGGAAATAAATCAGCGAGATCTTTAAGTGTCATGGCGGTATCTTCAATAACATCGTGCAGTACGGCAACGGTCTTTCTGTAGTCATCGCTAAAATAACTACTAACTCTTATCGGATGAACAATATATGGCACATTACTATCTTTGCGGAATTGTCCTTGATGAGCTTTATGAGCTATTTTTAGGGCTTGGATGTACATTAAAATTGTCTAGTTATGATGCCACAATATTTGCATTGCATTAAATAAGGTTCGTTTGGAAGATTATAATATTTTAAATAATTCCAACTGTGCCAACAAAAAAAATGTTGATATATGAATTTTAATATTTTTTGTACTGTTATCATATTATATTTTCAAATTTTCTTGTTTAAACATTAGATGACTAGTTAATTTTTGTTGATCAATATTTTGATTCATAATCGTATCAACCAATTCTTTCTCGTAATATCGGTAAAGAACACAACCATCTACAATCTTTTTTTCAAAGATACCTTTATTTACTAATTCACGGCATCTCCTCGCAACATTATCTCCCTCATAATGCAGTTGATTTATTACCATTCTTTCTAATTCTCCTTTGTGCGTCCATATGGGATAAACAGACATCACATAATCTACCAAATATTGGCGCAACGATTGTTTAATCATTTGAAAAAATTAAAAATTCTGGCTCAATTTTTACTTTTTTGACTTTTTTATTCTTAGGTTTCGCTTTCCAATCAATTTTGTCGTAATTTTCTTCAAAATCATTAGTGCTTACTTGTGACTTAGTGCGATAATTAGTTCTTATCAACATAATTTCAATTTATTTTTAAACATATCTTCAGTATATACCTTATCCTACAACTTGTCAAGCTAAAACAAAAACTCCCGCCTAATTAAAGACGAGAGTTTTTACATTTTCCCCATGCTTTGAGAATCCGCATTATATGCTTATTGATACCTAGTGTATTGCCAGTATAGCATAAATCTAATTTTTGTCAAATTTTGGATTTATGGTATAATGTGGATATTATTAAATAATATGAAATGTATGCAAAATGAAGAGTATTTTTCAACGAGGGATTTGGATTTAGCGGCGGTACTTTTAACTTTAAAATTTAAAATGGTGTCAATCGATTGGCAATTTGAAGGCGCTAGAGGGCAGGTGGTAGGATATTTTAACTTCCAAAAAACTCCCGATATTTTGGAAACTGAGAAAAAATATTTTGCGCGTGAGTTGGCTGTCGAACCTATAATGTTCAATTCTTTAAAAAAGGGACTCAAATCGCAAACTACCAATTACTATAAAAATCCTAATAATAAATTTGCCACAAATCATTGAACAACTAAAAAAATTACCTAATGTATTTTAATCTAAAAATTTATGCGTATACTATTTGAATTAGCTTTGTTAGCTGTAATAGCAATAGGAGCAGTCGGTGTTTATAAAAATTTAGCCAGAAAACTCAAGGGTCTTTAGTCCTTGAGATGAATGGCTAACCTTGTGTTTCAATATATTTCTTAATTGTTTCCATATTAGCATTTCCAGTCGTACAATAGAGATATAAATGCCAGTCAAAACATTTTGGCTCAAGTATTAAGAGAATTAAATTTAAAAAGTCGTAGGGACTACGATTTAAAGCCTGTGGAGCTGTCATCAGTAGATGAAGCGTTGAAACAGGAAGCCTTTGGGTCTTTAGCCCAAAGGTAGTTCACTTATTATAAAAATATGGAAGAAATATTCGAAGTAAGAGATAGAAGAATAAAGGAAAAATTCTATCTTGATGATTTATACCTTAACGGATATGCAAAAAAATGTGGAATTTATGCTACCGGAGTATATATGTCTCTTTGTCGCCACGCTAATAAAGAACAAAAATGTTGGCCATCAATTAAAAAAATAGCGGAGGAACTACTTATATCTGAAACTCAGGCAAGACGATCTCTTAAAATACTTGTGCAATATAATATAATTTCTATTCAACGTCTAGGAAAAAAATTAAATAATAGGTACTATCTTTTAGATAAGAGTGAGTGGTATGACAGGACAGTCACTCAAAACACATCATCACCAAGTGAGTGTCCTGACAGGACAGTCACTAACTCACCAAGTGAGTGTCCTGACAGGACACTCAACCCTGTACCACAGGACACTCACCCCCTGTACCACAGGACACTCCATAGTAAGGGGACACAATTTAAGGAAACACATAGTAACGTGCATTTCGCACCCCAAGGGGTGCGGGAAGATTCAAATGAATCTTTAAAAGAACCATCTGTCAAAGAAGACACTGTTCTTTTGAAAGAAGAGCATCAAGCCCCCGCCCCAGCGCCCAAGTCCCTAACGCCCATAGCTTCGTCACTCTCTGAACAGCTTGCTTTGGAAGAAGAAAAAAACGGTTCCGCCGAGGCTAAGCAGATCGTAGAGATTATCAGCATCTTCCGTCAGGTCTCCCCGTTCTTGAAATATGGCAACAAGACTCAAAGGCAAGCCTGCCAAGAACTCATTGGTAAGTTTTCCTTTGAAAGCGTTAAACAGCTTGCCCAGGTCGCCGTTGCTATTAACGGTAAGGAGTTTGCGCCGACCATCGCCACGCCACTTGATTTAACTAAAAAGATAAGTAATTTGAAGGCATACGTTGATCGGCAGAATACAGGGGGTAAAATGGGTGGTAAAAAAAGAATATATGAAATTGGCAAGAGTATGGGTTTGACAGACGATAAATTAAAAGAAATTTTATTCACTAATTAAAACTTCATGAAAGAGCTTTATTATAGATTTGGTAAAAAAGATGAGGTTGTCACTTTGACAGACAGTGAATTTACCGCGGCTATGCTCCAGTGGGATCAAAATAAACCTTATTTTTGTGAGCGAAAAGAAACGCTATGTCCGCCCAATCCATTTGCCAGAACCCCAAAAGACGAGTATGGCCGTGGACAAATTCTAGTAGATCCTTTGGAAGATCACTATTACCGCTATGTTTTGGGTAAAAATAACACCGTTTTTATGATTGACAGCGTTAAAAGCGACAATACTTCCGATTTGATTAAGATTAACATGCCGGATTGGAAAAGACAGCGATTAGTTTCGCAAGACGAGTATTTTGACAATCTTGAGAAGTATTCCATTGAAAGGGACAAATACTTGGCTTACGTTGAGGAAAAAAAGAAGCAGTTAGAATCTCCAAAAAGTTAATTTGCGTTTAAAGGGCTTTTTGAAAGGCGTGGTGAGGTTTTAGGTGTGGAGAGGCAGGGTATATCCTTTTTGGCATTTAGAACGCTATATGTAAAGCTGGGGACAACAGAATGGGGTGCTGGGATGTCGGCAGTGGATTGGAAATTGATTTTTGAGAAATTATGAAAAAAATAACTCACCTATGACTAAAAAAGAACTGCAAAAAAGAGCAAAAAAACAATATCAACAAGCTTACCATGCTAAAAGTGAACTACCTTTGGGCTAAAGACCCAAAGGTAGTTCACGAAAAATAAAATTACCAAAGAGCAAGTAGAAAAGCTAAACGCGCTCCGCCGTCTGCAAAATGGTGAGCTGGAGTTTGTCAAAGAGGACAGCGTGGAAAATGTGTTTGATATTTTTGGAATTAAGAAATAAGAGTATGAACAACAACATCGACAAATTATCAGCTCTACTGGGACATAGCGAAACCCCTACCCCCGTCGAGCAATTATCACCTCCCGCTGGATTAACGCGAGAGCAGATTGATAATGCCCAATTGCCTCCACCCGACCAAAATATTTATATCTACAAAGACTTGGTAGATAAGATGAGAGCAATCCCCGATGCGCCAAAGATACCAACATTTATTCCACAATTAGATATGGACTTGGATGGTGGGTTTCAGGGTGGTGAGTTGATAATTTTAAGCGGTACTCCAAAAAATGGAAAATCTACATTAATGCAGACGTTCAGTTATCTTCAATCTTTACATGCGTTTCCTTCAATTATTTTTACATTGGAGATGCCATGGCAAGAATTGACCCGCAAGTTTCTGCAAATGGATCAGGACAATGTTGCTACCGCCCCGACCGACTTGCCGATATTCAGTTTAATTGACAATCGCGGTCTTTCATTAGAGTGGCTGGAAGAAAAAATTAAAGAAGCCCAAGAAAAACATGGCATCGCTATTGCTTATATAGATCATTTACATTACTTAGTCTCTTTGAAAGACAGCGCCAGTAAAAACATTTCTTTTCTTATGGGTAACTTAGCGAGAGAGTTAAAACGGATGTCGATGCGTTTGAATATTCCGATTGTTTTGTTGGCGCACACTAAAAAAATTGATGTTAATATAAACCCTGATTTAAACTCCATTAGAGATTCCGGACTCATAGCGGCCGAAAGCGACTTTGTGATGTTTATCTGGCGCGAGCGCGAGCAGAAAGACAAGGAAGAAGAAAAAAAAGATAAGTGGAAGCATGCCGGTTTAAAAACAGAAAATAACGAGATTATTTATACGAACAAAGCGGTGCTGGCTTTGGAGGCTAACCGGCGCAACGGCAATACGCGGCGGATACGGTTGGCGTATCACAGGCATCGGTTCTATCCCGAAGAGGAGTACGAAAATACAGTTAATTTTGACTATCCGGCGAAAAATACAAGTTGGATGAATAAATGAAAAATATGGAAATTGAAAAATTTAAAAATAAAATAATTTGTGGCGATGCGTTGGAAGTAATGAAAGAAATTCCAGATAATTCTATTGATTTAATTTTGACCGACATTCCTTATGATATGGTTAATCGCAAATCATCTGGATTGCGTAATTTAGACAAGGCAGATGCTGATATTATGACATTTAATTTAAACGCTTTATTGTTTGAAATTATAAGAGTTTGTAAAGGAAGTATTTATATATTTTGTGGTTTTGGACAAATTTCTGAAATTGCCATGCTTTTTAAAGCAAATAATATTAATCCTAGATTAATAATTTGGGAAAAAACAAACCCTAGCCCCATGAACGGTCAAGTAACATGGCTGTCAGGCATTGAGCCGTGTGTTTTTGCAAAATTTCCTAAAGCCACATTTAATGGACATTGTCGTAATACTGTTTTGCGTTATCCGATTAAAAAAAGATGTACCGAACATCCAACGGAGAAAAATTTAGATTTATTTAAGGACTTAATTTTAGTAAGTTCAAATGAAAATGATTTGGTTTTGGATCCGTTTGTTGGCAGTGGCACAACAGCAGTCGCCGCTAAAAGTTTAAAAAGAAATTTTATTGGTGTGGATATTTCAAGAAAGTATTGCGATATAGCAGAGGAGAGAATTAAAAATATTCCACCAAGTTTATTTTAATTTAAAAAATATGGAAAATATAATTATTAACGATGACTGCTTAAATGTTTTTAAAGAAATGCCAGATGAATGTATTGATTTAGTTGTTTCCGACATTCCTTACAAAATTATCGCTGGCGGTGTTCGGATTGTTTATCAGGATGATGAGTGTAGCGGTGTATTAAACAAAAGAGATTATAGCAAAACAGATCCGCAAGGAGTATTGGGTAGAGGCAAGAGAGTAATCCAAGTTGATAATAACCCTATTGGCAAAAAATGGTTAAAGAAAGATCCAAACAATACTCCGTCAGCGGTTAAAGATGGAAAGATGTTTGAACACAACGAGATAGAATTCAGTTCATGGTTGCCAGAGGTTTACCGTGTTTTGAAAAAGGGAACGCATTGCTATTTAATGGTAAACGGTAGAAATTTAGCCGAGCTTACTAAACAAGCGGAAAAGGTTGGTTTTATTTGGCAACAATTATTAGTATGGTTAAAAGGAAACGCAACGCCAAATAAATATTATATGAATGCCTGCAAATATATTTTGATGCTTTCTAAGCGGCCAGCTCGCAACATAGATGACATGGGCAGAAAGAATGTAATTGAAGTTAGTAATATTATTGGCAATAAAACCCATCCAACAGAAAAGCCAATTGAATTGTTAAAGGTGATAATTAAAGCTAGTTCAAATAAAAGAGATGTTGTTTTGGATATGTTTTGCGGATCAGGCAGTACATGCGTAGCGGCAAAATCTTTAGACAGAAAATATATTGGTATAGATATAGATTTTGAGTTTTGTGAAATTGCTAAAAAAAAGTTAGAGCAAATACAACATAATTTATTATGAGCACAACAGAAACAATTTTTCAAAGTTTTGGAAATGAGACAGAAGTAATTGATGAGGATGGTGAAAAAGTTATAGTTACGATAACCCCATCTCTTTTTAATTTTCATCAATTTGTTCGTAGTTTTAAGAATAAAATTTTCCGCATCGCTTTTAACCGCAACTTAAAGGAAATATACGAGCCGATGGATCAAGAATGGTTGGAGGAATATTATTTTGACTGCGAACACAGAAACGAAGTGCAAGCGTGGTACGCATCCTCGTTCGCGTTAAAGCAGAAAATATCCGAGTGGGCGAATGTTATAGACAAGCAGTGGCGAGACGCGCGGCGGATGGAATATCTGGCGGAAGAGTTGCGGCGGTTGAATCAAGAAATTGAAGATTTGCAATTGCTTAAAAATAATCCAGTTTTTTTTGTGCTGGTAAATGATTTGCAAAAAGCGGAAAAGCTATATCGGCGTTATTATTTGGAGTATGGTTATCTCAAAGCGAACGTGCCGCGAGAAAAAATGGAGGTAGATTTGGATCGGTTGCGGGCTATCCCGATTGATGAATTATTTGCGGCGCAATGGTATAATACTGGTAATGGGCGGAAGCGATGTTTGTGTCCATTTCATAATGAAAAAAGTGGTTCATTTTTTGTCTTTGGGGATAATTCTTTTAAATGTTTTGGATGTGGGGTGTATGGGAGTAATGCGATTGATTTTATAATGGCGTGGAGAAAGTGTGACTTTAGGGAAGCAATTGGGTATTTGGGGTATTACTAAGTTATTAACTTGACAAGTATTGTTAAGAGGTGTATAATGGGATTATGAATAAAGAAATTAAAGAAATTTTAGAAAAATTAGGATTTGATAAAGAAGTAAAAATGGTAGAACAAGGTTGTTGTCCAATGTGTAGATGTTTAATAGATTTAGAGAAGTTTAGAGATGGATTGAGTGAAAAAGAATATAAGATTAGTGGTCTGTGTCAAAAATATCAAGATAGTGTTTTTAATTAAAAAATTATAATTAAAATTTATGCCAAACGAAAAAAACGAACAACAAGAAAAAGAAAATGCTTTAGTAACTGCGATGAAAGAGCTAAATAAAAAGTATGGAAAAGGAACAGTAATGAAGTTAGATGAGGATAATAAAATAGAAGTTGAAGCGATACCAACTGGATGTTATTCATTAGATTATGTTTTTGGATGTGGCGGATTACCACGTGGTCGCATTATCGAAATTTTTGGAGAGCCAGGCACTGGCAAAAGTACTTTATCTATGTTTTT
>Ga0208245_1001496_pt1 | contig 14048 bp, 12 predicted proteins | sample RifOxyC1_FD_184035 | JGI IMG/M metagenome (GOLD analysis project Ga0208245, IMG submission 184035) | Soil microbial communities from Rifle, Colorado - Rifle Oxygen_injection C1 (SPAdes) | ecosystem: Environmental > Terrestrial > Deep subsurface > Rock core/Sediment | place: Rifle, Colorado... | reverse complement strand
ACGGTCCGGAGGAGATTGAGCTTGAAGGGAAAAAGTATTTGATTGTTAGCGAGTCGCAAATTTTGGCAATCATTGAAGATTAAACTATGGCGGAAAAACAACTTTTATTTAACGACAAAGCGCGGAAGACGCTCAAAAAAGGGATTGATAAACTGGCCGACGCGGTGAAGATGACCCTCGGCCCGCGCGGCCGGGCGGTAGTCATCGAGCGCTCTTACGGCGCGCCGCAGGTGACCTTAGATGGTGTGACGGTGGCCAAGGAAATTGAGTTGCCGGACAAGTTTGAGAATTTGGGCGCCGAACTGGTGAAGCAGGCGGCTGATAAAACCAACGACAAGGTGGGCGACGGCACCACTACCGCGATTGTGCTCGCCCAGGCGATGATTGCCGAGGGCGAGCGCGCCGTCTCGGAGAAAGGCTTCAATGTTATCCATTTAGCCGAAGAGATTAAGCAAGGCAGCGCCGGCATTATTAAAGCGCTTGAGGCCCAAGCCGAGCCAGTAAAGGATCAGGCCAAAATTGCCGAGGTGGCTACTCTCTCGGCCAAAGATAAGGAAATTGGCGATTTGATTGCCAAGGTGTTTAACACTGTGGGTAAAGACGGCGTAATTGCCATTGAGGACTCCAACACAATCGAGAATAGCTCCGAGGTGGTGGAGGGGCTCCAGTTTGATCGCGGTTACATCTCGCCTTACATGGTGACCAATGCCGACAAATTGGAGGCGGAATATGAGGACCCGTATATTTTGATTACGGATAAGAAAATTTCCGGGATTAAGGAGATTTTGCCCTTGCTGGAGAAGATGGCCGCCGCCGGCAAAAAGGAGTTGGTGATTATTGCCGAAGAGGTGGATGGCGAGGCTTTGACCACGCTGATTTTAAACAAAATTCGGGGCGTGTTTAACACGCTGGCGGTGAAGGCGCCGGCCTTCGGCGACAAGCGCAAGGAGATGTTGGCCGATATTGCGGTAGTGACGGGCGGTAAAGTGATTATGGAAGAAGTGGGTCTGAAGTTGGAAAATGCGGAGCTCTCGATGTTGGGGCGGGCTCGGCGAGTGCTGGCCAGCAAAGACACCACCATGATTGTGGGTGGTAAAGGCAAAAAGGCGGATATTCAAACCCGGGAGAAGGCACTCCGCGAGCAGATTACTCGGGCCGACAACAAATTTGATAAGGATCGCTTGCAAGAGCGCTTGGGCAAATTGGCCGGTGGGGTGGCGGTGATTAAAGTGGGCGCCCCCACCGAGAGCGCCCAAAAAGACTTGAAGCAGCGGGTGGAAGACGCGGTTAGCGCCACGCGCGCGGCGATGGAGGAGGGCGTGGTGCCCGGCGGTGGCATGGCGCTTTATAACACTATCAGTGAGGGGAGCGAGGACAAAGACGGAAAAGGGAAAGCCGGCGATTCAGTGGTGGCGACGGCGCGCGCCATTTTGGTCAAAATTTCGGCCGCGCCGCTTGAGGCGATTATCGAGAACTCGGGCGAGAATGCAACCAAAATTTTGGCGGAATTAAAAAAAGCGAAAGGGGAAACAAAAAACAAGAGCGATAAGCTTTGGCTCGGCTTCAACGCCGCCACCAACGAGTTGGCTGACCTCAAAAAAGCGGGGATTGTGGACCCGCTCAAGGTCACCAAAACCGCCTTTCTAAACGCCGTCTCGGTAGCGGCCAATTACCTCACTATCGGCGTGGCCATTACCGACTTGCCGAAAAAGGAGGAACCCCACACCCACGACAGTGGCCAAATGGGCTATTAAGGTAGACATTAAAGACCAGTGTTGTAAAATAGAGCTATTAGCAGATAGCTCTATTTTATTATGTGGATTATTTATATTTTACTGGCCATCGCGGTGGTGCTCGTTCTTTGGGTGATTGGCAGTTATAACTTATTAATTCGGGCCACCAACCGGGCCAAGGAAGCTTGGGCCGATATTGATGTCCAGCTCAAGCGCCGTTATGACCTCATCCCCAACTTGGTGGAGACGGTTAAGGCTTACGCCACTCATGAGCGGGAAGCATTTGAGAATGTGACCCGGGCCCGGGCGGCCGCCATGGGCGCGCAGAGTGTGGAGGAGCACGCCAAGGCCGAGAATATGCTAACCGGCGCGCTCAAAAGTATTTTTGCCATTGCCGAGGCTTATCCGGATCTCAAGGCCTCGGCCAACTTCAGCAAGCTCCAAGATGAACTTAGTGACACCGAAAACAAGATCCAAGCGGCGCGTCGCTTTTATAATGGCAATGTCCGCGACTTAAATACAAAATTGGAATCTTTCCCCACCAACATCATCGCCGGCTGGTTCAAATTTGCCCCACGCGACTTCTTCGAGCTCGATGAGAGCCAAGCCGCGGCCAAAGAACCGGTGGCGGTAAAATTTTAAAAGTTTATGAAAATCAAAACCCCTCTTCTCCTCTTAGTCATCAGTCTTACTCTGGTTGGTGGTTTAACTACATTGTCTTGGCCGGTAGTTGCTCAAGCCGAGTGCGCCAACAAGAGTGCTTGGATTGACCCTAGTGTCAATACTAAAGATAAACCGGTAATTATCAACGCCGGTGAGTGCGGTAAGCCAACCTCAGTTACATTCAAAGAAATGGATAATGGGACCATTTTTAATTGCTCAACTTACGAGCCGATTAAATTGTCTGGTGTTTGGAGCTGGAATAGCTTAACGAAAGATATCAAAATTTGGATAAATGGTTATGTTAAAGGCGAAAATTGCGTGGCCTATGGTGCTGGCATAACTGTCCCCATTTTTACTATTAGTTGGTCCGGAGGCAGTGTGGATGAAGGCAATACCGGCTACACTGGCTACACCTGCGACCGGACCACTGATCCAGCCCGTCCCAAATGCATCGCTTCCAAATATTCCACCCAAACCGAGTATCAATGCTCGCTCGCTTGCCAACCACAGGCCTACAATATCAGTATCAAGAGCAAGCTCACGAGCGAGCCGTTTTATCCCATTATTTATCATCCGGAACTGACAAAAATTTCTTATCAACCCGGCGAATCAATCGACTTCCAAGCCACAGCCGTAGCCGAGGGCATCTCCGATATTGGTTGTGCTAACTGGTCCTGGGACTTTGGTGATGGCACTAAGACCGGTGGTACATCTTGCGGCGGCATTGCGTCTAAAAGTCATGTCTACAAACAACCTGGTGTTTACACTGTTACCGCTCGGATCTGGAGTGACACTTCGCCATTCGCGTACCTCCATTACCCCGGATTTGCCGAGACATATGAAGTGGTGGTGGGTCAACAGCCCATTTTATTATTGGATGACAAACCAAAAAATGGCGGTAGATTCGACAAAGAATACAAATCTTATAATGTTTATGAAGGGATTGATTTTGTTGCCGAAGTAGAAAATAGCGATGAGATAAATGTGCCTTATCAGACCGCGTGCCGGTGGTTCTTTGATTTTGGAGACCCGGGAGGACTGGATAATGAAATGTTGGCGAATTGTTCTATTAATGATGGAGAAATAAAATCTTACATTGCGTCTCATTTTTACACTCAACCCGGTACTTATACCGTTACCGCCAAATTTTTTGTCAATTATGATCCCGATAAGACCAACACCGAAGACGCTGTTGTCACCAAACAGATTAAAATTAATTTAGCTCCCCAATGTGGGCCAAATTCCGAATCGGTATCTGATCCAGCTACGGTCTTTAAGTGTTTAGACCAAAATAAGCCGGTTAAATTGGCGGCTAACAGCTTCCGCGGTTGGGTGGAAGAGAATGAATTTTTGGTTGACAATTATTTATTGGAAAGGCAGTATTGCAAAGACTTGGGGTACATACCGGCAGATAGGGAAAACGTATTTCGATTTGGCCAGATTGTTGATTTGTTAACCGCTAGTTCCGGCAATACCCCTATCCCTCTTGCGGCTGCCTTAGTAAAATTAACCACCGTGTCTGGCAATAACGATTTCCAAGCAGTTGGCTATCACTCGGTTATTGCTTTAAATTTTATCAACACTAACGGTTTATCGGGAACTCGGGCCAAATATCGGTTAAGAATTCTTGATCCTAATGGACCAACAATTGTAAATACCCGATGCGAGACCCGGCAATTCCCGGTGGATGGCAGACTGTTTAAGAAATATTCCGCCTTATATTGCGACTATCGCTCGGGTGAGCCTATAGCGACTAATGATACTGCAAATTCAGTTATCGTTGACGGTTCTTTAATATTGAACCCGTATGTCGCCACTCCTAATATTGTTAAAGTGAGTGATTTGGAATCTAAAAAAGTGAGACAAAACCCCGTCCAATTTTTGGCACAGGATTACCCTCTACTCGATAATGCTTCGTATGAATATGGGCAAGGGGTTTGCGCGGGTTGGACCGACTTTGTTTTGAGAGCGGCTTATTTGGTGGATATTGTGGGTGAGGAAACCGGTTGGAATTGGTCCAGCTTTACCGCTAATATCGGCAATTGGCCATGGGTTGGGTTGCTCCGCGGTTTTATGAGATAATAAAATCAATATGTCTAAACCTTCTCCCGCTAATCGGCAAGTATATCTGTTGATTGTGATTTTGCTCACTGCTTTGGCTTTAGTCTTCGGTCACTTCTCCACCAATCAGCCAGGATTGGAAAAAGCGCCGCTCATCTCGTCAAACGCTGCTCTTTTTGGCGCCATCTCCAGTAAAGATGATGATGAGCCACCGCCACCCCCACCACCACCGTCATATCTCGATGGGAAGGTAATTTCACCAGATTCGGCGGTGACTGGCATCAAGGAAAAGGAGTTAATTAACATCCCGCTTTTTGGCAAATACGAGGTTAATTGGTATCTCAATTCATATGGTCAAGATCTTTATTCGTCAAGTTGTCAGATTCGTTTGGATAATGAGGTAATTGGGAGTGCTGGTTATTCTGGCAATTCAATTTTCACTGCCAAAAAGACTACTAGATCCCGCCGAGATGATGAGGGTCCTGATGTCAATTTGTATTGTCTGTACAGAAATGACCCTCGGGATATAATCCCGAGTGATCCTTATGTTGATACCAGAATCAGTGACTTGGAATTGTCGGTTGATAATTGCGAAGCATCTTTTGACGGTATTTTGTATGGCTTTGCCAATTCCACTGTCTTTCCGGTTAAGATTACTGAAGACAGCTTTAAGGAGTGGGCCGAGAACGACTCCTTTGATCGGTGTGAATATGTTGTGGGTCAAGGTTGTACTGATCCAAGAGATGTCAGTGGTTCTAGTCGCTCGGGCGATCGATACGATATTGAGACAGCAATGGAGGCATCTCAATGTAGTTCTTTGTCTACCCAGCAGTTTATCGATGGGTTTTTGAGTGGTGGCATTACATCCGATTCACAAGCCCTTGATGGTGTTATGTCACTGACGAATATTAATCGGCCAGCACCAATAGCTTTTCTGTTGATTGATAATTTTTATACCGATCAAGTGAAGATGCATATGGTTATTGCTCTAAAGATTGTTAAGTCATCTACCTCTGGTTTGAAGTACACAATCGATGTTCTTGATCCCAATGGTCCAAGCGTAATCAGTGGTATATCTTGCAGCTCGCAAAAAATCCCGAATGACTCTGGCGGGCTAGAATCTCATCTAATTTGTGATTATCCTGGATTAGGTTGGGCGGCGCCAGTTAGTACGAGTTTGTTGGCTTTAGCTCAAAATCTAAACCAGCGTTTCTCATCCAAATGCTTGACTTATAACAATTTAGAAATTTGCCAAGAGCGTAAAGTTAACATGTCCGGTTGGCTGAGGTCTAATTATCCGAGTATTCCTAATTATGTTCCGGAGGGTGGTCAACCAGGAATTTGTTATGGTTGGACCACTTTCGTTCTCCAAACTACCTACCTCGCTCAGTTTGAGGGCGAATGTTTGCATCAGTAGCAGTCAGGAGAAATATCAAGAAGAATAAGGCCAAGATTATCGGCCAGTCGCCGAGGCGAGTGTAGGGTGTGATTTTGGTGCGGGTGCCGGCGGTGGCGAAGATAACGCCTGGCTCTTGCCAGTTGCTTTCGGCGATTATTTGCCCTTGGGGGTTAAGGATGAAGGAGGGCGCGTCGTCGGTGGCTTGGAAGAGGGCGCGGCTGTTTTCGGCGGCCCGGACTCGGGCCGCCGAGAGACTCTGCCTGTAGAACCAGCGCGAGCCGTGGAAGAGGCCTTGCGATGAGGCATTGCCGAGGATGGTGGCGCCGGCTACGGTTTGGGCGCGATAGAGCGCGGGGGAGAAGATTTCGCTGCAAGCCAGGACACTGATTTTTTCACCCTGCCAACTAACCGGCGTGAAGGCCGGGCCGGCAGTCACACTTCGTTTATTGTCATAATTGACCAACCATTCGCTCTGGCCGGCTAACTGGACCAAGCTCCGGACAAAGTAGGGCAAATACTCGCCATAAGTGGCCAGCAGCCGCTTCTCGGTAAAGTTAATTTCTTCAGTGGCGGGGTTGAGGTATAGAATTTTGGATTTGATTCGGCCGGCGTCTTCGCTCCTGATAGAATCAATCACTAAAATATTTCGCCGGTTGGTCAATTGGTTAAGCGCCGGGAAGATGAGGTCGGTGGAGGTGGTGGCCAGCTTGGCGATTAACCGGCTATCTTCCGGCAAAACCAAAATGTCGAATGATTGTCCGGCTAATTGTCTATTAAGTTGCCTATCAAGCGCGTCTAATTTGGCTGATGAGGCGGAGTAAGTGTTGGCGACGGCTAATTGGAGAGTTGAGTCGGTTTGATTGCCCGGGGAGATTGAGTTGGTTGAATTGATTGGCCACAGCGTGAGCCAGGCGGTCAAAATTAAAACGGGGATTACTAATCGTCGACGCCCCCTGTTTGACGAGACGAAGAGTTGGTAGATTGAGTAATTAGCAAAGATAACAACAAAAGACAGGAGATAAATGCCGCCCACGCTGGCCAAGAGCGCCAAGCGCGGACTCTCGGCCAACAAGTAGCCGGCGAAGCCGTTGTTCCAGTGGGGGCCGAGGATGGTGCTGGGGCCGGCGAAGATGATGGTGACAGCCCAGGCGCGACAGTACTCGGCAATAATCCACAGCGCCGGCGCTAAGATTAAATCGCGCCAATCCCCTCGCTTAAACTCGCGCCAAGCAAGAGCGAACAAGCCGATGAACGCCGCCGCCGAGGCGGTAAAGAAGAACCAAATCAAAGTTACCGCCAACCCAGCTAGCCAGGGGCTCTGGATGTTGAGCCAACCCAAAGGCAAAGTCTCAAAGAACCAAGCCAAATTAAGACCCATCAGGCCGAGGCCGAAGGTTAAACCCAGGGAAAAAGTTTGCCAACGACTCGTTGGCCTGTCTAACAGCCAAAAGAGGGGCGCAAAGCTCGCGAGCCCCAACCACCATAAAGGCGGCCAGTTGAGGAAGAGAGCGGAAGCTAATCCGGCACTGCCGGCAATAATCAAGTTGCCTATCATTCGTCTTTTTATTATATACTAAGAGTATCTTTAATTATGGCCACGCTTTATACCCAGCAAGATAAGAATGTCCGCAAAACTTGGCTGTTGTTCGCCCTCTTTTTGGTGGTGGTAATTGCGATTGGTTGGGTGTTTGCCGAGGTGTGGGGGAATCCGCTCATCCTTTATGTGGCGGTTATCTTCGCTTTGGTGATGAATGTGGCCGGCTATTGGTGGAGCGACAAAATTGTGCTCAAGATGACCGGTGCTCGCCCGGCCGAGCGCGAGCGCGACTGGGGGGTGATGACAACAGTGGAGAACTTGGCGATTACTGCCGGCTTGCCCAAGCCGCGCGTGTATATTATCGACGACCCGGCACCCAATGCCTTTGCCACCGGGCGGGATCCGGAGCACGCGGTGGTGGCAGTGACCACTGGCTTGGTGGCAATTTTGGAAAATGAGGAGTTGGAGGGGGTAATCGCTCACGAGTTGGCGCACATTGGCAATCGCGACATGTTGCTCTCGACAGCGGTGGTTGTTCTCGTTGGTTTTGTGGCCATCGCCTCCGACATCTTCCTCCGGAGCATGATGTGGGGCGGGCGGGGAGACAATAATCGCGCCGGCGGGGCCTTGGTTTTAATCGGTCTCGCGCTCGCCATCCTCTCGCCAGTGGTGGCTACCCTCATCCAGCTGGCCATCTCCCGCCGGCGCGAGTTCCTCGCCGACGCCTCGGGTGCCCTCCTCACTCGTTACCCCGAGGGGTTGGCCCGGGCGCTGGAGAAGATTGCCGCCAAAAATTTGCCCGTGCGCCGGGCGAGTAACGCCACGGCGCACCTCTTCATCGCCAACCCCTTCGGCAGTGAATCAATGAAAGGTCTCCATAAACTCTTCCTCACTCATCCGCCGGTCGCCGACCGCACCCGCGCCTTGCGCGACATGGAAATTTAAATTTTTCTTAATAAATCGTTTACCCTTTCGCTAAAAGTGTTTGCGTGGTAATGCAGGGGAAATGGTATAAGTAGTTCTTGGTTAATTACATTGTAGCCATCTGCTAAAAGTGGTTTTTCTAATAAACGCAAAACATTTGATTTAACTAAAATAATAGGAATAGATTTGTCATTTTTTGTTAAAAAATTTAGGTCTTGAAGAAAATCTACATAATTTTCTAAAATTATCTTGTCAGCTTCTTTATCTGGTAATTTATTGACTGGAGTATAAGTAGGATTGATTAATACATATCCCCAGTCGGCAAGCTTTCTTAGTCCCTCTGTTTTGGTCGAAGGAGAAAAATCTAGTAATTTCATAAAAGCTCTAAAAAGGACTTCCGATACTCTACCTTTAGGATCATAAAAATAGCCATGCCCTTGTGGGGGAGACTCCAAAACAAAAACAACCTTTATATTTTTGGGTAGGTAATCATTCCGGAGTTTTATGTATTCATTCTTCATTTATGTGCGGAGGCGGAGGGATTTGAACCCTCGAAGGTGTGACCCTTACACGCTTTCCAAGCGTGCGCACTAGACCACTATGCGACGCCTCCTAGTTTCCTTATACTGGCCTAAAAGCAATTATTTTTCAACTACTGACCACTTGGACACTCGGTGTCCAAGTGGTAAAATATTACCAAGTATGAGGAAGACGAAATTTGTTAACAACGAATTTTATCACGTCTACAATCGTGGAGTGGACAAAAGGCAAATTACTTTAGACCAAGATGACTCAAACCGGTTTATTCAGAGTCTAAAAGATTTTAATTCTCTTGAGCCGATTGGTAGCATTTACGAGCACTCGTTTGAGAAAAACCAAAGTTCAAACAATAAAAGCGAAAAATTAGTCAATATTATCTGTTATTGCCTTAATCCCAATCATTATCATCTCATACTTGAGCAATTGACCGATGACGGGATAGAAAAATTACTTCATCGATTAGGAATGGGTTATAGCAAGTATTTTAATAATAAATACAAAAGGAATGGTATCTTATGGCAAGGCAAATTTAAAGATATCCATATTGAAGATAATGAGTATCTTTTGCATTTAAGCGCTTACGTTAATCTTAATGACAAGGCGCACCAACTTGGACACTTGGTGTCCAAGTTGGTGCGCAACAGTTGGAACGAGTATCTTGGGCCAGAAAAATACGACCTGTGTCAGCCATCGATTGTTTTAGATCAATTCGATAACAAAGAGAATTATCAGTCTTTCGCTTTATCGGCATTAGAATCGATTAAATCAAGAAAATCGGAAATTAAAATGGACGAAATGTATCTGGAATAAATCACTTGGACACCGAGTGTCCAAGTGGGTGGTTTTGGGGCTTTGGAAAAATTTGCTAATTTTAATCGGTTTTTTGCTATAATAAACTCATATGAAATTGTCGCGGTTGGAGGCGCTGGCTGATGGCATCTTCGCTATCGTTATGACCTTGCTGGTTTTGGAACTCAAGATTCCCAGTCTCTCTGGCGTGTCGACGATTGATGATTTGCCGGTCGTGCTCACCGGTATTTTGCCGGCTCTCCTTGCTTATATCCTCTCCTTCGCCGTCCTTTTCACCTTCTGGCGGGCCCACAACTTCATCATCTCCGGCTTCGCCAAAGAGCTTGATATGTGGCTCTCCAACATCAATGCCATCTTCCTCTTCTTCGTCGGCATGGTGCCGTTTACCAGCTTCGTCCTCGGCCGCTATTCTGGCTCGCAGGCGGCGATTGTCCTCTTTGGCGCCAATGTCATCGCCATCGGCTTAGCCCTCTTCTGGATGCGACAATATGCCCTTACCTCGCCTAATATCGCCACTGTCCGGACCAATCGCGCCGCCAATCGCCGGGCCAACATCCGGATATTGATGCCGGTGGTTTTGGCGGCGCTCGCCATTACCATCTCGTTTTACGATACCCGGCTGTCCTTCGTCCTCTTTACAGTGGCGATTGCCTTCAACATTTTCCCCGCCAGCATGATTATGGCTGGTTGGCTACTAGACAATTTCTGGAAGCGCCTTTAGACTGGGGAGACTATGAATAATCAAAAAATTGTTTGGGCGAGCGTGGGCGTTTTGGCCGTTTTAATCATCGCTCTCGGCGCCTGGTGGCTGAGCCGGGGCGAGGCGCCAACTCGCAATTTAGGTGCTCTCACCGAGCCAGTAACGGCTACAGATTGGCGCAAAGGGGCCACCGACCCGGTGGTCGAGATTGTGGAATACTCTGACTTTGAGTGCCCGGCTTGCGCCGCTTATTACCCCTATCTGAGCCAGTTGGTGGTTGAGTACCCGGAAGAGGTGGCGGTGATTTATCGCCACTTCCCTCTACCCCAACATCGTTCGGCCGAGTTGACTGCCGCCTTCTCCGAGGCGGCTGGCCGGCAAGGCAAGTTTTGGGAGATGCACAATATTCTCTTCGATAATCAATCAACTTGGACCACCAGCTCGGCGGCGGATAACGAAGCATTGTTTAAGACTTATGCCGGGCAGATCGGCCTTGATTTGGCGCGATTGGAAACCGATTTGGCCGATCCGGCGATTTTGGCCCATGTTCGGGCCGAGTATCAAAGCGGCGTCGCCTCGGGTGTTGACTCCACCCCCAGCTTTTTCGTCAATGGCGAGCGGATAGTCAATCCTCGCTCTTATAACGAATTAAGCGCCCTAGTTCGGTCGTTATTACCAGCCGGCCAAACGGCTACCACCACCAATCAATAAATGACTGCTAAAACGGCTTATCGGCTAGTCTTAACCCTCGCTTTGGTCGGTTTAGCCGACGCCTTTTACCTTACGGTTAAGCACTATCTTGGCGGTCCGGTGCCTTGCTCACTTGCCGAGGGTTGCGACACTGTTCTCTCGAGCCCCTATGCCGTCTTTGGCGGTTTGCCGGTGGCCTTATGGGGCGTTTTGTACTATCTGGTGGTCATCTTTTTATCCCTGCTCAACTTCTCTGGCTCGAGGGGTTTTGCTTCAGCCGGCTTGTTTGGTCTGGTGTCGGCGGCGCTCGCCGCCTCCGGCATTTTGGTTTATCTCCAGGCCCAAGTGTTAAACGCCTGGTGCGCTTATTGTTTGGTTTCGGCCAGCGTGACATTTTTAATCTTTCTCTTTTTGCTCTTTTCGCGACCGGTGGCTCGCTAAAAATCAAACCACTGCAAGCTATTTCAACCACCCGACTTGTGCCGGGTTTTTTTATGTTCTCTGGTCACAAAAATTTTCGCTATCCACAGCGCCGAAAGGGGCGAAGTGGAGTAAAATGTAAAAACTTAATAACTAAATTTTATCGCCAATGTCTAAATTAATCGCTCCCAAAAATGTTCGCAAGCGCGACGGCGCCATCGTGCCATTCAACTTGGAGAAGATTACTATGGCTATTTTGAAGGCGATGAAGGCGAGCAATGAGGGTGGGGAAGCGGAAGCGCTTAAGGTGGCCAAAGCGCTGACTCACGACTTGGTCAAAATTGCCAAAAAGGAGGGCGACAACTATGTTTCGGGAGTGGAAGAAATCCAGGATATGGTGGAAAAAGAGCTTATTTTGCAACAGTTTCCGGCCACGGCCAAAAATTACATCCTTTATCGCCAGCGCCGCTCGGAGGCGCGCCAAGCTCGTGGCACTGTGCCGGAGAAGGTTAAACGCTTAACCGCCGAGAGTCGCCAATATCTTCGCAATTCTCTGGCCGAGTTTGTTTACTTCCGCTCATATTCTCGTTGGATGCCGGAGGAGAATCGGCGTGAGACTTGGGTGGAGACGGTAGATCGCTACTTCGCTTTTATGAAAGAGAACTTGGGCGACAAGCTCAAAGCTGAAGAATATGCCGAACTGCGCGAGGCGGTGCTTAAGCAGGAGGTGATGCCCTCGATGCGCTTGATGTGGGGCGCGGGCAAGGCGGCTCGGGCTAGTAATGCCGTGGCTTACAACTGCTCGTACATTGCCCCGGCCAAAACGCGCGACTTGGCCGAGATTATGTATCTCTCAATGAATGGTTGCGGGGTTGGTTACTCGGTGGAGACGGTGACGGCTCAAGAATTCCCGATTATCAAGCGCCAGACCGGCAAGCATTTGGGGACCCATGTGGTGGGCGACTCCAAGGTTGGCTGGTGTGAGGCCTTTACCGCCGGCCTGGACGCCTGGTTTGAGGGGAGTGACATTGATTTTGATTATTCGCAAGTCCGGCCGCTGGGCGCCCGACTTAAAACGATGGGCGGCCGGGCCTCCGGCCCCGGGCCGCTTAAAGAATTAATGGCCTTTGCCAAGGCCAAAATTGTCGGCCGTCAGGGTCGTCGCCTAACTAATCTTGATATTCACGACATTATCTGCAAGGTGGGCGAGGTGGTGGTGGCCGGCGGTGTCCGCCGGACGGCGCTTATCTCCCTCTCTGACCTTGATGATACCGAGATGCGTCATGCCAAGGACGGCCAATTTTATCTCCGCGAGCCACAGCGAGCGATGGCCAACAACTCGGCGGTGTATATGGACAAGCCAACCGCCGTCGACTTCCTTGAGGAGTGGCTAACTTTGGCCAAGAGTGGTTCGGGCGAGCGGGGCATCTTCAACCGCGGTTCGTTATTGTCGCAATTGCCGGCGCGGCGGATTAAGCAGTGGGAGAAGAGTGGCTACATTGTTAACGGCCAACCGCTTGGCCTCTCCGGTACCAATCCCTGCGGTGAGATTGTGCTCAAGTCCAAGCAATTTTGCAATTTAACCGAGGTGGTGGCCCGGGCCGGCGACAGTGAGGCTGACCTCTTAAATAAGGCTCGTCTGGCTTCCATTTTGGGCACTTATCAATCCTCTTTGACCGATTTCCAATTTCTCTCCAAAGAGTGGAAGAAGAATTGTGAAGACGAGCGCCTGCTCGGCGTCTCAATTACCGGCCAATGGGATTCGGCCACTGTCCGCGAGGCTAAAGTGCTGGCGAAGATGCGCGCTCAGGCGCTTAAGGCCAATGCCGAGTACGCCAAGCGCTTCGGCGTTAACGCCTCAACGGCGGTCACTTGTGTTAAACCCTCCGGTACCGTCTCGCAACTGGTAGACGCTTCCTCGGGGATGCACCCGCGTCATGCCAAGTATTACATCCGCCGGGTCCGAATCTCGTCCACCGACTCGCTGTTTAAATTGATGAAGGATCAAGGCGTGCCCTATCATCCGGAAGTGGGGCAAACCGCCGAAGAGGCGCATACCTTTGTCCTTGAATTTCCGGTTAAGGCCCCGGCCGGTTCCATTTTTAAGAATGATTTAACCGCCGTGGAACAATTGGAATATTGGCAGCGGGTGAAAGAGAACTTTACTGAGCACAACCCGTCGGTGACCATCTCGGTGGGCGAGGAGGAGTGGTTGGCGGCCGGCAACTGGGTTTATCAACATTGGGATGCGGTGGGCGGGCTCTCCTTCCTCCCGCGCGAGAAGCATGTTTACAAACTGGCGCCTTACGAGGAGATTGACGAGAAGACTTACAACGAGCTGGTTAAAACGATGAAGGATATCGATTTCTCCAAGATTGTCACTTACGAGTTGGAAGACGAGACGGCTGGGGCCAAAGAGTATGCTTGTGTGGGTGGGGTCTGCGAGATTGATGTTTCGCTCGAGGCTCTCCAACTGGCCGATCCGGAGCCAACCAAGAAGGGGAAGGGCAAAAAGAAGTAATTTTACTGGTGCTTTAACAGGCAAAAGCACCAGTAAAATTACTTCTTTTT
>Ga0208245_1001493_pt1 | contig 14057 bp, 18 predicted proteins | sample RifOxyC1_FD_184035 | JGI IMG/M metagenome (GOLD analysis project Ga0208245, IMG submission 184035) | Soil microbial communities from Rifle, Colorado - Rifle Oxygen_injection C1 (SPAdes) | ecosystem: Environmental > Terrestrial > Deep subsurface > Rock core/Sediment | place: Rifle, Colorado... | reverse complement strand
CAAAAGACAATTGGAAACAACAAACATTTGATGAAGCTGGATTGTCTTTTAAAATTCCATCCGATACAATTTTCAGAAAAGAAATAGCAGACGATGCAGGGAAGATAAGAACAGCCAGTTTTTATATTGAAAAAGGAAAACCTACAGACAATGATTTTTATCAATTGTTTTTTGTATATCAACCAAATTTAGTCGGTACCCAACAGGAATTGGAAAAAATAAAAGTAGGAATGGACCCAACTACTATTAAGGAAGTCACTATTAACGGTTACAAAGGTATTGAAGGCTCAGTTACAGGTCCAAAAGCACATTTCGTTACAGCCTTACTTAACAATGGAAAAATATATACAATTTCAACCTGGCCTCCAGTACTAGAAAACAAGGCTATCACAGATCAAATCCTAGCCACATTCAGCTTCAAATAATACTTCAACAATATAGGTTATAGGACAAATTCTATTAAATTTGTTATAATTCCATCGTAGCTATATTCCCTCGTAGCTCAACGGTAGAGCGCTTCGCTGTTAACGAAGATGTTAGATGTTCGAATCATCTCGAGGGAGCTAGTTTGATATACTTTGATACTTCTTGAAGGCAAGGTTTGTTAAACCAAAACAACCTTGTCGAGTGAAAAGAAAAACAATAGCTTCTAGCAAGTTCTAATCAAAGGGAACTGATGTATACCACAAAGATATAGCTTTAGTTAGGTTTGAATTTACCTCTCGTTAAATCGCATTGTAGAAGCTCTGTGTAGAGATTAGACATAAAATGTACTATTTTGATATAATACGTATATTATGACAATGGAACACCTAAAACGTTTAAGGAATGAATTTTCAGATGATATCCCAGATACGGTTTTGCATGGTGATGGCAGTTTCAAGGTGCGTAGAAATTGGTGGCAAGGAGTGATTGGAGATTTAGAAACAGCACTAAGTAAGGGTCTTGTTCCTAACGATTTGAAACAAGAAACAGAGGGCTTTTTAGAACACTACACTTCTGATGAATTTCATGCTCAGCCTTTAACCACATCGGAAGATATTGGTAAAGTTAATAGTTTGTTAGATAGAATATTAGGTAGAGGACAAATATGAATGGACTATCTGGATTAGAAAAAAGAATAGAAAAAATTGAACAACGAAATAAAAAGGTTGAAGTAGATAAGGCGTGGGAAACAAGCCTCACACGAAAATTACTGCTTATTACTTTTACTTACCTTGCGATAGCCTTATACATGATGACTATAAATATAGATAGGCCTTGGTTAAACGCAATCGTTCCAGCTACAGGATTTTTACTATCTACACTAACACTACCTTTCTTCAAGAACTTGTGGAGTAAAAAAGTTTATAAAAAATAAGTTTAATAGTTGATAAGCTCGCAATTTACTAATTTAATTAGTAAACTCTATTCTTTTATTCCTAGAAAAGTTTTCAATGGTTGAGCTAAATCTCTAGGATGAGTTTTTTCTACCAAGTTAAGATATTCCTCAAGGTACGCTTCCTTCTTGAACTTTTTTAATAACCTCAACACGAATTTTTTATGGCTAATACCACCCAAGCCTTTTAAGTAATAAATAACTAAGCCCATTTTTTCTAATGCATCAAACCATTTCTTTTCTCTGGCCATGATGTTTGCCATTTGATAATACATCATGTATTTATCTTCACCTTCGATTTTGATTAAGCCTTCGTTGGCGATAGACCATGCTTCATCGTATCGCTTTTCTTTAATCAGAGATTCAATTTTATCTAAGTAAGATATAAAACTATTCATATTTTGATTATAATACTAAGTATTGGCGACCTTGGTTAGTATTTTGATCTGTTTTAGTCTTTCTCCCGCTTGATACCCTTAAATTTTTTGAGGATAGATACCACACCATAAAATAGTGCTATTGTTATTGACGTAATAATAACTGTCGCCAATAAATTCCCAGAGTTTAAAAATTCTCCTATTTTGTTAGTGTAGATTGCCACCTTTTTATTTAATGATTCGTTCTTGTCACATATACGAAATTCATTTGTAGTAGAGTAATATTTTTGACATTTGTCTAAACAATCACTCCTAACATCACCTTTAGCCTCTGATTTACAAAAACCTAAAATTTCTTCCTTTTCATTAGAAGTTGGATCTCTAACTACACACGCATCTTTAGACAATTCTTCATCAGATCGAACAACATCAATTAGCCATCCTTGTTTCACAGCCATCTCTTTACAATAAAATTGAGGTCCGCCTCCAGCTGAGACTTTCGTAGGAAATATTAATACATAAACACTAACAAGAATAAAGGTTGCAAGAACAAATTTATGTATTCTCGGAGTAAACATATAAAAATTATATCATTTAGTAAAGTGCTAGGTATTCAAGTAAAAACTAGGCTTGGCTTTACTTTTTCTATTTCACTCTGGTTTAAACTACAAACCCAAAATTGTGAAGAAAATGTTTGCCAGCAGGTGTGGTAGAATGAATTGTATGAGTTTGAAGTTTTTAAAGCCAAGAATAGGTAATGTATTGTTAACCCTCGTTGTTATATCACTCCCTCTTTTAAGGGAGCAGGTGCAACTTCCTACTGGCGGATATGAAATAGCCAGATATAGACCTGTATTTTTACTTACTTCTTATTTGCAAATGCAAGACTGGTATCCCTTTTTGCTAATGATTGGTTTTACACTGGCTGTATATGTGGGAGCATCAATAGTTGTAGCCATTACCTCAAAGCTGTTAAAGAAAAGGAGTTCTGTCAAGCAATAGAGGGTACTAATAGCCCGATCTGATTAACCTTTTCTATTTCTTCTCTAATTTGAGCTACAAGCCTGAAATCTGAAAAAGCTTTGAAAATATGAGACAATTGTTTGGTTATATTAGTTGAACGACTCTCGAGCTCAATTTTCTTAATCTGACCCAAAGTATTAGAGACTTTATGCCACAAATATTACTGCAATGTAAAAATTGTCAAAAAATCTTTCCATCTGGAATAGAATTAGGAGTTGGTGCGAGTACCACTTTTGTAGGAAATCTTTCACAATGCCCGTTTTGTGGTTCAATGGAAAACATACCTGATGGCACCTTTAAGGGAACGGTAGAGGGAATTGTTAAAATTTTAGAGAGTTCTCCCAACCGACTTCAAACAACAAAGGATTTACTAGAGGCGCTTGAAAAAAGTAAAACTAAAAAAGATTTATCTAGACTAAAAAATTCTTCACAATTCTCTAAATTTAAGAAATGGATTCCTGATTCTTTAGAAAAAATCTATTATTACGTAATAATATTACAAGTAATAATTCAGCTTCTCACAAAAAACCCTGTTATAAAAATTGAAATTAATGAGGTTATAAATGTATACAACCAAGTTGTGGCGAGCCAAACAAAATAGCCATGAACACTTTTTATAGACAAGGGTTAATAAATAGGATAGATAAAGCTATTAAGGATGCTAATCTAATATCACCCAAACTAGAACATCCATACTTAATTGGTAAATTTAAGGAAATTCTTGTAGACCAATTAATTAAGCCAATGTTGGCATCTAAATATAGTACTGGTTCGGGAAAAATAACCGATGCCAAAAATAATGTCTCGAGCGAAGTAGATGTCGTCATTTATTCGAAAGAGCTAATTCCACCTGTATTGTTTTCGGAAAACTTCGGAGTATATCCATCCGAAAGTGTTTTGTCATGTATTGAGGTAAAAAGTAAAGTAGACGACCAAGAACTAAAAAGCGCTTTCGATAAATACAAGGAGATTAAGGGAAAAATAAAATATGAAGCGGGTGAGTACGATGAAAATGATAATCCTATAAATCATTCATTATTTGACTTTACTAGGGAATTATTCGCATTTGGTTCTACACGAAATATTTTTGATCGATACCAAAAAATAGATTCATATTGGAATATTGAGCCAATAATAAATAATGTGTGCATTGTTGGTGAGGGATGTTGGAGCTTTTGTGCCAAGAAATGGAGTTTTACACCTTCAAATACAGACCATGAAGAGGTTGTTTCGTATCTTTCTAATCTTATTAACACATTATCCAAGGTTGCGGAAAGTAGAAAAACTCCAAGGATAGGTCAATATTTAACTGACTCAAAGACAAGTACTAGTTGGCCTAAAATGCAGGTTTCGACAACAACCTAATTTGTTTTAGTCTTTCTCTCGCTTGCTATAGTGGTGAGCTTGCCGAACCATTTAGCCCATACATGGTTTTGAAAGGTTTTGATAATTTAGGGAATTCTGTTGGTTAGTGCTAAACTAGGAATGGAAAGTCAGTTGTGACTTAATATACAACAGTTTTTATATGGATAACAAAAAAGTCGAAGTTAAAAATAGGGGAAAAGCGCTTCAAACTCTTTTCTGGATTGTGCTTGTTGGTTACGGGGTTCTTTATCTTATTTCAATGATGGATTGGAGTTTTTTAAAGGGTGAAATTATTGCTTACGGTTTGGAGTGTGAAGTTAAACCTCAATACAATACTTGTCCGGGTAAGACGTTGTTCACGATGCGTACACGGCATTACAAACCAAACAAGGATAGGCAAGAGGTTATATCTTGGACACAGGGTTTTCCACCAGATAGACTTACTCGTTGTGCCGTTGTTGACCGGAAAAATTGGAAATGTGAGTATAACGACAAATCTGCGACTTTCGGTTTTGAAAATGGACAATATTTTGACTACCCAGCAGAGGATAAAAGTATTTACAAGGAATATTATGTTTCGAGACAGACTTGGTTGCATCAGGATTGTGCGGACTCAATTTTTAGTAAATGGTATTGCATCCCGTTACACGGATTGTTAAGAGGTAATTGAAGAGAAGCTAAATAAACTATCACTTTGGATGGGACAGGTTCTCTCCATTTTCAACAAGTGGAGCACTTCGGCAAGCAATCTATTTCCGTGTCGTCACTTCCCTTTCATCAATCATTCCAAAGACAGATTCTTTCTGATTCTGAAGCCTGATATACTTCAAATATGGATGGTGTTATAAAAAAGCCTACAATTACGGGGTCTACCACAAAAACCAAGTCTGGCCGAGGTGGTAACCATTGCACAAAGTTTCAGAAAGGCTCGGCATTGCTTTGACAACTGCGGGAAATTGAGAAAGCTGGGTAAGCTCCAAATTAGTACCAAAATGTGGCTTGACAAGCTCCAAAATGCTATTAAAATAGAGGTTAACCCAATGATTAAAAGAGCTATTGAAAAGACAATTAATCGGTATCTTGAGGGTTCAGATCACAAAATTATCTTCGTTTGGGGTCCGAGACGTTCTGGAAAAACTACCTTAATAAACAAATTATCAAAACAGCTCGGAGTCACAAAATTCAATTTTGATTTACAGTCAGATAGGGAAAAATTTGTTGCTCAACGTGATGTGCTAGGGGCTCTTGTCAGGGAAAACAAAGTGATATTAATAGACGAGATCCAGAACTATCCTGAAGCCACTGTCGTCTTAAAGATTCTCTATGATGAATTCAAAGTAAAGATAATCGCCACAGGTAGTTCAGAACTACGCCAGAAATCATCAAAAACTTTTGATACATTAGCGGGAAGGTTTTATGAAGTTTATTGTTTACCCTTATCGATTTATGAAATTTATGAAGATGAAAGACCAAAAAAGTCAGATTTAAATAATTACTTCCAAGCCATAGCAAAAAAAAATCAAATATTTGGATCATACCCTGAAGTCTATTTAACCGGCAAACAGCAAGAAAAAGAAAAAATTGACCTGCTTCAGCACATTCTCGATGCATACGTTCTCAAAGATATAATCGATATCTACAATTTGAAAAACACAAAATTGGCAAAGGATATACTGACAAAAATTGCGCTACGGTTGGGGTCTGAAGTGTCTACTCGAGAGATTGCCAACTCGCTTGGTGCTAGCCATTCAACTGTAGCTGATTACATTGAAATTTTTATTAAAAACTACATTCTTATTCCTCTGCCGTCTTTTAAATCGAACGTAAGGAAGGCTGTTTCAGAAAATCGAAAACTTTATTTTTACGATTTAGGAATTCGAAATATCTTAATCCAAGATTTTAGGGATTTAGACATGCGCCAAGACAAAGGTGGTGTTCTCGAAAATTTTATTATTTCTGAAATAGAAAAATATAAACGAATTCGAAACTCAAAAGTAAATATGTACTTCTATCGGGAATATGGAGGTAAAGAAATAGATTTGGTGGTGGAAGATTATAAGAAAAACTATGTAACGATAGAAATAAAGTCAACAAAAGGAAAAATTCAACAGATTTTCCCTCTTCCCAATAAAAGTCAAATGATTAATTTGACTAATTACTTTGATGGAATTGATTTGGCTTTAAAAGATAAATAATTTAAAATTCCAAAAGGATTGCCTCAATCAAGTCTTTATACGCCAGGGCTCAAGCCGTCCTTGAAGAATTAACTTTAACCGCTTTGGTTGAAAAGGCCTTGATCAGCCACCTTCCCCAAGAAACAGTCATTAAAAAAATCCATGCATAATACACCTCATGATATTGACAAATACGTCTCATTTTGAGACGATTAAAGGGTATGAATGATACGAATTTAACTTTCAGACAGTTGGCAATCCTAAACGTTCTAAACACTGAACCCAAAGCGAGAGAACAGATACTGGAAGGCATTAAACCTGTTTACCATATATCAAAAGCCACTCTGATGAGAGATTTGGAGATATTAATCAAATTGGGTGTAGTGGCCACACAAGGACACGGAAAGGCCACAGCTTACCTTTCCAAAACCAATCAGACAACCAAACCAGTCGACCTGGAAGAATATTTCAGAGAAGGTTCAAAGACAAGAAAGGCTGGCCCTAAACCGTTTAACCCGACAGTTTTTGATCTTTTAGAAAATGTTTTCACCGACCAAGAAGTTAAAGATTTAGAGAAACAGAACATTACGCTTAGTTTCAAAAGAAAGGTTTTAGACCCAAGTATCTTCAAAAGAGAAATTGAGCGATTTACGGTTGAGTTTGCTTGGAAGTCTTCCAGAATTGAAGGCAATGCCTATTCCCTACTGGAAACGGAAGTCCTAATTAAACAAATGAAAGAAGCATATGGCAGGACAAAATACGAGGCAACTATGATTTTAAACCACAAAAAGGCGGTGGATTATATCCTAGAAAACCCAGGTGAATTTAAGGCTCTTTCCACTGGCAAAATTATTAATCTCCACGAGATCCTGACAAAGGATCTAGAAATTAATCCGGGAATTAGACGAAACCAGGTGGCTATTACTGGCACAGATTTTGTGCCATTAAACAAAACAGGTGAATTAAAAAACGCCTTAGACGAAGCCGTAAAAATAATTAATCTCACAAAGTTTCCGTTGGCTAAAGCCCTATTGTCACTAGCCTTGATTTCCTACATTCAACCGTTCGTTGACGGAAACAAAAGAACTAGCAGAGCGCTCTCAAACGCATTATTAATAGCCTATGATTTTTTCCCGCTTTCATACCGCAATCTAGATGAGGTTGAGTATCTCAAAGCTATTTTACTCTTTTATGAAACCAATAATCTTTACCATCTAAAGCGAATTATCGTCAATCAATTTAAATTTGTTTTAGATAATTACTTTCAAAATTAAGCTTTGTACGCTTCCCTCTAAGACGGGTACTAGAAGGTTTGATATAATTCGTTAATGCAAAAGGTTTCGTTAGTTCCTTACTCGCCCCAAACACACACCGGTCTCTTGGAAAAATGGTTAACAAGCGAAGATCTTATGCACGGTTGGGGTATGCCAACTTTTAAGGTTGAAGATATTAAACCGTGGACCGAAGATCCGACACGAGTGATTTTGATGGTTCAAAATCAAAAAGATGGCAATATGGTAGGCTTTGTTAATTTTTATGAATGGGATAAAGACAACGCAAAAGCAAGTAGGGGAACACTAATAGATCCTAAATATCAAAATCAAGGTTTTGGAAAAGCTGCCATTGAGAAGTCGAACAAATTTGCCTTTGAAAAGATGGGGCTTAAGCGGATCGAGTTATATATTGAAGCAGATAATCAAAGATCAAGACATATTACAGAAAAATTAGGCTATATCTTTGATCGTTTTGACCCGATTAAACAGAGATATTATTACTACATGGAAAGATAGTAGATTGTTTTTCTTTCTGTTCTTTCGGGGCGTACTTATCTCTTAAAAGGAAAACCTCAAAAACACCTCTTGACAGACACTAGACCTACTCCTATACTGCTTTCAGATAAGTATAAAAATGTCTACTTTTCTGAAACCGATTGTAGTCAGTGGAGAGCTCTTAAAACAGAATATTCGCATCTTTACTCCTCAAATGTTCAGTTTTGCATATAACTCAAGCCGAGTATCTACCAAGTATTTTTTGGAAACTCAAACCAAAAACAATCTGTTTGGCCGGTTAAAAAAAGGGCTTTATTTTCTTAAAGCCAACCCTCCCAGCGAAGAAGAAATCGCTAATGCTTTATATAGACCTTCGTATCTTTCCTTTGAATATGCCTTGGCTTATCATGGGGTATTGCCTGAAATGGTCTATACCATTACTTCGGCCACTACTAAATCAACCAGACTATTCGAAGTAGAAAATAGCAACTACTCTTACAGAACCATTAAAAAAGAAGCATTTACGGGTTACACACTTATTAAAAAATCTAATCGCTCTTTTTTGATGGCCGATCTGGAAAAAGCTCTGGTTGACTATGCATATTTCGTTGTCTTAAAAAAAACACCGGTTAATGACCGTCTTTTTGATTTGATTAAAGGCAAGACAAACATTGATAAAATCAATAAATATTCCAAGCTCTACAAAAATCGGTTGCTAGAAAATTTGCTTAAAACAATCATATGATTTCCACTGAAGAGCTAAATCTGTTAAATATTAAGTTGCAAACAACCCAACAAAATATTCGTCGAGAGTATCTACAACATCTTTTTTTAGCTTATTTCTACCAACAAAAAGAAGCGGATGGCTGTTTCTTCAAGGGTGGAACAGCCTTGCGTCTAGCTTTTAACAGTCCTCGTTTTTCTGAAGATCTTGATTTTTCCCTTAAAGACTATAATCCTAAAACAGTTGAAAACCTTATAATCAAAACACTTCAGGAAATCGAGTATGAGGGAATTAAGACTAAAATCTTGGAAGCGAAAGAAACCAGTGGTGGATATTTATCAAGGTTAGATTTCAGTTTTAATGATGAAAAAATTGAAATTTTGTTACAGTTTTCAAAACGTAAACCGACAGATGTTGGTGAAGTGGTAATAATCGTTGGAAATTATCTACCGCCGTTTCCAGTCTCCATTCTAGAAAGATCACGATTAACAACCGAAAAGATGGAAGCCTTATTAACACGCACAAAACCACGTGATTTTTATGACCTCTATTTTCTTATTAGATCTAACCTCATTAGCTTTGGACAGAAAAAATTACTTAATGAGGCGTTGGTAAGACTCAAAGAGAGTCAGATTGATTTTGAATTGGAATTAAAACAATTCTTACCAAAAAGCCATTGGGGGGGTATCCGTGACTTTAAAAAAAGTTTAGAGGCAGAAATTGTGCGTTTTCTGTAAAATCAGATGCGAAACTAGGAACACGGAGCCATGCTTCGCCAAGACTACGTAATGGCATGCTCTGGTATTCCGAAATCTTGACGTAGGGCAATAGACATTCCACAGAAAGTCCTTTTTTGTAAACAAAGCTTTTAAATTACTCTTGTTTAAATCTAAAAGAGATTATTAAAAACTGTAATCTGTCTTACTGAAAACTCCATTGCAAACAGCCTACTGATCTTGGCCACCGGTCTGGCCGGTCCTGCGACAGACAATCTAAACCAGGGTGGACCGGCCGATGAACCCAGTCCCCTATCAATTGAGTATATGCGGCAACAGGAATACCCGGGAAGCGAAATCGTCATCGAACAAACCCTTCCCGCCGGAGCAAACTATGACCGCTACCTTGCCTCCTTCCGGTCGGACGGCTTAAAAATTTACGCCCTTTTGACCGTTCCTCAAAGCCAAAAACCTCAAGGTGGTTGGCCGGCGATTATCTTCAATCACGGCTATATTCAGCCCGAGCAATACCGAACCACCGAAAAATACGTGGCCTACACCGACGCTTTTTCCCGAAATGGATACGTTGTTTTCAAGCCCGACTATCGTGGTCACGGCAACTCTGAAGGGAGACCGGAGTAATTTGGGCGGGTGTCACAGCTTCCTACCCGGACTTGGCCAACAACTGGCACCGTCCGAATTCCACCAGAGCTTTTACTCCATCCCAAAGGGAACAGGAAGCCAGACGACCAAGGCGACGGGGTCTGATTAATGAGTATGGGGGTCTTGAAGACAACCCTCAGTTTTGGCTTTGCAACGATCGGTGGATTTTTTTGACAAGTATCTGAAAAATCCCCAGGGCTCTATGGTGTATAATTAATGTGAATATGTTAATGCTTGTCATCACGGTCGTTTTAGGTATCGTTTTTGCTGTCTTTGCCACCCAAAACACGGGTTCGATTTCAATAAACCTGGGTAATTATTCTTTGCCCAACATTCCCGTTTATCTTGTCGTTTTGGTTCCTCTTTTGGTCGGTTTGTTTATTTCTTCTCTGGTGCACATACTCAAGACCCTAGCCGACAGCTTGATTATCAGCGAACACAAAGACGAGATCGGCGTTCTCAAAAGGGAGTTGACTGAAATTACCAAAGAAGCCCACAAGTTGGAGTTGGAAAACACCCGTCTTAAAACCAAAACCGGTGAGTTTGACGAGGATTCGATTTGATAATACCATCTAAAACCCCATGGAACTACTTTTAAAAATCTGGAAATTTTTGAGGCTGCCCACCAACTGGCAGTTGTTTTTCATGAGGCGGGTGAATGACCAATTTTTGATTGGCGTTACCGGGGTCATCTTTGACGACCAAGACCGGGTTCTTTTGTTTCGACACACCTACCGCAACCTCCATTCTTGGAGCCTGCCTGGGGGTTACATCAAAGCCAAAGAACATCCCAAGGAAGCCTTGGAGCGGGAGATTGAAGAGGAATCGGGCTTGGTAGTCAGTGCCGACCAACGGCTCAAATTAAGAACCGACCGAGAGTCGGCCCGAATCGACATTACTTACGCCGGCAAGTACATCGGGGGACAATTTAAGGCTTCAAATGAAGTCAAAGAGGCCCAGTTTTTCCCTTTTGACAGCCTACCTAAGCTCCGTTCCGACCAGCTCCATTTCATCGAAATGGCCGAAAACCTTGACAAAACCCCAAATCATGGTACACTCCTAGAAGGTCGAGAGAGTAAAACTGCTTGATCCTGAGTGTAATTTGAGTTTGTTAGATTAAGGTACCCCTAGTTTTTATTTAATAGTATCTTTTCTCCATATTCAGACCTACCTTCTTTTTTGGGCAGTTTTGTTCTCTTGATCCAACCCAATGTATTATCAAAATAATCGTCAAGGGCGTTTTGGAGGTGGCAATCGAACCGGGGGTGCTCGATATTTCCGTCGTGCCCGTCGGGAACCGAGTTATAACCCAATGATGTTTGTCAGAAAAGCGGAAGTGGTCGAAACAGAGGCTTTTTGCCCCAAACACCAGTTTGCCGACTTTGCTATTGATACCCGTCTCAAGCAAAATATTGTCGCCAAAGGTTACACTACCCCGACCCCTATTCAGGATGAAGCCATTCCGGTTTTACTGGAGGGCCGAGACGTCGTGGGCTGTGCCAATACCGGCACCGGTAAAACGGCCGCCTTTTTGGTGCCTTTAATTGATAAGGTTTTAAAAAACAAAAAAGAAAAAGTTTTAATCGTTACCCCCACCCGTGAATTGGCAGTTCAGATTCAAAACGAATTGCGTGTTTTTACCCAAAACTTGGGGCTTTATTCCGTTTTATGTATTGGTGGAGTAGGCATCGGCCCCCAAATCAGAGATCTGTCTTATGCTCCAAACTTTGTCATTGGCACGCCGGGCCGGTTGAAGGATTTGGAGGACCAAAGACGGCTATATTTTGACGATTACCAGTCGATTGTTTTGGACGAAGTCGACCGGATGTTGGACATGGGTTTTATTTACGATGTTAAATACATTGTGTCTCGGCTACCTCGCGTGAGACATTCCCTATTTTTTTCGGCGACAATGCCGGCTAAGGTTGTTGGTATCATGCAGGAATTTTTACACAATCCGGTTTCCATTGCCATCAAAAACCAGCCTTTTTCCGCCAATGTCGACCAAGACGTCATCAAACTTAACGGCCGCAACAAAATGGAGGTCTTAAACGATCTTTTGCTCGATCGGGCTTTCCAGAAGGTCTTGGTTTTTGGCCGAACCAAATGGAGCATGGAAAAGCTTTCTATCGAACTTTCTCGGAAAGGGGTGCAGGTAACGGCCCTGCATGGCAACAAGTCTCAAAGCCAAAGGCAAAGAGCTATTGAAATGTTCAAGACTGACCGCATTCAGGTCTTAGTAGCCACCGATGTGGCTTCCCGAGGTTTAGACATTGATAACGTCACCCATGTGATTAACTATGATTTGCCACAAACTTATGAAGACTATATTCATCGTATTGGAAGAACAGGGAGGGCGGGTAAAAAAGGTGTGGCTTTAACCTTCTTTGACTGAAGCTTCTTTTTTGACAGCAACTTTCTTTTTGGCAATCTTTTTGACTACTACCGGTTTTGCTTCTTCGACCTTGGGAGTCAAAATGGCGATTAGCTTATCCAGCTTAGTATTTAAAGCTTCAAACTGAGCTTTGTACTGGTCCCCGCCACCGTTACTGGGCCGGCTGTCCCGTCGTCCACCCCGATCTCCACGATCTGTTCCACCACCTTTATCTTCAAAACACTGACTACAATAAACCGGTTTGCCTTGGGTTGGTTGAAAAGGAACTTTGCAAGGCTTACCACAGTTGTCGCAAACCGCGTCAAACATCTGGCGATCATCTCGGTTGCCCCAGCCAGAGGCTGGTCCGCCTTTGGCGGAAAAGCCTCCCCCACCACGACGAAAACCACCACCAGAAAAGCCTCTGTCATCTCGGTTGCCCCAGCCAGAGGCTGGTCCGCCTTTGGCGGAAAAGCCTCCCCCACCACTTCTAAAACTACCCATTGAAGCAGTATACCACCCTTTGTAGTAATATATAGGGGTGAATTATTTACAGACGGTTATCTTGTCTCTGGTTGAAGGAATAACCGAGTTTTTACCCATCTCCTCCACCGGCCACTTGATTTTAACCGGCCAACTCTTGGGCCTCTTACCGACTGAATTTGTCAAAAGCTTTGAAATTGCCATCCAGTTGGGAGCCATTTTGGCTGTCGTTGTTCTTTATTTCCATCGACTTCTGATTAACACCAAGCTCTGGTGGAAACTCATTTTGGCTTTTTTACCCACCGGTCTGATAGGTTTTCTGGTTTATCCCTTGGTAAAAAGTTCGTTTTTGGGCAATTCCACCCTGGTTGTTTGGTCACTGTTTTTGGGAGGTATAGTTATCCTGATTTGGGAAAAATTCTTTGACCATTCCGACCCAAAAACCAATTCGTTGGCTGAAATTTCACCCGCCCAAGCCATAATTATTGGCGCCGTGCAATCACTTTCCGTCATACCCGGCGTTTCCCGAGCCCTAGCTACCATCTTTGGCGGATTGGCAGTGGGGTTAAACAAGAAAACGGCCACCGAGTTTTCTTTCCTTTTGGCCATCCCAACCATGCTGGCCGCCACCGGTTACGACCTCATAAAAACCGGTTTTTTATTTGGGCCGCAAGAGTATTCAATGCTCTCGGTTGGATTTGTTGTTGCCTTCTTGTCGGCTTTAACAACCGTTAAATGGCTTATTGGTTTTGTCCAAACTCACTCCTTTCGTCTTTTTGCCTTCTACCGTATAGCTCTAGCCATTGTTTTTTGGCTGGTATATATTAAATAGGATGACCTTTTTGACCCTTCTGCCCTTTTTACTTTTTATCATCCTTCTTTTAGCCAAAACCAGACTGCTTTATGCTTCCTGGATCTTTTTGGCACTGGTAGCCATTCTACTCTTTGGGGTCTGGGGTGTTTATTTACCGATATCCGTCTCGGCTGTTATCAAAGGTTTCTTTGTCGCTT
>Ga0208245_1001480_pt1 | contig 14160 bp, 13 predicted proteins | sample RifOxyC1_FD_184035 | JGI IMG/M metagenome (GOLD analysis project Ga0208245, IMG submission 184035) | Soil microbial communities from Rifle, Colorado - Rifle Oxygen_injection C1 (SPAdes) | ecosystem: Environmental > Terrestrial > Deep subsurface > Rock core/Sediment | place: Rifle, Colorado... | reverse complement strand
GAAAAGGAAAAACTCCTTCGGCTCGCTGATAATCGCCCGGGAGATGGCATCGAGTTTTTTAATCCCGCCGATTTTGTCGCCAATTAACTCCAGCTGATAAATCTCCTTTTCCGAAGGTGGCATAATCTCAAGCGAATTGCCAATGGCGCGGAAGGTCCCTGATTTGAGATCGGCCGTGGTCCGTTCGTAATAGCGACTGACTAAATTTTGCAACAACTCTTGCCGGCGCCAAACATCGCCTTGTTTGATGAGAAAATATTGCTCCAAATATTCACTCGGATTACCGAGGCCGTAGATGCACGAGACCGAGGCCACAATAATTACATCGCGCCGAGTCAAGAGCGCCTGGGTGGAAGCGTGGCGAAGCCGGTCAATCTCCTCGTTGATGCTGGCATCCTTCTCAATATAAGTGTCGCTGCCGGGCAAATAAGCCTCCGGCTGATAATAATCGTAGTAAGAAACGAAGTAATGCACCGCCGCGTCGGGGAAAAAGTCGCGATACTCCTGTGCCAACTGAGCGGCGAGGGTTTTGTTGTGAGCCACCACCAAAACCGGCTTGTTGGTTCTCTCGATGACATTGGCCACCGTAAAGGTCTTGCCTGAGCCGGTGACACCAAGAAGAGTTTGTTGGTTAAAGCCCCGCTTTAACCCATTCATCAAAGAAGCAATGGCCTCTGGCTGATCGCCGGCCGGTTGGTACTCGCTCTTAAGTTTGAAAATTTGACCCATAGAATCTTAATCTAACATGGCTTTGGCTTAATGAGAACCAAAATAAAAGGGACCGACTAAGGTCCCGATTTTAATACCAGCGTGAAGGTGTCATTAATTCTGTCTTCATAGTCCGGAAATAATTCCTCCAACAGGTGCGGAAAGTGGTATTTGGCCATCAAGTACCACATCGCACCCTCTTCGCTTGGTTTGTAAGTTTTACGGCTAGTGACTTCCATCTTGTTCCGTAATTTTAATAATCCCTGATGAACTTGGGATTCGGTGACAATCACTCTCCGGCCAGTGTCCGGCATAAATTATCCTCCTTTATATTTGGGCAATCAATCGCCCTTGCCACCAAAGACCAAACAGTAAAATAACGAAGAAGATTGAGATGACAATCCACTGAATCAACCCCGACCACCAATGATCTTCAGGCTTTGGCATAATCTAATTCTCCTTAAGTTAAAGCCCCGAATTCTGACTTCTGACTTGAGTATCTCTAAAATAACGAGATTTGTCAATTTTGATAACCGGCGAGAAAGCTGGTTTTGAATTGCTCAAAAGTGCCGGCGAGAATGGCGGCGCGCATTTGATTGACCAAATTAATGTAAAAATAAAGATTATGGATAGAGGCAAGAGTGCCGGCCAACATCTCTTTACTACGAAATAAATGGGCTAAATACGCTTTAGTGTAATTTTGGCAAGTATAACAACCGCAATCCGTTTGAACGGCCGTGAAGTCGTTTTTAAACTTAGCGTTTAAAATATTAAGCCTCCCCCGCTTTGTCTCCATAGTGCCATTCCTCGCCACCCGGGTGGGCGCCACGCAATCGAAAGTATCACAGCCGGCCTCGACACCGGCGAAAAGATCTTCGACTGTGCCAATGCCTAAGAGATGCCTCGGCTTGTCTCGAGGCAAAATGGCATTGACCCAACCTACGGCCGTTTGCAAATCTTCTTTATTAAACGAGCCCCCAATGCCAAAGCCGGCAAAGTCTAAACCAGCAATAAAGCGCGCCGACTCTTCGCGCAAATCTTGATGCCGGCCACCTTGGACTATGCCGAACAAGCTTTGCCGGCCGGGATTTTGATTAAATTCCACCAAACTCCTTTCCGCCCAAGCGTGAGTCCGCGCCAGCGCTTCTTGCTGATACTCATAACTGGCCTGGGGCGAAGTGCATTCATCAAAAGCGAAGATAATGTCGGCGCCAAGTTGTTGTTGAATTTTAATCGAGCTTTCGGGAGTGAAACGATGCTCACTGCCATCAATATGCGAACGGAAGGTGACGCCGTCATCGTCAATTTTGGCAAGTCTTTCTTCCGAACCCAAGGTTCGACCTTGAGGCATCTTTAAGGTCGAACCTTTAGTCATGAGTGGATTAAACTTCGACACCCCGCCTTGACCATAAGCCGCCCCGAGCGAAAAGACTTGGAAGCCGCCCGAGTCGGTGATGGTCGGACCGGGCCAATTCATAAATTTATTTAATCCACCGGCCTGAGCCACAATCTCCGCCCCCGGCTCAAGATATAAGTGATAAGTGTTGGCCAACACCACTTGAGCGCCAAGCGAGGCCACTTGTTCCGGAGTTAAGGCCTTAACCGTGGCTTTAGTCCCAACCGTCACAAAAGCCGGCGTTTGGATAACGCCGTGCGGGGTCTCTAACAGGCCAGCCCGGCCCAATTGGCCGGGAATCCCTTGTTCGATAGAAAACTTAAGATTATTCGTCATGTTGTATTGACAAATGTAGCAAAATAAGCTAGGGTTGGCAACAGCGCTATCCAGTACTCTGGATAGCTTGAAGATAGATTTGTAGACCTTTCACAACTTCATATATACAGAACCCTAACGGCCGCCACGGCCAAAACAAACAAAAAGGAGGTGCGCTATGCGTACTATCAAAAATCTTGTTGTAGCGTTCGTCGTCTTCTGTCTGTTGACCGCTGGTTCGGCCTTAGGACAGGAAATAACCATCAGTTTCATCAAAGTGGACGCGCCTGAGGGCGCAACCGCCCTGGGAATGCGCGGCGAATATCCTGAATGCCGAGAACTTTCGATTTCAGCTTACCTCGAGCAGTTTGCCGAGTTGAACGGGATCGAAAACTCGGAAGATGGTTTCCGACACATCTGGCCCGGTAAGTGGATGCTCCCCGCGGCACCAGGTGTGACAAAAGAGACCGAAATCGAAACTGTCACCCTGATGGTCACACCTGACGCCACAACGCAGGTGTTGCCAGCATTGTCAGACGCCTCGACTCCGACTGTTGAAACAGTCGTCGAGACCGCGCCGGCTGCGAGCGAGATGTGGCCAACACGCCTCGAGCTCGCGTTGCCAAATTACGACAAACTCCATTCGGAAGTTGTCGGCGCGCACACACGCACACACATCTTGACAGATGCGATGAATAAGCCGGCGCCACCGGCGCGAGAGAATATAGACGAGTTTGGGTCTCTCCGTCAACAAGAGGTCGACTCGCTCACGGCAGCTCTTTTGGTATCACAAACCGAAATTGAGCGCCAGGTTGCCCTAAACGAAGATTTGGTGCGGGAACTAGCAGCAGCAGAGACCAAACTGGCTCTGACTGAAACTATCTCACCGATCGTCGTTGAGGCCAGATCGAGCGCGACTCCGCCAAGGCCAACCTGGCCCTGGCTCGCAGCTCTCTGTGGCACCGCTCTGATGGCCCTGTTGGCTATCGCGATGTCGGCATATCTATACCGCGACCAAAAGCGGAGAAGGAAGAAGGCCAACGAGCTGGAGGAACGAAACGCGCTCCTCGCTCAAGGTCTTGAGCAATCAAGGCGAAGGACGGAAGAGTGGAAAGGGCGAGCAGCCTTGCTGGAGGAAGATATTGCAAAGCATCGCCATCATTTCCACTTGCCCGGTATGAAACCGGAGATTCTCCGCTTGCCGATCAAAAAGATCGATGAGGCTGGCATTGTTTGGGTTAAGTTGCCGGGATACAACGAGTTGGTCCCGACAGCGATGATTGAGGGCGCCCTTCGACACCTTAATCCCAAGATTCTGCAGGATTTGGGGATTATTTTGCCACCGGCGACACTTAGTCTGCCCGCTCGCGAAAAACTAGTCTTGGATTTCTTGAAGGACCCAACGAGAGAACGCGCCCCGACAGCGGTTTAAATAGATTCTGTATCCAATAATATGAAGTATCACATCCCGTCCCGCTCTCACTCCGAGAGTAGGACGGGATTTTGCTTATTTTTTTGTTTTAACAGTGTTAATCGGCGCGCCCTTGAGATACTCGCCGATATTTTTGGCCGTCGTTTCCAAAATCCGCTCTAACGCCTCTTGGGTATTAAAAGCGTTATGCGGGGTAATAATCACATTCGGCAAGTCAAGGAGGATATGATTGGCAATCACCGCTTTAAGGTCCGCTTCGCTCCCCTCTCTCATTAAATAGCCAAACTCGTCTTTGACCACTCCCTCTTCTTCCAACACATCGAGGCCGGCGCCGGCGAGCTTCCCTCCCTTTAAAGCCCTGACTAACGCTTGAGTATCAACTAACGGTCCACGCGCGGTGTTAATGAGATAAGCGCCCGGCTTCATCAGCGCCAGTTTGTCCTCATTAATCAAGTGATGATTAGCCGGCACATAAGGCACATGGAGAGTCACTATATCTGATTGCTTAAGTAAATTGTTTAGTTCAACATATTCAAAACCAAGCTCAGTTGCCGCTTCATCATTAGGATAGATGTCGTAGGCCAAAATCTTCATCCCAAAGCCTCTGGCAATTTTGGCCGCGTGCTTGCCAATCCGACCAGTGCCAACAATGCCCAAGGTTTTGCCATAAAGATCGAAGCCTTTCAAACCGTCCGGTGAATAAACACCTGTCTCCCGGATTCGATCAAAGGCCTCGTAAGTCTTCCGCGAGAGGGAGAGCATCAGAGCAAAGGCGTACTCGGCCACGGTAATCTCGCCGTAATCGGGTATAGTGGAAACGGCAATGCCTTTGGCCTCGCAAGCCGGCAAGTCGATATGGTCAAAGCCGGTCGAGCGAGTAACAATATATTTGAGCTTGGGCAATTGTTCCAATACCGCTACATTAACCTGACTGTCGACAAACACCGAAATGATTTCCACTTCTTTAGCCGCCAGTGGCACCTTCTCGGCGGTTAAAATATCGTCGATGAAAATTGGCTCGATGGCCAACTCGCGAAAAATACCTCGATCTTGGAAGTACTTCTTCTCCCATTCTTCCAACCCAAAAAAGGCAACTTTAATCATAAGTTGATTGTAACACGAGATTAAAAAGCGTATGGGTTATTGTCCACCAGTGGCGAGTTGCCGGCCAGTAACCACCAAGCGGCTACCAAAATCACGACAACAATCACGGCGATAATAATTTTTTTGTCCATAATCATAATGATTACTTTTGCTCTTGACGATGCTTTTTAATCAAACTGCTAACCGCCCAGTAAGGGAAGGTAATCCAGAAAATCGTTTTATCAATATCCATAAATAACTATGTATTATCTATCATAAACCAGTGGATAACGAAGTCAAACTTAATATGTTAATATCGAGTTAGATTTAGCACCGGGTTGGGATTTTTCTTTTGATAACCAAAAGGGGGTAAGTTATGGAGAAAACGGTATGCGGTCGATGTGAAAATAATCTGGAGGCAATCGATTTAGGAGGGAGCTTTAATTGGTGCGACCGACGGGTAATCGATCCCAAAGAGATCGATATGAGCAGACTTGGCAGTACCAAAGGCGGTCAATGTCCGTCTTGCGGCTTAGTCTATGGCTACAACCAAGAGAATAATGTTAGGCGATTATTAATTGCTGATGGTCGCCTGTTGCCCGAAGAAAAGCCGGACCTTAGTCCGGGAGAGAAGCGGCAATTATTTCCAATCAAACCCTGACCCCCACCCGCACAAACCCCAGCTTGACTGGGGTTTTGCCTTGCCAGAACGGAAAAGGCATCGCCAGAGCGATGTCTTTTCCGATGTCGGGCCAGTCCTTCTGGCAATGGAGTAATCATTCCGCATTACTTATTAAGTGGTGCCTATATCATCGTCCAAGGACGGTGATAAATTGCGGCTCCTTAAGTTGCGATTGGTTCGGAATGTGTCCATCACCCTCTAACGAAGGGTAGCCTAACTGATTACATTGTCAGACTATTATCAAGAAACGTCAAGGGCGCTAAGCTTATAACAATTTGAATAACTTGTGGACAAGTGTCCTGAAACTGTTGATAAATCGGAATGACAATTTTAACCCTTAATAAAGACCTCAAAATCTTCAATACTCTCGCCCGGCGCCACCGGCACCAAGTTGAGAGTGGCCTTTTGACCGTTCCAGGTAGCCTTAATACTGGCATCCTCACGCGCGGCAAATTCCACCTTAAAACGAGTTGGGGTAATCACTTGGGCGCACGCTTCACCCGTGCTCGTCGCCGAGAAGTTGATTGTTACCTGCTCGGGTAAAGACTTAGCCACCTGCACTTGGGTATTTAAGAGATGACACGGCGTGGGCAAATCAATCTCGCCGGCCACAATATGCCGACCATCGATAAACTGATGCTTGGCCGTAATCAATTGACCGGAATCGATTAAATCGCCAGTGCTAGTGGCAGTATCAGTGGAATCATCAAGATCGCCTCGATTGGCCCACCACGCCCAGCCCAAACCGGCAATAATCAGCACAATAATAACCACAAGAGTTATAGGGAACTTCTTTTCTTGGTCCATATTACCCATTATACCAAACCCCCAATTTATGCAAGCGGGGGCAACAATCGGGCTAAAATTGTTCTAATTCGCGTTCGGCAAATTTGACGTAGAGGATTGGGACAACAAACAGAGTGAGGATAGTGGAGAAGGAGAGACCAAAAATGATGGAGTAAGCCAAGGGCGCCCAAGTGGGATCAGAGACGGCCAAAGGCAACATCCCGGCTACGGTCGTGATAGTAGTTAAGATAATCGGCTGGAGTCGAGACTTGGCCGACTCTTTAACCGCCTCGGGGATGGCTCGCCCGGCCCGGCGGTTATTATTGATGGAATCAATTAGGATGATGGCGTTATTGACCACCACCCCAGCAAGGGCCACCACGCCGATAAAACCCGGGAAGGAGAGCGGCTGGCGCGTTAGCGCCAAGCCGCCGAAGACGCCAATCATGGCGAGCGGAATAGTGATTAAAATGAAAAACGGTTGGCGATAAGATTTGAATTGCCAAATCAGCAAACCGGCAATCATCACCACCCCAATTAGCATTGAGCGACCCATACTGGCAAACGACTCGTTAATATCCTCGCTCTCGCCGCCGAAAGCAATCTCGATTCCGGCCGGCAAATCGAACTCGTTCTCAATTTTAGCCTCAAGGGCGCTCACAATCTCGCCGACATTGGCGCCGGTCTCAAGGCCGGCCGTTACCGCAATTACCCGCTCACCGCCATCGTGGCTGATACTCGAGCGTGAACTGCCGAGCGTAATATCGGCGAAGGTGGCGAGTGATACTGGGCCGCTGGAGGTTTGAATTGTTAAGCCCTTCAAATCTTCCACCCCGATTTTGGGCGTGGCGCCAACTTTGGCGTAATTGACACCAATATCATAAACCAGCCGGACATCGGTATCCTCGCCACCGGCCTTGATAACCGTTACGGTATCCCCCGCCACGGCTTGGTGGAGCAAACTAACCACCTGAAGCGGCGAGATACCAAAGCTCCGCGCCTTGGCCCGGTCAATCGCCACTCTAAACTCACCGGCGCCGTCTTTGATACCATTTTCCACATTGCGGGCGCCCGGGATTGTGGTTAACAGTCCGGCAATCTCGGTAGCCACCCGCTCAAGCTCGGCCAAATCATCGCCAATCACCCGTACTTGAACGGGCGAACCTTGTTCGGGACCTTCCCCTTCTTGAGCCACGGTTAGCTTGGCATTAACCAACGGCCTTAATTTTTCTTCATATTCATCAATTAATTCGGTACTTGACTCTTCTCGCTCGGCCGCCAGATTAATCGTCATCGAGCCTAAGTGAGTGCTGGTTTGACCGGCGGCTAAACTGCCAACATTGGCGCCGGAACCGGCAGTGGAAAGGAAGGAACGAATCCGGCTATCGCCCTCAAGAGTCGCCTCCAAATCAGCCAGCTGGTCGCTCGTGACCTCAAGCGGGGTGCCAGCCGGATTTTCCAAATCGACAAAAATACTATCGGCATCACCCACCGGGAACATATTAACTTTAACCACGCCGATAAACGGGAAGGTCAGACTGGTGATAAAAACAATAACCAAAATTCCCAAGAGCCACCAGCCAGCTCGGCGACCGTAGATAATCTTGGCCAACTGGCGTTCATACCAAAAGTAAAGCCGGTCAATGAAACGCCGAATGACTGGCACGCCGTGCGACTTGACCTCGCCCTGATGTTTAAGAAAGCGCACCGCCAAAGTGGTAATAACAGACAGCGCCACGAAGATGGCCGCTGAAAGGACAATAGTAACAGTAATCGGAATACTGCGAATAAACTTGCCGATAATACCAGTGGTAAAAATCATCGGCAGGAAAACAAACACCGTGGTCAGGGTACCAGAGATGAGTGGCGCCTGGAACTCGCTAATCGTCTCAAAAGCGGCCGCGCGTGGCGAGCGACCGGCCGACAATTTAATGAACATCCCTTCAGTGATTACAATTGAAGAGTCAACCAAAATACCCAGCGCCAAAATCAGCGAAAAAAGCGTCAAAAAGTTAATAGTAAAACCGAGCGGCCCAAGGATGGCGAAAGTAATGAGGAAAGTGAGCGGCACTACCAAGGAAGCCAAAATCGCTTCCGCCCAACCAAGGAAAACCACCAGCAAAACCAAAATAATCACTATCGTGAAGATGCCACTGCCGACCAAATTACTTAAGTCCTTACGAATTAGATTGGCATCGTTGCGAATAATCTCAAGCGTCACTTCCGCCGGCAAATAACTGCCGACGGCGGCGAGCTCGGCTTCAACCTCTTCGGCAATCGCCAAAATGTCGCCCTGACCGGCCGCCTTGAAGACTTGCAGGCTAACCGAGGCTTGCGAACCCTCGCCATCGTTTAAATTAAGCCGGTTAATGGTGTTGGGTCGGAGGTAGGTTTCCCGCACTTCTGCCACATCGCCAACCAAAATGGAGGCGCCGGCGGTTTGCACCACCGCCACTTGCCTAATCTGCTCGGCCTCAGACAACCGCCCTTCAAAGCGGACGGTGTACACGCCACCGGCAGTTTGAATCGACCCAACCGGAATGCCGGTATTGGACTCCCGAATCGCGGCGGCCACCTGACTGGGTGAAAGATTATATTGATTAAGCGCCCGTTCATTGATTACCACTTCAATCACCGCTTCCGGCGCGCCATTAATGTTAACCTGGGAAACATTATTGATTCGCTCCAGTTTGTCACGCAACGCCTCGGCAAACTGATTAAGCTCGCCTTCAGTGAAGGGGCCAGTCAAAGCTAAAGTTAAAATCGGCAGGTCATTGAAACTGATTTGCTGAACCGTCGGGTCAACCACATCACTCGGCAAATCGGGCTTGGCTCGGTCGACCCGCTCGCGAGTATCAGTTAACTTTTCCCGCCCGTCGGTGTCGCTCTTGAAATTGACCACAATTTGGGAAAAACCCTGACTGGAGACCGAGGTTAGAGAATCAATGTCGGCCAAACTTTGGATTCGGCTCTCAAGCGGATTAGTGACCAACTCCTCCACATCAAGCGCCGAGGCGCCAGGCAAAGCGATGGTGACCACAATCACCGGGATATCAATCTCCGGTGCCGACTCTTTGGGGATGGTAAAAATAGCCAGCAGACCGAAAATTGCCACCCCGACAATAATCAAATAAGTCAGCCGGAAGTTATCGATAAAGAAGGTCCACAAATTTTTAGGTAATTTTTCTTCCATTATGATTGTGGTTGGCCTTAATCGAGAGGCTCAACCTTAACTCCATCAGTCAAGCCGCGGGCCACGGCCGCAATTTGCTCATCACCAGAGAGACCGGCAACAATCTCAATCATCTCGCCGATAATACTGCCGGTCTCGACCGGCGTTTCCACCGCGCGATTATCTTTAATCACATAAACCACCTGACCGGTAGTCTTGGCCTTAACGGCGGGAAGTGGCAAGACTAACCGGCCAGCTATGGCCGGCGAGACCACTGTTGTTTGAATGTCTACCTGAACAAACTCGCCAATGAGCAAATTGGGCGCTGGAGTGGCAAGCGCGATAATCACTTCCACTTGGCCGTTTAAATTATTAATGCCCTCGGCCACCGTAGTCACTGTTCCGGCAAACTCGCCTTCAATAAGGGCTTGATTGCCAACCCGGACTCGCGACACATTTTGCGAGTTTAAGAAGACCGATACTTGCTTAGTCCGGCTCGAATTGATTAAGAAAATTAAGTTGCGCCCGGGCGTAACATATTCGCCCGCCTTAACATCCAAAGCAACAATACTGCCGGTAAACGGCGCGCGGATTTGGGTCTTGGCCAAAGCCGAGAGCGCCGAGTCCAAGGCGCTCTGACTGGCCGCCAAACTAGATAAGGCGGTATCGAGATTAAGATTGACTCCATCAGTGGTCGAGAAGGAGGCAGACCGAATGTTGGGCACCGGCACCACCCACTCGAGATAAGAATTAAACGGGAAGCCCTCAGCAAATTCAATATACAAACCGCGAGTGCCAAGCGGCGTGGCCACACCCACTAAAGCCGAACTGGCGCCAGTCTCTAAACCGGAATAACGAAACGAGTAGCCGGTCGGTGAATGCGAGCGGTAAAGTTTAATTTGATATTCGCCCATTTCAGCACTGGCGTAATTGCCGGAAACAGTCGGTTTGGTAATATCTTGGTCGGTATTGATATTGCCAGAAAAAACTGGATAAGCTTCAAGACCGGTATTAAAAGACGAGTGGCGCGCCCGCTCGACCGCGAGCTCCGCCGTCCGAACATTGGCTTGGGCGGCCGCCGTGGCGGCCGCTTGGTCGACATTATTAAGCTCGAGCAAAATGGCACCGGAGGGCACCTGGCTTCCCACTTGAGTGTAAACACCCTGAACCACGCCGGCAATTTGGGCCGAGAGAGCGGCCTCTTGTTCCGACTTCACCCGGCCGCTTGCTTTAATAGTGAGATTGCTTAAGTCGCCGCTTAAAAGCGCCACTTTCACCACGCGCTCGGCCGGCGCCTCCGGCGCCTCGACCTCGCGGTTAAAGTAGTACCAACCGCCAGCGGCCACCGCCACAATCACCAGCAACAGAGCCAAATATTTGTTTTGCCAGATGGCTTGCCAGATCTGCTTAAGAATATTCATCGCCACCATTACTAGCACAAAAAATGAGCAATTGTCAAACCAGCCCGAATGTGCTAAAAATAAAGCAGACCGTAGGCAGAATAAAATGAAAGGAAATTAAGATGGAGACAGAAAACCTTGAAATCTTTTGCCCGGCGTGCAAATTAGGCAAGTTGTACCTGGAAACAACCCAGCGGAGTGTCTCTCACTCTTGTACTGGTGAGGGGGGTCAACCGTTGCCAGTGTTAACACAATTTAAGATTGTTCGGTGCGATTGTTACGGCTGTGATTTCAGCTGTCTCCCTGAAACAGTCGATCTTATCAGGGAAGGCAATGAAATTTCACCAGAATTATGTCACCTTGATGTCGCCGAATATAAAGGTGAACCGGTATGAGCAAAGGATTCGCCGGCTAGCGGGAATAATTCCCGCTAGCCGGTTTTTTGTTTAGGTTTATCCACTTTTAAAATTACTTGACAATATAAATATAATATGATAGGTTGCGGTCAGATAGACGACTCCCCTCTGTTGGGCGAGTCTTCACATAAAGGGTTCAAGTAGTAGGCCCAAGGCCTACGGGAGGAATGAGAAATGAAAAAGGCACTGGTGATTTTTTCGGCGTTGTTGGCGGTCGTGGTGATGTCAGGTTGTCCGGGTGGCACACCCGACCCGGACCCGGATCCGGTAGGAAACACCATCAAAATGATAAACGAGTCGGGGAAGGAACTAAATGTTTTTCTTGCCTCCACCGACCCGGAAGGCGACTGGGGAGAGGACCACCTTGGCGGGATGGCACTAGCCAACGGCCACAGCTTCCTCGTCACCGAACTGCCTGACGGTAAGTACCGGTTACTCGCCGGGGCTAACAACGGCGAGTATGCTTTGTACCCGTCGAATGACCGGTACAATAACCATGGCGGCGAGACCACCTTGGTCAGCTTGGTCGGCGGACAAAACGCTGTCTGGACAGTGGACCACATTGGCGTCCAACCAGACGAAGGGGAAGGGACAATTGCTTACAGCGAGTCCGCTCCCCTCACCGGGCTGGCCGGCGCCAGCCGGTATGACCCGACTGCCTCCGAGTTCGACTGACTTAGTCGAACTCTCCCGAACCCAAAAGGCTCCGACGCGTTTATTGCGGCGGGGCCTTTCTTTCAAATAAAACTAATAGAGTTGGTTAATGCCGGCAATGTCACCGGTATTAAGATCGCGCTTTTTGATTTCGCCATAATCGGCAAAGCGATACATTGTCTCCTCGCTACAACCATCGCCCGGATGGCCCAAACCAAAGGCGTGGCCAAGCTCGTGCTGGGCAATGTTCTCAAAGTCCATCGCTCCTGCCCGGCCATCGCTCGCCCAGTCAAAATCTGTTTGGTCGAAGACCATATCCCATTCCACCAGTTCTCGCTGGCCTACCGGACCGCTAAAGATACCCCAAACAATCGTTACGGCAATCGTTCCCTCGCCGTCAATCGCGCCAAAATAAACTTCGTTCTGACCATCGGGCGCGCTGTTATCGGCCGATAAGGCAGTCGCCGTGGCCGAACCATCGTCAAAGATATTGCTATTGCCGGCAGTGTTCTCCCACTCGGCAACATCGGCAATCAAGTTGCTAACAACAAACGATTCATCCAAACCGCGGCTGTTGGCCGGATTAACCAACCAAGCTTCGGTCGTTTTCCAGGCCGCGCCTTTGGCCAAAACGGCATAGCACCGATTTTTGGTTTGAGCGCCACCACCGGCCTGGTCGGGCTTGGCGGCCGCTTTCTTCGGATGGATAATCGCCAAACCTTCAACTTGCTTGCCACTCGCCGGATCAATTGCCGAGCCGAGCGAGAAGATGTTCGGCGCCACCTCGGCGGCCCGAGGCGGTAAACTGAAATCCGCCGGCATAGCCATCGCCGGCACCGCCACCAACAGCAACCCGGCCACCAAAACAAATGAATATTTTTTCATAATTTATCTATTAATAATAAAAACGGACAATTAAAAGCCCGCTTACCATCAAGCTAGCACGAAAAGACGACTTTAGCAAGTTAGCTATCCCCTTAACGCGTCGGTTGAGACACCTTGGCCAAACGGGCCAAAATCCGCACCGGATGTTCCTCCACCACATTATCTCCCGGCGACTGTTTAATCCGCTTCCGGCCAAATTTGCCAATTAGCGAACGCTCAAACTCGAGCAAAATATAATCCGGGCCAATCAGATAAATCTCGTCCAACTTAATTTCCCGGTCAAGAGACTTAATACTTTGGCCCAATTCCCGCAAGTAATCCGCGTCGGAGGCGGTATCAACCACTCCAACCTCATCAATCAACTCAATCTGACCATCGTTGGCAATGTAAATTCGGCCCACTTGCGCGCCCGAGGCGATAATTAACACCCGGACGCCTTCAAACTGTTGAAACGGGTAAGGTATTCTCATAATCGATATCATTTAAACTGGTAATGGCATTATTTAGATGCCGATTAACCGGTTAATTGATTACCGATTGAAATTAGCGCGCCAAAATCGCTTTAACGCCGGCCAAGTTACGAACCCAATCAATACTCTCGTGAGTGGAGAGCTCCACGGTGATGGCTGGGATACCTTGAGTCGAGAGCCAGTCGGCGGCATCGCCGGTCACTTCGTAATAAGGGTAGTCATCATAACGCGGATAGCCGGAGGCAGTGGCGTAAGTTGAGAGAAGTGAGACAGTGCCAGGCAAAGGATCGGCCTCACCGCAGAAGGAGGTGTAGACCCCATTACTGGCGCTGTGGTAAAAGATCACATTGTCCGGCTGCTCAGCCAAGAGGAAGTCGCGCAAGACCTTGGTCTCCGGCTCGGAGAAGGCGCTGGTACCCGCCTTGGTTTGGTAATCGCGCCACACTGCTTGCGCTTGCCACTGGCAAGCGAAGTTGCGATTTAAGTCCACCCCGTTTTTATTGAAACGAGCGGCCACTACCGGATCGCTAAACTTAACCTCGTCGGCAAAATCAAATTGGGGCGCATCGGCGGCCGCAAAGCGCGAGGAGGTGCCAACCACTGCCGTCAAACCGTCGGGGTTGGCCACGGGGATAATCGTTACTTTCGTGCCATTTGGGATTTCGCTCGGATTCTCTTTAAAATAATCAATCAACTCGTAAGCCAAGAGGGCCGAGTTCCACTCGTAACCGCCGTGGATGGCGCCAACCAATACCAACTTA
>Ga0208245_1001477_pt1 | contig 14181 bp, 7 predicted proteins | sample RifOxyC1_FD_184035 | JGI IMG/M metagenome (GOLD analysis project Ga0208245, IMG submission 184035) | Soil microbial communities from Rifle, Colorado - Rifle Oxygen_injection C1 (SPAdes) | ecosystem: Environmental > Terrestrial > Deep subsurface > Rock core/Sediment | place: Rifle, Colorado... | reverse complement strand
CGAGAATGATTGGCTCAATCAGCTTGCTAAGTCCGCCCACGAGGGCTTCCACATCGGCCTCGTAGAAATCCGCGATCTTTTCAAGCATTTTGTCCAGGTTTCCTGTCGATTCACCCACCTGGATCATCTGGTAAGTCATTTTCGGAAAGGTTTTTATCTTGCTGATCGACATACCGAGTGTTTGTCCCGCCTCGATATCCGCCCGAATCCGGCTGGTGGCTTCCTCGAGAACGACATTCCCGATCGTCGTCCGGCAGATATCGATGGCATCGATCAAATTAATGCCCGACGTGATCAAAGTCTGCAGGGTCCGGGCGAACCGGGCTATTCCGCCCATTCGCACGATGTTTCCGAAAAGCGGCGCTTTGAAAACCAAGCGATCCTTGAATGCCCGGCCTTCATTGGTTTTCAGGTATCGGATCACCAGGAAAGAACCGATTACGATGCCGCCCAGAATCTGAAGGACGTTATTCACGACAAAATGCGAGGTGTCGATCACCATCTGTGTGGGAAGGGGCAGCTGACCCCCGCTGCCTTTCAGCATCTCTTCGAATTTCGGGATCACGAAGCCGAGCATGACGCCGATGACTCCCAATCCAATAGAGATGACGATGATCGGATACATCATCGCCCCCTTGATCTGCTTTCGAAGGCGGTCGGCATCCTCGAGATATCTTGCGAGACGCTTCAGCATCTGATCGAGGGAGCCGGACGATTCCCCCGCCCTTATGAGCGCGACATAGAGTTTCGGAAAGGCCGTGGGATAGGCTCCCATCGATTCCCAAAGATAGGACCCCCGGGACACGCGCTCCTTGATGCCAAGCAAGGTGTTTCGCATCGAAACGTGACTTGATTGATCGGTGAGAATCTCCAGGCTCTGCAGGAGGGGAATGCCTGAATTGATCAGGACTTGCATCTGCCGCGTGAAAATGACCAGTTCCTGGTTTGTGATCGGTGCGCCGAATTTGAACAGCTGACCGACATCCTTATTGAGCGCGCTGCCGCGCCGGATACGAACTGGACGGATTCCCTGCCCGCGCAGGACCATCCGGAGTTCGCCCTCGTTCGCGGCGGTGATGGTTTTTTTCACCTGTTTTCCGGACTTGTCGATTCCCTCGAAGTAGAAGTCGGCCATCTTCTCACTTCCTGTCCACTGCGAAGAATCTCGTCAGTTCATCGGGAACGGTCGTGTATTCGATGACCTCGTTTTTCGAGACGATCTTCCGGTTAACAAGGTCGATCAGCGCCTGATTCATCGTCTGCATGCCTGTCTTCTCCTGGCCGGCTTGCATGGCGGAATAAATCTGGTGAACCTTGTCCTCTCTGATCAGATTTCGAATGCCCATTGTCGGAATGAGCACTTCGCAGGCGATGGCGAGTCCTGGCTCGAAAGTTTTCGGAATAAGTTGTTGGGAAACGATCGCCTGGAGCGTGAACGAAAGGACCTGTCTGATTTGCTCCTGCTGGTGCGGGGGAAAAACGTTGATAATGCGGTTGATGGACTGGATCGCGCCGTTAGTGTGAAGGGTCGCGAATACAAGATGGCCCGTTTCGGCAAGGGTCAGGGCCATCTCGATTGTTTCCGCGTCGCGCAGCTCTCCCACTAGGACGTAATCAGGATCCTGGCGGAGAATACGTCTGAGGGCCGTGGCGAAACTCTTGGTATCGACTCCAACCTCGCGTTGATTGATGATGCAGTTTTTGTGAGGGTGCACGAACTCAATCGGATCTTCGATCGTGATGATGTGACCGAATTCCTCCCGATTCAGGATATCGAGCATGGCGGCAAGCGATGTCGTTTTGCCGCTTCCGGTGGGGCCGGTCACGAGGACCAGGCCATTGGGCCGGTGAACGATCTTCTTGAGCACTTCCGGAAGACCCAATGAATCGAAATCTGGAATTACCATCGGGATACGGCGAAAAACTGCCGAAGTGCCGCCCCGCTGGAAGAAGATGTTGCCGCGGAACCGGGAGAGATCCTTGATTCCGAATGAGAAGTCGATTTCGAAATTTTTCTCGAATTCGGCCTTTTGCGCGTCCGTCAGGACGGAATAGCAGAGCTCCTTCGCCTCGTTCTGATTCAAGGGGTCCATTTTGGCCTTCACCATGTTTCCGTTGATGCGGAATTGTGGAGGGACTCCCGCCGTGATGTGAAGGTCTGAGGCATTCTGGTCGACCATGGTTTTCAGGAGTGAGGGAAGCGTCACCTTTGCCATCTTAATTCTCCATGGTCATCGAGATCGCCTCTTCGAGGGAAGTTCGCCCTTCGAGGACTTTGGTCATAGCGGACATTCGCAGTGTCTTCATGCCGTCTTTGATCGCTTGCTTTTTCAACTCCATGACCGTGGCCCCGCTCAGAACCAATTCCTTCAGGGTCGTGCTAAAGTCGAGTACCTCGTAGATGGCTATGCGTCCTTTGTAGCCACTTTGGTTGCAATGGCTGCAGCCGACCCCCTTATAGAGTTTTGGGTTCGAACCTTCCGGGATTCCAAGATGAACGAGCTTCTCGGCAGGGATGCTGTGCTCGGCTTTGCAATGGGAGCAGAGGGTGCGGAGCAACCGTTGAGCCACGATCGTGTTCGTGGATGAAACGATCAGGAACGGCTCCAGTCCCATGTTCATGAGTCGGGTGATCGTGCTCGTGGCATCATTGGTGTGAAGCGTGGAAAGCACGAGATGCCCCGTGAGCGCGGCTTGTACCGCGACCTCCGCGGTTTCGTAATCGCGGATTTCGCCGACAAGAATGATGTCCGGATCCTGCCGCAAGAGTGCCCGAAGGACGCTGGCGAAAGTGAGCCCGATTTCCTTATGGACCTGGACCTGGTTGATGCCTTCGAGGTTGTACTCGACCGGATCCTCGGCTGTCGACAGGTTATCGGTCAGCTTGTTCAATTCCGTCAGGGCTGAATAAAGGGTGGTCGTTTTCCCGCTGCCGGTCGGGCCAGTCACCAGAACCATGCCGTTCGGCGAGTAGATACCCTTTTTAAATAGATCAAGCTGGCCGGTTTCGAACCCGAGCTTCATCAGGTCGAGCTGGAGGTTGCCTTTTGAGAGGAGGCGAAGCACTACTTTTTCACCGAATAGAGTCGGCATCGAATTCACGCGAAAATCGATTTCACTCCCGCCGACCCTTAATTTAATGCGGCCGTCCTGGGGAACTCGGGACTCCGCGATGTCCATTCGCGACATGATTTTCAGGCGGGCGATGACCGCACGCTTCATTTCGAGAGGAAGCTGGGCCATCTCGTACAGAGTCCCGTCAATTCGCATCCTGACGCGAAAACGTTTTTCGTACGGTTCGACGTGGATATCGCTCGCGTTTCTGCGGATAGCTTCGCTGAGAATGCCATTCACGGCTGAAATAACCGGGGCATCTTGTTCTTGGGAAACTCCCGACTCATCGATCTCATGAATCTGCACGAGATCGAGCGCGGAAGAACCGTCATCGTCTCTTTTGTCTTTTTTGAAGGTCTCGATCGCCGCCCCCACTGATGCGGCTCCGCCATAGTACTTGGCGATCGCGGCATCAAAGGCGGAATAAGAGGTGAGCACGGCCTCGATGTTCATTTTCAAGCGGAACTTCAGATTTTCGAAACTTGAAATATTCGTCGGATCGCAAAGTGCGACGACCAAGGTCCCTTTATTCGCTTGAATGGGGATGACTTGCGATTTGACAGCCACATCCGGAGGGACCAGGCGGATCACTTCGGGTTTGATTTCGAACTTCGTCAAATTGATGCTCGGTAGTCCGAACTTCTGGCCGAGGTAATAGAGAAGCTTGGTTTCGGCGATATATTTTTTGTCGATCAGGAACCGAACATGGCTTCTCGCGCCCGATTTCAGGCTTTCAGCGGCTTCTGTGAACTGCGCCGAGCTAATAATTCGATCTTTTACAAGTAATTCAGCGAGTTGCCGTGACATGGGATCCCGTCCTTAGGAGAGCCTAAACTGTCCTTTCCTTTATAGTGAAAGGGGTAACAATTTTTGTCAAGGCAACTACCAATACCGAAGAGTTATACTCAGGAACTTCGAAAGAACTTCTGAGCGGCTTCGATATCCAGTCCGATCTGGTGTTTGAGTTCATCCATTCCGGAGAACCGGCGTTCATGGCGGAGCTGCTTGAGGAATCGAACTTCAAGACTGTTTCCGTAAAGGTCCAGGGTTGTTCCGATCAGGTGAGTTTCAGCCAGGGCTGGGATGGTTGATCCCCCTTCCGCTTGAAAGGTGGGGCGAGTCCCGATATTCGTGACGCTAAAATATTCGCGTGGTTGGGATTTCGGGCGATTTGGGCCTAACTCGGTGCCTTGAGGTATCGCGATTGTCGCATAGACACCGAACGGGAGCGTGAGTTTCGCCTCGAGCTTCAGATTCGCTGTCGGAAAACCTAGCTGGTGCCCGCGTCGTTCGCCTTTGATGACGATACCGCGGTAGGAAAAAGGGCGTCCGAGAAGGTGATTGGCTTCCTCGATTTCCGCATTGAGAAGATGCTGGCGTATCCGCGAACTCGATACGACCTCCCCGTCCATTCTTTGTGGAGGGACGATCGTGAGTTCCACGCCCGTGCTTTTGCAGAGTGATTCGAGACAGGTCAGGTGTCCCCGTCGCTCTTTTCCGAAGGAGAAATCGTATCCGACGATGACCGAGTCGGCGCTGAGCCGGTGGAGAATGATGTCGTTAAAAAAATCTTCGCACTCGATACTCGAGAATTCACGGCTAAACGGCTGCTCGATCACCATGTCTACGCCGAGTTCCGAGAGAAGTTCGAGCTTCTCATCGTAAGTCGAAAGGAGCTGGACGTGTACGCCCGGTTTCAGGGCGGTTTGCGGATGAGGCCGGAACGTGAAGGCAACACAGGTGCCGCCAATCCGGCGTGCCCTTTCGCGGGCGAGGCGGATGATTTCCTGATGACCTCGATGGACCCCGTCGAAGTTCCCTATCGTGAGGATCACGCCGGGCGGCGAACGGTCCAAATTTTCAATGCCTTGGATCACTTGCATGGGGGCTCAGTGGTCTTTCCGCGTCTTGAATCGGTAGCCGCAGCCGTTCACTTCCGAATCGATGGTATCAAAAGGGTAAACATGGCAATTGGCCGGCCGCAGATTGCCGTAAACCCGACAGTATGGAACCCGATGGTGGTCAAAACCGAGAAATGGACAGTCATAAATGAGTTTGCAGCAGTTCCCGCAACGGGCACACGCACCCATCCGGGATTCCGAAACCGATTTCCGGATATAGTCCTTTCGAAAGGTCCCCAGAATAAACCGGCGTCCCTTTCGCAGGATCTGGCCGAGGAGGTTTCGTTTCGTGATCCTCTTCTGGTACCATGAGTTGACGAAGTCCGCGGGACTCATTAAGAGACATAAGCCATAAAAGGGTGATCCGCGTCAACGCGGATTTAAGGCCTTACATGAAGACGAATTCGTTTCTGATCCGTGTCGCGATCTGTTTTTTTCTTTCTTTGATGCCGGCTACGGAATTGGAGAACCTCATTTATTCGGAACGTATTGAATTCCGGGATCGCTGGGGTGGCCGATTAAACATCCTGATCGTCGATGCCGGCTCGAGCGATCTTAATTATCCCGCCAGCTTCCAGGAGATCGAAACCGCGATTCGCGAAAAGGATCCCAAGCTGATCCTTGTTCCTTCGCGATACAATACGAATGATCTGATCGTCGATTCCGATGGTGTTGTGCGGAATGCTGTTCTGGCTCCCAAGGGCGGTCGTCCTTCCGTCACCTATACCGCTTTTCTCCAGCTTCGGTTGAACTTCGGGTCTGCAAAACAACCCAAAAGGCCACATCTGATCAATTACGCGGGTCCGGCCGGGTCGATTCCGCATTGCTCGCTCCAACAAGTATTGCGGGCTGAACGGGGCACCTGTTCGGATTTGAAAGGCAAGATCATTCTCTTGAGCGAGGATAATGACAATCCCCAGATGCTTCGGACGCCGCTCGGCGAGATGAGCCGGACGGAAGTGATCGCGAACGAGTTGAATACGATCGTGAACCATCATCCCATTTATCAGGCTTCCTGGGTCGAGCGTTCGCTGATATCACTCGCGATGATTCTCTTGGGGGCTTTTTACATTCTTTATTATCCCGTTTTGATCAGCGCCGTGGCTGCGATCGCGACGGTTTTCTTCGTCATGGTGGTCTTTTTTCAAGCCGTCTTCCAGCTTTTCAGCATCTATATTCCCTCGGCGAATATTGCTGCCGCATTCCTCATTACCCATCTGGTATTTACGGGTTATAAGCTCGCGTTTCAGGAAAATATTCAGTGGCGTTCGCTCAAGCAGGCGCAATATCTGCGCGAACTCGACCGAATGAAAACGAATTTTTTATCCCTCGTAAGCCATGATTTGAAGACACCGCTCGCTCGGATCCAAGCTGTGGTGGAACGGCTTCGGCGCGAAATGCAGCTCTCTCCTGATGAACGTTCAGATTGGAAAGAGCTGCTCGATTCAATCGAGAGCAGTAACAAGGAATTGAAACACTACATCACGAGCATCCTGAATCTTTCCAAGATCGAATCGCAGAAAGTGATTCTGAACAAAAAATCGAACGACATCAATCTTCTGATTCAGCAGGCTTTGAAGCGGCTTCGTCCCGTCGCGCAGCAGAAGAGTATTCTTGTCGAGGAAAGCCTCGATCCGCTTTTTTCGATCGAATGCGATGAGGATCTCATGCGTCAGGTCATCACGAATATTATCGACAACGCGATCAAGTACAGCCCGAACGGCTCGCGAGTCATCGTGAGGTCGCGCGAGGAGCAGGGGTTCGTCCGGGTTGATGTCGAGGACTTCGGCCCGGGGATATCCAAGGATCAACTGCCGCTCGTGTTTCGGAAATTCAGCCGCTTTCTGAGGCCGATGAACGAGCAGGTCAAGGGAACCGGACTCGGGCTCTACCTCTCCAAATATTTCATCGAGCTCCATGGAGGTACGATCGGGTTGAAGAGCACGGAGGGGAAGGGCTCCACGTTCACCTTTACGTTGCCCATTGAGCAGGGTTGAGTTGTCCCCGGAAATCGACTATATTGCCGCACAATGTCAGCACCTGTAAGCCCACCCAACCGCGCAGGCCGTGATCAGACCCGAGCACAAGCACGAGTCATGAATGTTCTGGTCGTCGATGACGAGCGTGATCTCCGGGGGGCGATCTCCCAGATTCTCACTTCGATGCGCCACAACGTGATTGAAGCGGGAGAAGGACAAGAGGCTCTTCGGCTCATCCGCGAGCGGGGCGTCGACACCCCCGCTGCGATCCATATGGTTCTCCTCGACGTGTGTATGCCAGGAATGTCCGGCCTCGATGTGCTCCGGGAAATCCGGCAATTTGACCCTGCTATTACGGTTTTGATCATCACCGCGCACGGGAATATCCGGGACGCCGTCGAGGCAATGCGCGAGGGTGCCTACAACTACATCGAAAAGCCCGTCCAGGAAACCGACATCGAGGATCTCGTCGCCAAAGCGGGCGAGGCGCACGCACTCGTGCAGGAGACGGGTTTCACCGCGCCCAAATTGACGCTCGATAATGGAGAGGAGTTCATCGGCAGTTCGCAAAAGATGCGCTCGGTATTCCAAATCATCCAGCGCCTTGGACAGGTCAATACGAGCGTGTTGATCCGCGGCGAGAACGGCACGGGCAAAGAGCTTGTCGCGCGTGCGGTGCATTTTAATTCTCCGCGAAAAGAAAAACCTTTTGTAGCCGTGAATTGCGGCGCGATTCCGGAAAATCTCGTCGAAAGCGAATTTTTCGGCCACGAAAAGGGAGCGTTCACCGGCGCCGCCCAGCGGCATATCGGGAAATTCCAGTACTCCGAGGGGGGAACTCTTTTTCTTGATGAAATCGGTGAGCTTTCAGTTTCGATGCAGGTCAAGTTGCTTCGGGTGTTGCAGGAACGGAAATTCACGCCGATCGGCGCGAATCGCGAGATCCGTTGCGATGTCCGCATTATCGCGGCAACAAATCGCAATCTCGACGAGATGGTCCGGACTGGCAGCTTTCGCCAGGACCTCTTTTACCGGCTGAATGTCATGCCCATCCAGCTCCCGCCTCTTCGTGACCGGATCGAGGAGATCCCAATGCTCGTGGAGCATTTTATCGACAAGTTCAATGGACTGCATGGACGGCAGGGGACGGAAACTGAAATCAGGGGTTTGCGCGAGAATGCGTTGAACGCTCTTCGTAATTACGTGTGGCCCGGCAACATCCGGGAGCTTGAGAACGTTATCGAGCGGGCCTTTGTTTTTGAGAATTCACGGTACATTACCATCAGTTCGCTTCCGGAGAACCTGTGGCCGAAGAGTGACAAGTCCGCCGCAGCGGGAGTTGATACCGGTTCCGAGGGAAACCCGCCCGGTGCCGCGGGCCCGGCTATTGATTTTCAGAACGAGAAGGAACAGTTCGAGCGTGATTTCATCGTGAACGCGCTGAAACGCTTCGGCGGCCGCATCAATCAGACGGTTCAGCACGCCGGCATCCCGAAGAACACTCTTCTTCGAAAGATCCGCAAATACGGCATTAATCCCGCTGAGTACGGTCCCGTCGATCAGGACGGCGAGGAAAAATAGAACTGACTCAGGACACTAGCCTGAACGCGCCAATATTTCCGGCCTAAAACCGCGAAAGCTCGCGCAAAAAGCCCAAATCTCACGGCGTGCTCGCCGATTCTTAAACTCACAATACGTTCAGTATTGTTCCGTTTAAGAACGGCTGCGCTTGCCGCGATCTTCGGTCTTTTTGCGCGTTTTATCTCGAAAATATTGGCGCGTTCAGGCTAGGACAAAAACAGCATCTCCCGGTATTTCGGCAGGGGCCAGTAATCGTCGGCGATAACCGCTTCAAGCCGGTCGCAAGCTTCGCGGATGTCGTCCATCAGCCTGGCGACGTCACGGGACAAGTACATCGCTTTCTGGTCTTCTGTCGCGAACGTTTCGTTCTCCATCGCTTTTTCCAGGGCGGCGCGCTGACCCTGGAGCTTCGAAATCAGCTCGCCGATATGGTTCGCAACCGCCGCCTGCGGCGCATTGAATCCAGCCGCGTTGCAGGCACTGACGGCCGCGGCGAGATGGCCATGGTACGCGTAACATGCCGGAAGAATCTGGGTGTCCACCATTGATCGAAGGGTGTCGATTTCAATCAGCATGTTTTTGATGTAGCGTTCGGTTCGGACGTGAAAGCGCGAGACGATTTCAGCTTCACTGAAGACCTGCAGTTTCGAAAGCGCGGCTCGTGAAGCATCCGTTGTTAGCTGAGCAAGTGCTTCCGGCGTCTTTCTGAGATTAAGTAAACCTCGGCTTTCAGCTTCTTTGATCCACTCGTCGGAATAGTTATTGCCCTCGAAGCGGATGGCTTTCGTTTCGCGGATCGCCTCGCGAATAGTGGCGAGTATAAGGGCGTTCGTGACTTTGCCGTCAGCCGATTTGCCCTTGAGCGTCTCGGTCAGCTCGGAAAAACCATCGGCGACGGCGGCGTTGAGAAGAGTCATCGGGAAAGCTGGGGAGGCTGACGAGCCCACCGCGCGGAATTCGAACTTATTGCCGGTGAACGCCAGCGGTGAGGTACGGTTCCGATCGGTGTTGTCGCGCATGACCTCCGGAAGCTTGCTTACGCCGAGTCGCAAGACGGCGGCCTCGGAGCTTTGATCTGCTCCGTCCTCCTTTTCGATCGAATTGAGAATCCGGGTGAGGAGGTCTCCCAGAAAAATCGAGAGAATTGCCGGTGGGGCTTCGTTCGCGCCCAGGCGGTGATCATTTCCGGACGATGCAATGCCAGCTCGAAGAAGGCCGCCGTGTTTATGCACGCCCTTGAGAATTCCCGCGAGCAGGAGGAGGAACCGGAGATTCTGGTGTGGTGTTTTTCCCGGATCGAGCAGGTTCTCGCCATCGAGTTCCTGACTGCTCGCGGCGATCATCATCGACCAGTTGTTGTGTTTTCCGCTCCCATTGATTCCGGAAAACGGCTTTTCGTGAAGAAGGACGGCAAAACCATGCCGTACGGCGACCTTGCGGAGAATCTCCATGACCAGCTGATTGTGGTCCGTCGCGATATTCGCCTCCTCAAAGATCGGCGCGGTTTCGAACTGACTTGGCGCGACCTCGTTATGACGGGTTTTGATGGGAACGCCGAGTTTATAAAGCTCATTTTCCATTTCGCTCATGAAAGCCTGAACGCGCGCGGGGATGCTCCCGAAATAATGATCTTCGAGCTGTTGCCCCTTGGGCGGCTGGCCGCCGATCAACGTGCGTCCCGTCATCAGCAGGTCCGGACGCAGATGGTAAAAAGCACGATCGATGAGAAAGTATTCCTGTTCAATGCCGAGAGTGGGAACAATCCTTTTTATCCCCTTGTCGCCCATCAGATGGAGGAGTTCGCAGCATTTTTGCGAAAGAATTTCCATGCTCTTGATCAGGGCGGTTTTTTCGTCGAGGGAATCACCATGATAACTGATGAACACCGAAGGAATGCAGAGGGTTTTGCCGTTGGTGTGCTCCATGATGAAGACTGGGCTGGAGGGATCCCAGGCGGTGTATCCGCGCGCTTCGAACGTCGTGCGCATGCCGCCCGAGGGAAAGCTCGATGCATCGGGTTCGCTCTGAATGAGCTGGGCTCCGGAGAATTTCTCGATCGGTCGATTGTTTTCGTCCAACGACAAAAAGGCATCGTGCTTCTCGGCTGTGGAGCCTGTCTGCGGCTGGAACCAATGACAAAAATGCGTTACCCCGCGAGCCAGCGCCCATTCCTTGATCGCGAGAGCCACTGAGGTCGCGATTTCATAATCAAGTTTTTTCCCGGTTTCGATTGTCGAGACGAGCTTCAGATAAACGTCTTTTGGCAGCTTCTCCCTCATTTTGTGGAGATCGAAGGTATTGATTCCGTAGTAATCCGAAATTCTCATCCGCCGGCCCTGAGCGTCCCTTGGCGGATCGAATTTGCGCGGAGTGCGCGTGTTCACTTCCTGAATGGCATCAAAGCGGGCCTGCGCTCCGGTTCCCATGCTCATAAACGAATCTCCCGGTTGTCAATTGAGGGGCTGGACTCGATGCCAGTCCCTGGCTTCAGTTATAGCCAACGGGAACTCGCATTTCACCTCGAAACTACTTTTGGCTGGATGAGTCAAGAATTCGAACGATGGAATGCGCTTCGTCGACCCATTTTGTCAACTCCGCGCGCGCCGCGTCCTCGGAAATCGCTCCCGCTGAACTGGCAAAGCGCACCATCTCGGCGAACTCGAGAATGCGATTCGCTCTGTCCCAGAGTGGTTTTGCAAGGCCACGTTCGTCGACGAGAATCGCCTTCAGTTCGGTGCGGGGTAGCGAGCGCACGCCGATGGGATAGACGCGTTCCAGGGCGTCAAAAACCGCATTCGTCATCAGCTCGTAGGTCTGTGTCACTTCTTGCCAGGGGGCGCCTTGCGTCGCGGCGCGAGCGCCGGCTCGCATACGCTCCCAGCTCTTGGCGTGAAGTTTTGCTTTGCTTTCGAGGAGCGCCCGAGCGCTCGCAGAACCCGTTTTGAAAAGATCGAACCCGACGAGAATGGCGAAAATTCCAAAGGCTCCGATTGTCAGCCAGTAGAGCCAGCGCCAGATGGGATTCCCTCCGAAGAAGGGGGTACCGAGTATTCCGGCGTCATCCTTGGGAGGTTTCAGATATCGCAATTCGGCATTGCCGGGATTCTGAGCACTTTGCTGCGGAGCAGCTGGCCGGTTGAGACGCATATTCGCGGCAGACCCCGGGGCCGGGGGTAATACGTTCAGGGAAACGGGCTCCGTCGAGCGGGTCACGTAGGCCTTCTTTTCCGGGTCAAAGAAACTGAAATCGAGTGCCGGAATATCGAGTTTTCCCTCCGCCCTGGGAATGAGTAAGAATTCGAAAATCTTTTCTCCTATTCCCGCGCGCCCCGATTTGGAGTGCCCCTTCGAATCATAAAGCTCGATGCTTTCCGGCCATTTCGTCTTGGGCTCCTCGATTGAGGCGAGGTTGCCGCGTCCTTCGACTTTCACGGTCAGAAGCACGGCTTCGTTTGCGCGAACCTCGTATTTGTCGACCGCGGAACTGACGTTAAAATCCCCGATCCCGCCTGAGAAGGAAGCCGGGCGGCCGTCATTCGGAATGGATTCGACTTCGATTGTCACCGGATCGCTTCGGTCAATCGCGGTTCGCGGCGTGAGCGCCTGGAAGAACTGCATGAAGGGATCCTCATCGAGATCCAACCCGCCGCCGTTTCGATTCGGCTGATAAGCATATTTCAACGACAATGACTCTATTTTGAGCTTGCCTTCGTTCAGCGGATAAACCGCATATCGCGCGAGGAGGGATCTCTCGTAAGCGACTCCGTCGAGAACCACTCGTTCGGGACTCAATCTGCCGGTCGGACTGTTCACCGGCATTTCGAGTTCTTCCCGTAAAAACCCGTTGTGAATGGGGTACTTCTGAACCTGTATGTTGAAGGTTCGAACACGCGTGTACAGATAATAGCTGACGATGATCTGCTCGCCTTTGTAGGCGCGTTCCTTGTTTATCTCCGCGCGGATAAGGACATTTTTGGCCGCATGTTTGGACGCGCCCCGAAGTCCGATGCCGCTGCCGCCATAACCGCGCGGAGGCGGCGTCCCGCTGCCGGCGGGGGTCACTTTGACGACGATGTCGGGGGCGGAGTGCTGTTGTCCATTGACCTTGACCGTCAGCTTCGAAATCCGGAGGTCGCCGGTTTTGAGCGGTTTTAACACCTTCGTGATTTGATGATTGTTCCGCATGCCGAATCGGCCGTTTTCATAATAGGACTGGACGAAAACGCTGTTGTACTCGTTTACCAAGTCAAAATCGGGAGCCGAGAATTCGGGCTGTCCGATGTTCATGTTCCCGTCGGTTTGGACGACTATTTTGAGCGAAACTGAGTCTTCGGTCGACAGGATGGCACGATCGACTTCGGCCGAGAAGCTGACACCCGCGGCGTGCGCGATCGGAATTGGCGTGCCCCCGAGTAAACCTCCCGCCAAAAGGATCAGTGTCTTCGTTACTGCTGATCTACCAGTCTTTTTGAGTGCCTTGTGGATTTGCATTTTGCTTTTTCAATCGTCTCTGTAATTCGCGTTCCCGGTTTTTCAACTCCGCCATGACCCGCTCGGCGTCCTCATCCGACAGTTTAACAGATTTGAACTTCTGTTTGCGGGTTTCTTTGTACTCCTTCTGCTGGTTCTGCTTTTCTTGCGAGTCCTGCTCTTTGTTGTCCGTGTCCTGTTTCTGCTCTTCCTGCTTTTTCTGTTCCTGCTGTTGTTTTTCCTGTTTCTGTTGTTCCTGCTTCTGTTGCTCTTTCTGATCCTGCTTTTGCTCGTCTTCCTTCTTTTTATTCTGTTGTTTTTGCTTTTGGCGTTCCTGGATCAAGAGCTCGAGATTTTTTCTGGCGTCTTTTTCGAGAGCCTCGTCTCCTTCTGCTTTCGCGGAAGCGATCGCTCCGGAATAGGACCGAATCGCCCCTGGAATATCACCTTTCTTGGTCAGAGCGCCGCCGAGATTGTAGAGCGACTTGCCGAGTAACTTACTGTCCGGCAGTCGCCCGTCCGAGGCCGGCCGGTTCGCGGCATCGAAGGACTGAATGGCGCCTTCCACGTTACCTTCCTGCATCTGAATGACGCCCTGATTGAATTGGAGTTCCTGAAGACCCGGATCGAGAGCCTGGGCCGCGCCAAAATGTCTTTTGGCTTCGTCCATCTTGCCTTCTCGAAACGCGTCCAAACCTTTCCGGTTTTCAAAATAAGTGTCGAGGGGCACGGAATGGGGCAATGCCCAGGCCGCTGAAGGCCGAAACAGGTGCAAGGCGGAGACCGCGGCGAAAATCAAGAGCAGGCCGGCTCTCCCGGAGCTTTCGCCGCGCTTGGGGCCGCGTTCCATTCTTAGCAGTCTGGAGGTGGATTTTTTCCAATTTGGAATTGTCATCTCCAGAAGAAGCAGCAGAACCGCCAGGGCCAACGGGAACTGATAACGATCCTCAAAAACGAGGAAACGTCTCTCGGCGTAATCAGAGCGGCTCATCCCGGACATATCCTGGAGTAATTCCTCGATTTCGGATTCGTCAGGACTGGCGTTCCAGTACCGGCCGCCGACGTCGTTTGCAAGTTGGAGGAGTGAGTCAGGCCTGAATGTACTCACGATGGGCTGACCTTTCCGATCCTTTTTG
>Ga0208245_1001476_pt1 | contig 14215 bp, 12 predicted proteins | sample RifOxyC1_FD_184035 | JGI IMG/M metagenome (GOLD analysis project Ga0208245, IMG submission 184035) | Soil microbial communities from Rifle, Colorado - Rifle Oxygen_injection C1 (SPAdes) | ecosystem: Environmental > Terrestrial > Deep subsurface > Rock core/Sediment | place: Rifle, Colorado... | reverse complement strand
TTCTGTAATAATTCGTAACGCTCGAATTGGCGATTTGACACGATTACTCCTTCGCGAGAACGCGGGGCAACTAGCAGCAAATGTGCCACTATGAGGCCTCGTTCAAAGGCGTTTTGCGTGGAGTTCAGGGAAGCGAGCGCAGTCGTTCAAATCATTCTGCAATCGGCGAGGCTTTGCTCGCGGTTGCGCGGATTGCAGTTGGCAATTCTTCTGGTTGGTGCACGGTGATTCGCGTGCTGGCGATTTCAATTCCCGCCCGATTCAGTGCTTCGAGTGCCGCTGTGATGATCTTGTCGCCGATGATGTACTGATTGACGTAGCTGTCGATGTAGTAGATCACTTTGACGGAAATCCAGGACTCCGTGAGTTCCGTTACGAGGACCAGAGGCAGTGGATCTTTCCGAACCCCGACCGTGGCCAGGGTGGCAAGCATCAGGATCTCTTTCGTGCGGACCAGGTCTGTCCGATACGGCACTCTAAAGACATGGCTGCGGATAAACGGCCGGCTTTTCGCGGAAAAATTCGCGATTTCGGACTGAGCCATGACGCGGTTAGATACCGTAATCGATTCCTCACCGAAGGCGAGGAGCACGGTCGCGCGCCACGAAATCTCGCTGACTTGGCCGACCCACTTCTGCGAGCCGTTCTGAATCTCGATCCAGTCCCCGATTTCATAAGGTTTATCGAACTGCAGGGCGACCCCCGCGAAGAGGTTCCCAAGCGTATCCTGGAGAGCAAGACCGAGAACGAGGGAGACGATTGCTGAAGTCGCAAGAACGGGGATGACCCGGATGCTGAATACCTCGGTTGCCAGCCATCCGACGAGAACCAGGGACAAAACAAGGGTGAAGAGATTAACGAGGAGTAGCGGAACGGCAACCCGCATATGACTGAGGAACAGGTATTCAAAAACATAGATTCGAGCTGTCTTGACGAAAATCACCGAACCCCAAAGCAGCGTAATAAATCCAAAATACGATGCGAGTCTTTCGATAGCCGGGGTCTGCGGGTAAAACGCGGTGAGCCCGTAGTAGATTAGGAACGCACTCGCGCCGGCGACAAGATGCGCAGAGAGGTTTTTGAAAAGTCGAGTCAGGGTGCGATGGCGCTCTTGGGAGGCCCCCTTCAGAAAGAGTTTGTAGACGAGCCATCCGATGATCGCGAGCGCCGCAAGAATAAAGGCCGGCTCAAGTTGGATCAGCTCCTGTATTTTGGCGATGGGAATCCAGGGTGTGTTGCTCTTCATTTTTGTCCGGCGTTCGCCTGGGTAAGATGTTCATTGATCTCACGAAGTAAGTTCTTCAGGGCTTCGCAGTAGGCGTGAAGCTTTTCGGGTCCTTCGCCTGCTTTCCATCTGAAGCCGGGCACAGCGATTCCTTTTGAATTGGAGCGGAACTGGAATGCTTTGGTCTCGCGCTTCGGGCGAGCCGGCGTTGGAACCTGAGTCCGTCCGGGCTGGGAAGAGGGCTGTCCCAGAACCTCCTCCTGACCTAGTGCGTCATTGATTTTATCGTTGTGGTGCTCGGGGGGGGTATTGAGAAGTTCCCGGAGCAGCGCTCGATTTTTGAGTCCGTTCGCCAGGAGTGTGTTTTTTGTGCTCTCGGGAAGTCGCGTGAACCCGATGCATTCGGTAATCCGGGACTTCGGCTTGGCCATTGCTTTGGCAATCGCTTCGTAGCTGGTATAGGACTGCGCTTCCAGCAGTGAGAGATACCCTTCCCCTTCTTCGATCGGGTGAAGGTCGACACGGTCAAGGTTTTCGCGAAGTGCGATTTCCTGAATTGCCTTGTCGCTGTTCGACAGAACGCGCGCGGGGATCCGGTCCATGCCGGCCATCTTGGCGGCCCGGAGTCGGCGTTCACCGGCGATGACCTTATAGCGATCTCCGTCTTGCACCACGAGAATCGGTTGGAGTACTCCGTGTTCTTTGATCGAGTTCGAAAGCCCGGCCAATTCAGTGTCATCGAAATGAACGCGAACCTGCATTTCGGAGGCGTCGACTTTTTCTGTTGGTATAAAATTTACGAGAAAAGTAGTCAGGTTTTTGAGATGCGTATGAGTCGCATTTGCTGAGGTTCGAGCCGTGGAGTAGAGCTGCTTGAGGTAGCCGCTTCCCTCTCGTGTTTTAATTTTAGTTTCTTCCATGAATGTTCTCCCGTCAGTGCCGTTGTGACTGCGTGGCTGGTTCAGTTGAACAGCAATTCTTCCGTCATATTGTGAATGTCGTGTGCCGCGATTCCTTTTGCGTTCACACCCCACACGGTTGTCCTCCGTTTGGTTGCTTCATTGAGATCAACGCTTCGATTGATCACGCTCCGGGTGCAATGGGCCCCGAACTGCGCTTTGAGTTCGCCAAGGACTTCCTGGCTGATGACTTCTCGGCTGTCGTACATATTCGGAACGATCCGTACTTCGAGTTTGCGCTGGAACTCCCGTTCCATGTCTTCAATGGTGGCCATTACGAGTGACATCCCGTGGAAGGAAAGCGGGTTCGTGGCGCAAATCACGTTCACAAGGCCTGCGGCAACGAGCATCGAGCCGTTCAGAATCGAGGCGGCAGGATTCGTGTCGGCGACAATGATGTCATAACGATCGGAGATTTTGGCGATGGCTTCTGACAGCCGGTATTCTCTGCGAGGTTTATTGTTGAGCGGAATCTCGATATTGCAGAGCCCCAGATTCGCCGGGATAAGGTCCAACCCCGGTCCGACGTTCATGATGGCCTGATCGATCGGAAGGTCGTTGATCAGGACGTCATAGATTGTGGGGCGTTCATGGGCATCGAGTACGTCGAGATTGACGCTGAGATGCCCCTGGCCATCCAGGTCGAGGGCTAGAACCCGCATTCCGAGCATGCTGGCCCGCATGGCGTATTGTGCGGAAAGGGTGGATTTCCCGGTCCCGCCTTTTACATTGTAAAACATTTGGATTTTATGCCGGGGCTGGGTGGGCTTGAAACCGGTCGCCGCGGCGACCGGTGGGGTACCGTTCATTTCGCGAATGGCTCGGAAGTATTCCTGCATTCCCTGCAGGGCAATCATTTTGCGATCGACATTGCCCATGCGTCGTTTGATGGTCTTAAGCAGACCGTCACTCTCGAGCATCGGAATAGTACCGCGTTCAATTTTCGCGGTGTTCGCAAATTCTGACGGGGTAAAACAAAGGTCCTTGAAAGAAGCCATAACACCCACCCTCCGTGATAAACTTTTTGTCGCTTCAATGCGGATTCCTTAGAGAGTCTTAGCGGAGTCTCTCATCGAAGCGTCTTGCTTAGCCCTCCAGCTTACCTGCCTGGTTGGTTGGGGGGCAAATCCACTCGGGAGATTATTGTTTGTCCTATGCGTTGGCGCAAGGGAAATGACAAAAAAATGGCGTAATTTGCCTCGTTTTTCGCGAAAATCTATGCTTAGCGCACAGCGGCAGTCGGGTGACGTGGCGCGGTGCCGGGGGTTTAAGTGATGGGGCGATGCATCAATTCGGTCGCCGCGGCGACCGAATTAACTGGCAGCTGAAACTGCGTCAGCTGCTCGCGCTTTGATACCGTTTGAGTCCTTTCCTCCAGAGCATCGTGTTGAGGGCAAAAAATCCGAGCAGCACAAGAACGAGCGCAAGGTATTCCCAAGCCTGGAGGCCGTGGAGTAACGCACGCGCGGGAACGCTTCCGATGAAGGCGAACGGAAGAGCGGTCAAAATCAGATATCGGATCACATTGGGGTAGATCGGGTCTGGCTTGGTCGCGAAAGCGAAGAACTGATAGTAGAGGCGGAGAAGTGCCCAGTTTCGATCGGTCCAGAAGATCCAGACCGCGAACGCGAACCGGATGAGCACGGCTGAGGCGAGCCCGACGAGCAACCAGAAGATCAGGAGCAGCCATCTTGCGCCCCCCTGGAATCCGGCCGGTTCTGAGTAATGTACGGCAATGAAGATGCCCATCAGGAAGTTAAAAAAGGCAGAGACATTCATCCAGCGGGTCAGGGCGAGGAAGAGGGGATGAACGGGTTTTGTGAGTAGGATATCGAGCTCACCCTTGTTCACAAGGTCGGAGAAGTTGAAGAAGTTACGTTGAAAAAAAATCGTGAAAAGCGCGTCCGACGAAAAGAAGATCCCGAGAAAAAAGTAGACCTGATACTTGGTCCAGCCCGCGAGGACGGGAACATTGGAATAGATCACCGCGAAGAGGCTTAGTTCGATTCCGATCCAGACGATATCCACTCCGAAGGAACTCAGGAAGTTCATCCGATAGACGGCTTCGCGCACCCAGTTGTTCTTGAATTGAACCCGCCAGACGGTTCCATAAAGCCGGAGACGGTCCTGCCAAAACACTTGGCTCATCGATCAGCCTCCCACGCTCACGTAGGTTTTCATTCCCCACTTCCAGCTTATCCGAATGGCTCCCCAGAAGAAGAGAATCCAGAGAAAGGCGATGGCGAGATTTCGGGCAAACTCGACGTGACTCCAGTGGCCCAGGGCATACTGCGCGGGTCCGAAGACATATAAGTAGAAGGGCAGGGATTTCCAGACCCACTGGGTGGCCTCCGGGAACAGGTTGAGCGGAAGAAGCTCGCCCGAGAGAATGCTCACCGCCATGTTCTTCACCATGAGGAGGCTGTAGGCATCCTCCCAGAGAAAGGCAATGGTCGCGAGGACCGAGCCGATTTGGTAATGGATCACGTTCCCAAGAACGGCCAGGAACATGGCTCCGAGCATTCGCCCCGGGGAGAGCCCGAACCAGATTCCGACACCCATTCCTAAAAGGAGACAGATCCCGGCAATCAGGAGACGCGAGGCGACTCCCCGAATGTAGACGAACTCAATGACACCGACCGGTCTCAGTAAATAATTACTGAGTTGCCCTGTGCGGATCATTTCCATCAGCTCGAAATCGTGATCGCCGCCTCGGATCTGAGTGAAGAGAATGGTGGCGAGAGTATACCTGACTAATTCACTGTAGTTCATGCCGGCGATTTCTGTGGCTCCACCGACTTTGAAGATAGCGTACCAAAGTACGGCCTGAATGGCGGCCGGAACGAAGGCGGCGCCGAAGATCTCGGATATGAATTCGATCCGATAAACGGTGGCGTCCCTAAACCCGTTTTTCAGGGCGGCGACTCTCCATCCGAGGCCTAGGCCCAAGCCCCGGCGGATGTTCGCGGCCCGTCCACTCATGAATGGACCTCGGGAGGGCTCGTCTTTTCGTCTTCATAGAGCCGCTGAATGACTGCTTCAAGGCTCTGCTCTTCTATTCCCATGTCGACGATGGTGAATTGGCTCATCAGCTTTTGGAGGAGCCCCATGATCTCCTCGTGCCGAATCGTGAAGTAGACCGCCCGTTCTTCCGGATCTTTTTTCTGTTCTTCGGCGGCGGGCTCGTCTTCTATGTTTCCCCCTCTATCCGGTTCGTCAGGGGATTCCAAAATAATCAGCTCAGGTGAGATTCCAGTGGCTTGGGCGAGGGTCTCGAGCGGCGGGGTTTTGAGAAACCTGATTCTCAGTCGCCGTTCCCCCTCGCGAAGAAGACCTCCGGGCGCGCCGTCATAGATCAACTCGCCCGAGCGAAGGATGAGCACACGTGAGCAAAGTCGCTCGATATCATCCATATTGTGGCTGGTCAGGATAATCGTCGCCCTTTCGCGATGATTGAAAACCCGAAGAAACTCACGAAGCTTATGGGCCGCGAGGACGTCGAGCCCGATCGTGGGCTCGTCGAGGAAGATCACGTTCGGCCAATGGAGGATTGCGCCGATCAATTCCATTTTCATCCGCTCGCCGAGCGAGAGACGGCGGATTTGCGTATTCAGATGATGTTTGACGTCGAGGAGTTCGGTCAGGGTATGCAGGCGCTCCCGATAAACCGGCGTGGGTATGTTGTAAATCGCTCGGAGCAGGTCGAACGCGTCCATGGCGGGCAGGTCCCACCAGAGTTGCGCCTTCTGTCCCATGACCAGCGCGATCTGGCGACGAAAATCAATCGGACGTTTGAACGGCTCATAACCGAGTACCCGCGCTTCTCCCGTCGTGGGCGGAATCAGGCCGGAGAGAATTTTGAGCAGAGTCGTCTTCCCGGCGCCGTTCGCGCCGATGAGGCCGTTGAAAGACCCCGGCTCGAGGGTGAAACTGACGTTTTTAAGCGCTTCATGGACCCGGTACTGTGGGTTCAGGAGTAATCCCAGAGCTCCCTTCAGACCCTCGCCTTTTTGGGTTGAACGGAACGTTCGCGAGATGTTTTTGGCCTGAATGACGGGAGTCACTTGCTTCCGCGTGACCCGAGCACCCGGCGGTCACCGTGCAAAGTCGTTCCGGAAAGGCCTTCGACAAAGCCGTTGTAGCGTGTCGAAACCGGTTTGCTTCCCAGCCCCTTCGGATTGAGCGCATTTTGCACAAAGGACGTCTGGACCGGAAACGCACTGATCAGCTGAGCTTCATGATGGAACGGATCGACGACGGAATAGATGAGCAAATGGGAGTTCGCATTTCGATCGCCCGGTGCATTGAGAAACGGGACGAAATCCGTGCGAAGCGTAACGAGCCGGGTCTTTCCGTTATAATTTGGAACTTCGACGCGTTCTTCGAGCCTCGTGGGGGAGAGCTTTCCGTACTTGAAGTTTGAGAGTTCTTTCGGACCGGACCGGCTGGCACTCTTTACAACGGCGAGTTCGGTCGAATCGGTGCGAAACGCGATGTTACCGATGAACGTCGTCACATTCAGAAAGAGCGTTCCCGAGGAGGGCGTTGGGCCGAGTATCCCGACGGGAAGATTGAACCCGGTCTCGATTTCTCCGCGAACCCATCGAGCACGCTTAAATCCGAAAGGAGTTTTCAGAACGCTGAAGAGGTAGCCGTAAGTATGTTCCATCCCGGCGTGAACAATTCGATTCATCGGAGGGCGCGCCTGGCCTTGAGCCGTGAGGCCGATCGGAAAGTCGATTTCAATTTTCTCACCGATTGCGGAAAGAATCGAATGATCGACGATTTCGGATTTTGCGATCTCGTCGAAATTGATGCTCATGCCCCAGACATCTTTCAGTCCCGCACGGTCGGCATCGGCTTTTAAGTCGCGGTCGAGTTTGGGAAGAAGCGCGGCGAGTTGGTCTCCGATGGCGTGGCCCGCCCGAGCTTCGGCGATTAAAGTTCGGGCTACTCCGGCCCAAGGGCAGTCGTGGTCTGTTTCGCCAGCGGCGCGGTCCGGGCAGATCGAGGTGGCGGGAGCAGCGGGTTTCGAATCGAAACTGAAAGCGACTGGCGAACTCAAAATTCCAAACAGGACACTGATGATCATGCAAATCGGGCCGCAAATCGGGCCAAAAATTGGGCGAGAAATCGGGCGACGCATAACAACTCCTTGCGTTAGGGCCGGTGGAGCCGGACCAGCAGGTGTTAGCATGTGGGGCACTGGGCATCAAGGGGTTGGCGAAATGCGCTGCGGCTAGTCGAATTTGCCCTTCCAATTGATTTCATAGCCGTGAGCATGCTCGTTCTGATGAAGAAAGAACTCGGCCATTCGAACGCGGCGATTGGGGATGAGGTGATCGAAGGTGAGCTTGAAAACAGCGAGGCCAGGGGTCGCCTTCTGCCACTCCCCGGTAGAGGGGAGCCAGAGCCGAACTTCGGGAGGATAAAAAACGTAAACCGAGACTCCGCCCTGGTCTTCTTCGCATCGCGCGGCGAAGTAGGGGGTGATCTGTGAATCACCGATTTTCGGGGAGATTTCGATTCCGAATGGTTTGCACGAGGGTGAAATGTCGAAAAAAGGGGGGGTGACTTTCAGTTCAAGGCTGAGCGGGATTTCCGTCATCTCGTTCTTCTCTTCCGGCGAAACAAGCGTTACGGCGAATTGGCTGGAGGGTGTTCGGCTATTCACGGCCAGGAACTGGCGATCTCCGCGCAAAAAGTCCTCGGGCGGATCATCCTTCGCCCGGCTTGCATTGTTGCTCTGAAATTTCACGAGGGAATAGGTTTCAGGAAGCTCGATCCAAGTGCGGATTGCGAAATGTTCACCCAGCCCGTCGAAGGAGATGTTCCACACGCCTTGACTGAAGGTTCTCCAGCTCAGCTGAATCGTTCTGCCTTCGGCATTCTTGAGTTGCAGGTTCGCCTCGACTTTTCGAGGTCCCCCGAGAACCGCTTCTCCGAATGGGGTTTTGATCAGCTTCCCTCGTGATTCATCAACTCGTGATTTGCGAAAGAAGGCGCAAGACGGGCAGGTGAAAGTCAAAATAGCAACTAAGCTGAAAAGGATTCTGTTACGCATTCGGGCTCGGGATCGGGGGGGAGGGGGATTCGCTGGGTGACGGGCTCGGTACGGGGCTTGGTATCGGGCTCGGTGCGGGGCTTGGTATCGGGCTCGGTGCGGGGCTTGGTATCGGGCTCGGTGCGATCAGAAGGCCTGTCTTTTCGAAAATCCTATCACGAACTTCGGGGTCGCCTGTCGCGTAGCCGTACCAGATCCAGCCGAGTTTATTTTCCTTTTTTAACAACAGGTGATGGCGTGTGCCGCCGTCCTCGCTCTGAAGTCTTGCTTGGGACTCGTCGTCGTAGTCGCCCGTGTCCCATTTTTTGACTTTTTTAATGGCGCCCAGGAGTTCAGGAATAACGGTTGAGGGTTCGACAAAGAAGCCCTCCGAATCCGTGGGCCCGACGAGAAAGCTGCAGGATGCAAATTTCATGAGCCGCTTGTGGTCGATCCGGTTCAGTGCTCGAATCAGCCCCCTGCGAAGTTCGCTCAGAGTCAGGCGTTTCGCACTCGTCGGTCCCCTTCGTTTGAGACACCTCAATCGTTTGATATTGTCTTGAGCCAGTTCGCCGAAAGATCGGTCATCCTGTGTGCTGGATTCGCCCGCGAAACGGGCCAGGATCTCCTCATTGCTTCTGATGGCGTCGTCAAACTTTCCTCCGGATTCCTGTACCCTGGCGAATTCAAGCAGCTCGGTAAGGCCTCGCTCCTGACCCACTGCCGAAGGTGCGGGTTTTTGAATGGAAGGTTTTGTCGAGCAGGAGACCCCGATAAAAGAAAGAACGACTAGAATTGGCAGGACCGGGATCATGAGTAATGCTAAATTCGATTTCATAGAGCCGCCGTTTCCGTTGGAATTCGATTCCAAGATACAAATTTAAGAATAGGCGGAGTTTTCGCTAGCGGCCAGCAATAATCGCGCCCCCGGAGAAAAGAGCCGGAGGCGCGTCGGAATGAAATCGTGGCATGGAAATAAGTCGCATGGACCGCCCCGGGCTTGCTATCGGAGCATTCGTGGCCAGAAGGAGTTCAAGGCGTCTCTCGCCGCGCTACACTGACCAGCGGTCAAACCGGTCGATGTCGTGTAGATGATCGGGGACATGAGATTCGAGGCGTCACTCGAATGGTCGAGATTGACGTAATGGCCGAGCTCATGAGCGATCAGGTTCGGATAGGTGCCGACCGCGTCTTCGAGAATGACGCCATAGAGTCCCATTCCTGGCATATTCGTCCAGGCATTGGCCCCCGTGCTCCCGAGACTTCCGCTTCGATTCCAGTCTCCGGTTGTGACGACAACCATCTCTGAGTCGTCCTGAAACGCCCTCCGGATTATGTCGAGCTCCGAGCTGTTAGCCGTGTTGAACGTCAGGCCGTATCGGCTGGGTTCCGCGGGGACGAACTCATCGATCTGAAAGGCAATCTGGCATTTGCTGAAAACGGCGTTCACAGCCGCGAGATTGCTGATTGCCTCCTGCTCCGAAACGACGGGCCGATCGTTTGAATCTTTGTAGACCACGTATTTCAATGCGACACAAAACCGCGAGTTATCATCGCTACGACAGCTTGGCCCGAGGGTTCCTGACGGACCTTCGGTCGGGGCCGGGTTTGGCTCCGTGGGATTCTTTGAAACCGGTGTGCCGGAACTCATGTCGTATCCCGGGATTTCGCCGACAGTGCCTTGAGAGCCATCACCGGTGCAGCCACTGATCGCGAAAAGGACGGATGAAAAAGCGCAAAAAAGCGTGCGTTGGTTGAGCAGCATGGGCAACCTCCTTGTTCCTCTGTGTTGCTGGTCTGAGTTAGCTTTCGGGAATACGTCAGAGGTGGACGAAAGTTGCGGCGGCTTTAAAATATTCAGGGTGGCCGACTTGCGTGACCGCGAAAATAACAAGCGGCCTTCGCGCTTGAGCGATCCGAACCGAACCTGAGTTGAGGTCAGTGGTCAAGTTTCATGGAGATCAGGTCGCTGATCACCTGGCCGGACAGCTGGTCAAAGTTACTCCCATCCGCGATCAGAGTTTTTACGTCACCTTGCTTGTGGGCCTCCTCGATCACGAACGCGGCAGCTTCATGGAATTTCGCATGCTGCTGACGAAGCCTTGCAAAGAGCGGATCACTCGAAAACTGTTTTGCGCCGTCGCCGTGGATCCATTTTCCGAGTCCGCATTGGTCATCTTTACAGACTACGGCCGGATCGAGACGTTCGGAGGAGGTGCCATTGATCAGGCGAATCAGCCGGTTTTTCCATTCCGCGTGCGCCGTCAGGGCGGCATCAAAAACTTTGGCCGAAGCAGTTCCCATCCGTGATCTGGCCTTTTCACCGAGTATCGAGAAGGCAAGGTACTGTGCCGCTTCGGTTAATTCCGAGTTCTGGCGATTCAGGTCAGAGGTGACCAGTGAGACTTCATTGGACGATTTGGCGTTGCTGTTCAAACCTGCGTCCAGCTGAACCATGCTCTGGCTGATCTCGTTTACGCCCTGTTCCTGTTCCTTTGAGGCCGAGGCGATGTTTGAAATGAGGACTTCGATTGACTCGATTTCGCTTTTCATGGACGAAAAGGCCTCAAGACACCGGCCGGCCTGTTTTGAGCCTTTGGCAACGATTCCCTTGTTCTTTTCGACGAGTCCACCGACGGAGGATCGCGTCTTATCAACGATCTGTTTTACGCGTTGAATGCTGTCGGTGAGCATCGAGGATATTTCATTAGCGGCCTTACCGCTCATTTTGGCGAGATTGCCGACTTCCTCCGCGACTACTCCGAAGCCTTGTCCGTGATCGCCCGCGCGAGCGGCTTCGACGGACGCGTTGAACGAAAGGAGCTTGGTCTGAAAAACTATGTCGTTGATGACCTGTGTTTTAGAGTCGATTTCCTGGATTACCGATATGATTTGTCCGAGTTCGCTGTTGCTTCGCTCGACTTCGTTTTGAATTCTCTCGTTGCTTTCGACGATATCCTGAATCGCGGCGGAAAGCTCCTTCACGGCGAGGGCACCTTGCCTGGCCGTTTCGGTGACGCTATGAACCCGGTCCTGAGAGTGCGTCGTGTGATCGGCGTTTCGGCCGACCATCGCTTTGATTTCCTCGACGGCTGAAACGGTCTCTTGAATGGCCGAAGCCTGCTGGTTCGCGGCTTCTGAAAGCCGCGTGCTCGACGTTGATACGAGCTGGGTCGTCGCCTTCAGGGTTACGGTGGTTCCGAGGAGACGCTTTGAAATGCCGAGGAGAAACTCCTGGAGCGATTTGGACCAGAGTACGGCGGCGATTCCCGCGAGAAGCACCGCGATGACCGATATCAGAACGGCGACTTTTCGGATCTCCCGGACGGATTCGAAGATCTCCTCGCGATTGAGACTCGCGCAGACGTGCCAATTCAGAGCCGAGAGCTCCTTGCAAACGGCGACCTTATCCTGTGAACGGCGGGTTTCGGCATTGAGCCAGCGGTAGTCGATCCGTCCTTCCTTAAGGCTCAGAATTGTACGAAAAAGGGGATTTCCGTCCAGGTCTGTTTCGTTCAGGACGTTTTGTCCTTCCTTCGCCGGATGGAGAACAAGCGTGCCGCTCTCGTCCAGAACATAGAAATAGCCCGTTTTGAGAAGACGTTGGCTTCCGAGAATTTGCTTCAAGGTTTGGAGACCTTTGCTCGTGATCGTCTTTTCGTCCGGTGAGGATGCTCGGGCGATGAGAATCGCGGCCTCGGTATCCCTGATTCGATCTCGCAGACTGTTTTCGGCCAGCCCGAGCGCTGTTTTCGCGGCGAAATGATAAATCACGAGGCTGGACGCGAGCACCGCGAGAAGGGATGTGATGCTTGCGGCGAGGGTGAGTTTGGATCTGAAGCTTAGTTTTTTTATCATAGAGAGTGTTTCGGCCGGCCTTAACGAGTTCTTTAAGGATTTAATAATATTCGTTTAAGTAGCGGTATATAGGACATATTTATGTTTATTGACAAGAAGTCCGATACTACTTTTAGATGAGCATCGATTCGATTCGGTATATCTTTCTGCTATTCCTCGTTTTTGCTTGCGCGGCTTGCGGGAAGGTTCAACTCGTGAACCAGCAAAAACGCGCCGTGAGCGCCGTTGAGCCGGTCGGGGTTCATCCCTCGGACACGCCGGCTGTGCCGAATGTCCGGAGTGTGACGATGCCTGCATCTGTGCCTGTCACGATTCTTTCCGGGGGAGGGATTTCGACGGGCCCTGGTGTTCAGCTTCGGTCCACGGTGGGGGATGTCACGGCTGATCCGAGCGTCAGGTCCGCGTCTGGCGTGAGCGTTGTTACCGGAGCGGAGGGATCGAAAGATGTTCCCTAGTTCATGAGAATTGATCTTGGTTTCATGATCTCAGATCTTTGCTCATCCCCGTTTTCTTCTTTTTGAGTTCAGGCTCGGCTTTCGGAGCATCGGGTAGGCTTCTGGCGGGAGCGGAAAGGCCCATCGTGGATTTGGTGTTCGAGGAGCCTGGTTCGGTAGAGATTATCGCAACAGCGCCCTTCGGCATACGAAGCCATAATAAAAGGGCGCTATAGCCGCAAGAATTCGGCGCTGCTTTTAAATAAGTTCAAACTCAAATTGACCAAGGCCGGTGATTTTCGTGTTCGCGTTCGACTGAGTGGAATGAGGACCCGCCTGCACTTTCAAGCCGTGGATCCTTTCGGGGTGATCGAAAATCAGCAAGTGCTTCTTGAGTTCAGTGAATGGGCGCGGGCGACGTTCACGGGAGTCGTGGCTCTGACGGATGGTTCAAATGCCGACGCTTACCACGCACACGCCACTTATGCCGAGAGTGGGGCTGCTGCCTCGTTTACTCAGGTCACATTGTCGGAGAACCCAACGACAAATCTTCAGGCCTGTACGAAGCAGTACGCTGATACGACGATCGGCGGAAAAACAGCTTTGGACCTGAGTGGAATCAGCAACGGACAGTCTTTGCGCTGGAATTCGGCGGCAAACGGCGGCCTCGGTGCCTGGGAGGCGTTCACTCCGCCGGCGGCGCTTTCTCTCGGGACCTCCGCGGGAACAGCGATGAACGCGGGGGCGGTGCCGAACTGTACCGGCGGACAGAAGTTGCAGATGAGCGTGGGGCCGGTGTTTGCCTGGTCTTGTGTCGCGGATCAGGGGCTGACGAGTGTCGCGACGGCTAATATTCAGGATGGAGCGGTGTCAGCCGCAAAGCTTGGTGCCGATGTCGGAGCTTGGGCTGCTGATGGTAGCAATATTTATCGTAACGCCGGGAACGTCGGGATTGGGACGACTGCACCTGGGTATAAATTAGAAGTGAACGGCAACGCTCGTGTCAGCGGACAATCCTATATTGGCAGTGACGTTTTCGTATCCGGCAAGATTTTCTTGGGCTGGGGTGGGGCATCTACCATTTCGACTGACTTCAATTGTTCGACTCCCTTTACTTTAACCAGCATCAGAGACGGCGGTACCTATACTCTTGTCGTGACTGATCCTGGGACCACCCAATGCGACTTCCTGACCGACACCGCGGGAACGGAGTCCGCGACCGTCACTTATCGATTCAAGCCAGCGAATGCGGCTCGTACTGCCTTGAGCCACACGATCTACTCTCTGATGCGGGTCGGTAGCATCATTTACGTCTCATGGGGATCGGGGTTCTGATGTTTACGTTGTTGGCTTTCTGCGCGGCACTGATTCATCCTGCCTTGGCCGGCGGCCATCCGGAGCCGTCACGGTACCGAACGCTTTGGGGGACTTGAACCAGTATCCAATCTATAATTATTACTACGATCTAAGTAGCCAGTTGCCCTCTGGTCGACTCGAACCGGGACAGGTGCTCAGTTTTGACGTTGTGATCGCGCGACCGACCGGCGCGAGCTACAGCGCGACTTCTATCGTTCCATATGGAATTGTTGAATAGAATCTTTCCCATGGTGGCCCGTTTCGACCCATTCCGTCCTATTCCGTTCTACGGATTAACCGAGGTCCCCATCGCGTCCTGGATTTCAGCCTGGCTGAAAGC
>Ga0208245_1001435_pt1 | contig 14561 bp, 18 predicted proteins | sample RifOxyC1_FD_184035 | JGI IMG/M metagenome (GOLD analysis project Ga0208245, IMG submission 184035) | Soil microbial communities from Rifle, Colorado - Rifle Oxygen_injection C1 (SPAdes) | ecosystem: Environmental > Terrestrial > Deep subsurface > Rock core/Sediment | place: Rifle, Colorado... | reverse complement strand
AGAGGAAGAATGGAGGATGCGAGAAAAAAAGAAGTACGCAAAAAAGTTTCCGACATAATAAAAAATGGCAACCCTGAAGAAATTGCGGAAATCGTGACAAATGAACCATGGATAACTGGTGAAATTGGCAAGAGTAACGATTTATTGAAAGATATTTCCCTTGAAAACGCCAAGCGCATACTTTCCGGGGATATTTCTCCTGGCCAGGGATTTATAAATATCGCCGAAGAAGAAGCAAAAAACGGGCAGGACATATCAAAAGCTATTCCAAAAATCAAAGATGCCCAGCGCGATCCTGAATCTGCGAAGGCTTGGGCTGAAAAATACATTGCATTGCATGATCCTGACGCATGGAAAGAATACAGAAAATCACAAGGAAAAACTGAAGAAGAAAAACCGCCATCGGGTTATAGGTACAAAGAAGATGGAACGCTTGAGGCTATTCCCGGCGGCCCTGCAACTGGCGAGAGAGCTCCTAAAGGTTATTATTGGGAAGAAAAGAATAAGCTTGCGCCAATTCCTGGCGGGCCGGCCGATAAGAAAAATAAATCAGACGAATCATCGTTGGAAATCGGATACCGCACATACCTCAGCGCCAACAATAAACAAAACTCACCAGAAAGTTATGCCGCATACCAGAAAAACCAGGCAGCTCAAAAAAAGGAGATGCAAAAGGCCACTGTTACCAGGCCATATATGGCGGAGCTTATGTCCCAGGGGTATATCCCCTCAACTCGCGTAACTGGACCAATGCTCGATGCTTATGAGGCAGCAGCAGCAAAAGCAGCGGAAAACGGCAAGCCACTAACCGTCGAAGATTTAAGGGACATGGAATTTCAGGCAGTTAAAAATCGGGCCACTGGTCAGTCAGCAGGAAGCAGGTTAACAATCCAAAGAAAGCAGAACATCGAAGCCGCCTATGGTCTGCTGGACGATTTGAAAGCTACATCTAAAAAGCTGGACTATTCCCCTGCAAAGTTTGTTGCCGAAATTGATAGATTTATAAAAGGTCAATCTAACGATCCTATTTTGACAGAGTACATGACGCAACGGGCCGATGCCCTTTTTGTCCTTGGTAATGCCCTTAAGCAAAACGGGCTGACGGATAAATCAATCGAAGTTGAGGAAGAAGCGGCAACACCAACACTCTCACCGCAAGCATTTGAAGCATGGTACAACACGCAATTAAGGGCACTGAACCGGGCTGCGAAGGAAATGAACACCGATTATAAATATGGTATTCCTACCGTGCCAACCGTGCCAGCAGGTAAAGGCGGAGCAGGGCCGGCCACCGATACCGGCGGAACTCCACCGGCCGCCGGATGGAGCATCAAGAGGGTTGAATAATGGCAAAATATGAACTCACCTCACCAGAAGGGCAGAAGTTTGAAATAACTGCGCCCGATGACGCCACCGAGGCGCAGGTGATGGAGTATTTTCAGCAGAGCCAGGAATCATCCGGTGGATCAGCAAATGGAGCCATAACCCCGGACATGCCGGCTGTGGGAGAGTTCCAGGGCGATCCTGATGAAGTGCAGCGGGAAATAGACGGAATGCCAGACCCAACAATGAAAGGGCTGGCGCAAAAGGCATTTGATCAGCAGTATGGCGGATCATCCGGCGCCCCTGGCAAAGACTATTCAGAAACGGTTTCCCAATATCACGCCGGCACGCTGGGTGAACGGCAAAAAGCCATTGTTGATGAGCTGGCGAAGCGCGGGGAAATCGAGCTTGGCTTAAAACCTGAAGACAGCTTCTTGCAAAATGTTGCCGGAGATCTGACAAAGCGCACAGAAAACGTTCAGAAGATGGTGGAAAGGCGCGCCCCTTCCGGCGATGTCGGCCCGGTTAAAGCAGCTGGAGAAATTGCTTTCAATCTTCCTGGTACCGCGGCGCTTGCTATCGGGCAAGGGGCGGGCGCTGCTCTTGATATCGCTGGCGAGGCGGTAAAGAGCGGGTATGAAACTCTTGTTCCTGAAGGGGTGCAGGAAGGAATTTCTTCCGCTGCAAAAAAAGTTCTGTCAACCGATATTGGACAATACGGTTTGAAGGCCATTCAGAAAGGCGGGGAGATCTGGGGGCATTTCAAGGAGTCATATCCGGACGCGGCCATGGCGCTTGAGGGAATTGGTAATATTGCGTCTCTTGGAGTTGGTGGTAGCGCAAGCAAAGCGGCAGGGAAAGAGGCAGCATACACGGTTGATGATTTCGCAAAGGCTATTTCAAAGCCTTTTTCCGCGCCTACTGAACAGAAAATTTCAAAAATTGTCGAGCAAGGTTACAAAAAAGGAGTCCGCCCAACCGTTGCCGGCAAAGGATCTTTTGCTATGGCGTCAAAGGCGTCAGGCAAAGCAGAAGATGCTGTAAAGACAATCGTAGGGCTGAAAAACGACCTTGCTTTAACTACAGAAACAGGGGAAAAAATAACCGGTGTCCTCCCTCAAAATCTTAACCAATTCTCGGAAGCTATCGGGCAGGCAAAAAACAAAATCTACCAGACATACAGCCAGATGGCAAAGGACGCGGGCGGAAAAGGAGCTGCTTTTGACACGAAACCTATCATCAGAAAATTGTCAGTTGCGTCAGCTGATTTGAAAAATAATCCACAGGTGCGAAAATATGCTGAAGACCTGATTGATGATGTCATCGAACTGAGGGGCCAGCCGCCTGAAGTCATTGAGGCACGAATTGCAGACCTTAACAGGAGCTTGAGCGGGTTTTATGATGGCCGGGTAGGCCAGGCAAAGGCGCAGGTTGATGCATCCGTTGCTCGCTTAATGCGAGATGAGCTTGACAACAATATCACGCAGGCGATGGGCGAAGGGTATCAGGGTCTTAAAAAACAATATGGGGCGCTGGCTTCCATAGAAAAAGAGGTTCAGCAAAGGGCTACTGTTTTTGGTCGCCAGAACGAAAAAGGTCTTGCAGACTTCAGCGATATTTTTACCGGTGCCGAGATAGTGAGCGGGGCAGCTTCCATGCTTGCCGGGAATCCTGCCGGGGCAAAAGGTGTCATCGCAGGACTTGCCGGCAAAGCAATCAAGGGCAGAATAAAATCGGCCAACAACGCCGACAATATTGTCAAGAAAATGTTCCGAGAAGTTGACGACCTTATCACAAAGGAAAGCTCCGGGCCAAGGAGTATGGCAGGGAAACAGTTTGTAGAAATAAAGAAACAGATTCAGGACTCTATCAGGAAACAGGACATTCCAGATATCGAGAATATTATAAAACAGACGAAAGTGAACCTCGGAGTCCCTACTTATTTCAGAAAAAAAATAAAACCTGACATGACTGAGCTTCCATATTCATCTGGAGCGGCAGAAGCATCGGCAGATGCTTTTGAAGAAATTATTCAGATAGCCAGGACCCCAAAGGGAAAACGGCTATTGGTAGAACGCCTGAGAGAGGAAGAGAAATACAGCCAGCTTCTTGATGCCATTCTCGACGTTCCTTCACAAAAGGCATTGCCTGGAGGTCAAGGGTTTGAGTTGTTGGCTGAAACAGAATCTAAAGCGCGTTTGGCCGGACAGAAAACAAGCAAATCATTGGGGGCAAAGAGCTTACCTTCAGGTATCAGCGGAGACATATCAAGGGCGGAGAAGTTAAAAATATCCGCCAGACGTCGCGGATTAACAAAAGAAAACAGATAGGATATTTTATGAAAAGAACCATCACCGCAATTTTTCTATTTCTTGCCTTCACATTTACATGCCAGGCCCACGCCTACAACGTGGTGAAGCTGAATCCGGCATATGTCCCGAACCCGATTAAGGGCGTGCCTGTCAGCCTCGGGGAGATATATGTGGGTGTGGCCGATGCCGACCCGACAGTTGTCGCAAATCAGATTGCCATCTATGTCCAGGAAGAGGACGGAACAATCACCGCGGTTTCCCAGCCTGTCACCCTGGGCGCCGGCGGGGTTCCGCTCTACAACGGCAGCCCTGTTTCTTTGCTGGTGGAGGGAAATTATTCTCTGGCCGTTCTGAGCTCCACTGGGGCGCAGATCTATTATATCCCATCAGATCAGGACGTGGTGAAGTCATATCCGAGCGGGATTTCTCTTGACGACGCATACGCCTGCGACCTTGCCGCCGCCGTGGCTGGCATAGGTGTGGTTGATATCACCACGCTGAAAGTTGACTGTGACCCGATTATCGCCGAAGGAACAACGGCAACATCCACACCAAATATCACTCTTGAAATTGAAAACGGATCAATTATTGACGGCGTGGCCGGCGGCGGCACGGAAACACTGGTGATAAATGGTGGCCTTATCGCCGCACCTGGGCAGCGGTGGATAGGGGCAAATCTCACACCGTCCGGGTCCACGAAAGTTGACAAAATATATCCTGATTGGCACACGCAAAACGCGGTTGCCGGAACCACAGATATGCAAACGGCAGTGCAGTTAATGATCGACTGGTTGCCGAGCAAAGTTCATCTTCTCGGGACAACTTACTATTGTTCTGGGCCGCTTACAGGCGTGTCATCGATGCGAATTAAAGGTGAAGGAAGGAACGTCTCTGTTCTGAAATCGGATTATGCTGGCATTTTTCTCGATCTCAGCAACACGAATTATGCAGTCCTCGAAGACTTGCAGCTTTACGGCATGTCAAAGGTTGCCGGATCAATCGGTCTATATGCCGATACCGGGCACCATATCGACCTGAGACGGGTTATGGTAAGGGTGTTTGAAACAAATACCAAATTTGAGCACTGCATATACCATTATTATTACGATTTCGACTGCATGAATGGCGTGTATGGGTATATCTCCACAGGCAACGCTACCGGTTCAGCGGTACAGGCAAAATGGTACGGTGGGCGCGTCATGTCGAATACCGGCATAGGAGTTCAGATTCTGTACTCAACGAATGAGGCTCAGGAGTTTTTGATTTCAGGTGTCGATATCTCAAGCAACGGGGTTGGAGAGGTCATAGACGGCGCAAAAAACATCAGGCATGATACTGTTCATTATGAGGCAAATACCACTGACCATGTGCAGGTGAAAGACACGGTAACGGCAGGAGTTTATAATCTGTCATGGGACAATTCCCAGTTTAACACCCTGGTCGGCGGCGGTATTAATTTTGCAAATGCTGCCATAAAGAAAACCGAGTTTAAAAACAGCACGTTCAATTCGATGACGTTTACCAATGGCGGGACGTATTATTCATTGTTGAAAAACGTGGAAGAGGTTGGGGCTACCGTAACAGGGAAAGTAATCCGCGAAGCAACAGGATCAACCTACCCGGAAACAAAGAGTTTTACCTCTACACAGACTCTCCAGATAGTCGGGAACAAGAATTTTGACAGCAGCCAACACATTGAATATGTGGCGGCAAAGCAGACGACCGATGCAACGGTAACAACTTTGGCGAGCTGGTCTTTGCTTGACGAGACATCTTATGTTATCGAAGCGACAGTATCCGGGAAAAAATCTGACACATCGCAGCGGGCAGAGTACAAAATTATCGGCCTGTTCTACCGTGACGGCGCAGGGAATGCCACGCAGCAAGGGGCAACAACCGTTCTTTCCTCAATCGAAAGCGACGCGGCATGGGATTGTGTTTTTGATGTGTCTTCAACGCTGGCCAGAATACGCGTGACCGGAGCCGCAGCAACAACGGTGGATTGGGATGCAGACATAAAGGTAATTTATCGATGATCTGCGGCAGGCCAGAATGCAACGCAAAATGCCTCTATTACCTGCGCCTTATCAAGCGCTGCGCACACCCGAAAAACATATACATCGGCCCAACATGGCACGGGCCGCTCAGGTGGTGGACGATATGAATCTTGACGGCGAATGGCTGGTGACATGCTTAGGCTGGGCGAGAATTTTCAACCGAGTGAATGACCACAAGATCATCAAGGATGGCGAGGGATTCAACCGGGCCGTGGGGATTGAGGGGGCGTATTTTTACACTGCTCCTGCTACCGGAAACAGATATATTCTGGACTACAATCATCCGCGCAACGATAATTTTTTTAAAGATGTTGTCGATATCGTGGAAATCCTGCCAGACGGGACAGCGAAAGGCGTATTGTACAAAGCAGAGCGGCGGAGATTTAAATTCACGTTGACGAGGGTGAAATGAAAAAGAAACTCGCAGCCCTAGCCCTGCTTCTTGCCATGCCGTCCGTAGCGGGGGCAAAGGGCATCTATGTTTCACACGGCGGTACTGGCGACGGGACATCATGTGCCAGCGCCAGGGATGAAGCGTGGGTAACAACCTCAACAAATTGGGGGACAGACGCAACCGATATCGGCGATGGCGATTATATTTGGCTCTGTGACGATGGCGGGACGCTGACCGATGTCATTGCGTTGGTAGGTGGGGCCGGAAAGACCTATTACATTTCGCCAGCACCCGGTGAGGCTCCCAATGTCGGACCTACTGGGCAGTATGGGATGCATGCGGCCACTGCAAATCGCGGAACATTCATCATCGACGGACTGAACACCCTGAATTTTTCCGGCGGTGTTGGTGCAAATGCCACGCCTCTTAGGTTCAACAGCCAAACAGGCTTCAAAGTCCTTCGTTGCCAACTTAATACGAGTGCCTATTACGCAATGCAGGCATATGTCAGCGCCATCGACGCTGCTGACGTTGAGATAGGGTGGAATACGTTTAATCTTGGGGACACCACAGACGCCATCCGCGTGACCCATGTTGGCGCGTCAGGCATGACATATCACGACTGGAATATCCACGATAACCACACGGTAAACGCGAAGAATTTTTTCCTTGAGCTTCCTGATGCTGCGGTCCATGCCGCTGACCTGGTAGCATACGGTATCAATTTTGATGGAAATACCGCCGATAATATCATGGCAAGTTTCTTCTCGCCTGGTTCCGGGATAGGGACGAACGGCGGGACTTCCACAAGCTATATTGGATATAATGTAACAAATTTCTGCGGAAGCACCGATTACACGACGAACAATTGCTATCAGGGGCATCATCTTGGTGATGCAGATGGTTGGATAACAATTGAGCATAACATCGGATACCACACCTATAACGGCGATACGGGTGATGGGAATTTCATGATTTTTGACCATACAAATGTTGATCCTACTCTCTACTCACAAAACCTAATTATCCAGTATAACAAAGCCTACGATTATTCCGGTTCCGGTTTCTCGGCATATCGCCTCAAAAATTCCATAATGCGTCACAACATTGCGAATGGTAATTCCACGGCAACAACTCCGGCCGGTGACACATCAGATTCAGGGTTTAAATTTGCATGGTCTGAAGGGACAGGCAATTCAGCTTATAACAACACCTCTTGGGGCCATGCTGCTGGGGCAGCCTACAAGATCGCTGACGCGGCAAATATCGGCAATCCTGAAGTGTCGTTGGTAAATAATATTGGGGCAGAGTCGCTTTATGGCGTGCTGGTGCAGAACAATTCAACCGTGCCGGCAGAGAGCTACAATGCTTTTTCTTCCCCGGCCAGCGGCCTGACTTACGACGCCACCGACATCACCACAGATCCCCTGCTCGACAGTGCAGGACGTCCCCGCCTAAAATCACTCTACGACGCCGGCACCGCCCACGACAATGTTTATTGCGGGCCTGGCGAGCCTATCGGCGCATATGAGTTGTGCAAGGGCGTGTCGATGCCGCCGCCTTTGTGGTTTCTGGGGACGCCTGACAGTTATTCGCTAGGCGGGGGTAGGTTGCACTTTGATTACATATATTACGGGGCCGAGCAAGTATTCTATGGCGCTGAACCTATTTGGTATTAAGGAGTTGAAATGAAAAAAATATTACATCTTCCTCTGGCTTTTTTGCTGGCATCAACTCCGTGTTTTGCTGGTGACAAGGATGTTGATAATAACGGTTTCCACGACAAAGAGTTTGGAGGGACGAATTCAAACGACGGCACCATAGCGGGGGTGTTTGTAAAACAGGCGGATTGCTCGACAATTACCGCCGGTGTGTGTCTGGACACCGATAACGGGAATCTGTATGTTTATGACGGAGACAGCGTTGAACTTGCCGGTGTTCTAAGTTGGCAAGGGAAAGATGCCGATCTTGACTACCTTGCCGGGCAGACTCTATCCGCAAATGTGAGATACCTGCTCGAATCAGCCAACTATGCGGCTATGACGGGCCTGCCTTATGAGATTCCTACCACCTATCAAGCGGTAACGGAAGCCACGGAAGGTACCGATGGGAACCCGGCGACTATGACGCTGACACCTACTGCTGGAATTGGACTGCATATTGTTGAGATAACGTGTGAAGATCCTGACGGGGTTATTTTGACGATGTCTGAAGCTGGGGCGGTCAATCTGTCAAGAGTGCTGATCATCCAGGCAAGCACGCCGGATATCTCCATCGCTGATTCAGCCGGCGTGCAGGAAATGAGTGGGACGGTTGTGTTGGCGAATGCTGGAGAAAACGTCACGCTTGAATATAGTTCGGCTCTCGCGGCGTGGGTGCAAGTTGGTCATCCCAATGTGTTAAGTTTCTCAGTGAGCGAAATCAATATCCAGTCAGGCACCATCAACGGCGCGATCAGGCCAATTAACCAGACTTCCGACACTTACACGCTTGGCACAAACTCTACTGCGGATTCCTGGGGCACATACTTCACCAACACTGATGCGGCGGCAGATGGAGCGGCATACACCATGGAATCTGCCGTTGCAGGTATGCATTTCTGCCTGGAGAACGGGGTTGGTGTTACTGAGGTTTTGTCGGTCACTCCAGCAGCGGGGGATTATCTCGTGAAAAATGGAGTGCGAGGAAATGCTGCGACGGCGAGAGCATCATCCGGCGCAGCGGGGGATAAAATTTGTGTCTTTTGCCAAGACGCCACAGACTGCAAAATCACGGCAGAGGTAGGCACATGGACAGAATGATATTTCTTGCGTGTCTCTTTTTTGCGGTGCCCTGCTTGGGGCAGACAACATGGGACGTTTTCGCTGTTGGGGACCAAACTCAACCTGTTGTCACTTTTATTAACACAAACGGGGTAGAGACACAGGCGAAGGACGATGAGTGGTCGACCATTAGTGGGACAATTGATTATGATTACTCCACTGTGGGACTGAGCATGGAGCTAACAGAGTGTATTGCCCTAAGCGCGGGCTCATATGCATCAATTCCAATTACACCTTCAAGTGAAAAATTTGTAGTAGTCAGATTTAGACTTGCAGAAGCAATTGAAGCGACTGAGTCCTTCTTGTACGGGAGGACTTCTGATTCTCTCACTGAGTTGTTTAAAATATCGTTACAAACTGATCTAGATTATGAAATTCTTGCTCTGGGGGGGACAACACAATATCAGTATAACGAAATTTCCGCATCTACTTCCTATTATTTTCAGATGAGATTCAAACAAGGAACTGGTGTTAATGCGGAGTGCCAACTGTGGGTGTCTACTGATGGAATAAACTGGACAGATTCGGGAACATCTTCAGATGGAACGACTACTGGACAGTTAGGAGAGTTTAGGATCAGAAATTCTGCCGATACGGAGGTAATGTATTTTGATGGATTTATTGAGAGCGATACTTTTATTGACGATGCTAGCACCTTATAATGCTTTTGCCGCTGTTGTTATTTCGAGTGGGAATATTGAATCTACCACTATTACAATAGTTGGTTCTGGCTTTGGCGCTCATGGTGATTTTGGTGAAGCCGAAACATATTTACCTTATATTTTCGAAGATTGTGGTAGTAATGGGTATTTGACCAATAAGTCTTTCACTTGTGATGGGGTAATAACGTCTGAAAATAGCAGGTCTTTAGAAGATAATCGCTCTATTTTGCACGTTCGTGATGATCTTAACCCTACAAATATAACCGCATGCGATGGGGACGAACTGGCCGACTCGACAAACAGGAACACACTCAAATATAATGTTGAGGGGAAGGCTGCTATACATCAGTACTTTGTATCTGAATGGGTTTATATTCCTACTGATTTTTATACAAGAATAGGCGATGACACGTCAAATCAGATAAAGGTCAATTTAATAACCCCGATAGATGACCCAACTGCAAGACAATATTTCAACTTTTACGGGAGCGATATTTTATACACCAATACTGAAGTCGGAGAGCTAGCAGGAAATGAAGGCACAATGTCTGAGATAATGCCTGCTGGAACTTGGCATAGGCTTGATATCTTTGTGTCAATCCCAAATGAAACGACTTCTTTTGAAGATAAAATTATTTTTTGGGTTGATGGAAACAACGTTAGAGAGACGACATATTTAGGGCATGGGGGGGTCCAAATAGACGAGCAAGTTTCGACTATTACATTCCCAGGGTATTTTCAACAATTTGGTGATAAGCAAACCTTTCCGATACAGACGGACGATCATTTTATCGATTTTACGATGGCCCGCGTTGAAATATCTGATTACCCGACTTGGGATGAAACAGCGCAACACCATAAGGAGTTGCAAATCCCGACTGTGTGGTCTGATACGGGGGTAACTGCTAATCTAAATCTCGGTTCATTCCAGGATGGCGACCACATCTACCTGTATGTGGTAGATGCCGATGGCGCAGTAAACGCTGACGGCTATGACCTCGGGATTTTGGGCGCAGAAACCAACGTGACAAAACAGCACGTTGGCTATTCATCAACCGGCAGAAGCTGGGTATATTCGCCGACGGGGGTAAATGTGCAATGACAGACTCAATAGCAAAATCGGCAAGCAGAGGCCGTGTCCTGGCCGTGGCAATAATGGCCGTTGTGGCGGCTTACCTCGCAAGTCGCGGGATTGAACTCACCGATGAGCATAGGCAACTTGGGATTGAACTGATCATGGCCGCGCTTGTTTCAGCTGGTGCCATGGTGCCGGTTGTCCGGAGCAAGTTGCGGTCAATCAAACGGGCAAAGAAAAAGACCAATGACCATAAAAATTGAGGCCGCAGCCTGCCAACACTGCATGGCCTGCCGTGTGGCCCTGGCGGACGACACCTTGCCTGTTTCTGCTTATCGTGGTAAAGAAACAGATAGGGACGAAGACGACCTTTTGGCTGTAGCCGCACAATGCCCGGTTGGGGCAATCATGGTGTTTGAATGAATTGCCCAGGCTGCAAGGTGCCTTGCTGCAACCCGATGCTGCATGACATGCGCAATGGCCTGTTGGCGGCAAAGGGACTCTTAGTCAGCATGAAAGGAAATGCCACACCCGAGCAGGCGGAGACTCTTAAAAAACTCAATAGTGAGCTGGCCAGGATCGGCAAGGCTTTGGACAGGTGCAAAGAATGCAGCTAAATATAGATCTGAGCAAATGCCCTGCCGCCACAGACAAATGGGCCTGCCGTGCCTGCATCGATCAAATCGGCGTAGAACTGGACATTATGCTATCTGGAGCCGGCGCGCTGGTGATTCCGGACGATTCAGATTTCACGCGGCGTTTTGATGATCGGGACAGCCGCAAAACTTTTATCAGCCGTGCGGTGCGAGAGTGCCCGCATCGCGCCTTGAGCATAGGGGATTAAGGATGGCCCAAGCCACAAAGGAGGATATTAAGGCTGCGATCAAGGAGGCCCTACAGGAAGAACGCGACGAGTTCTGGGTTCCGCAGCCTCAACATTACATGGACCATCAGATGCTTGCCAATTGCCGCCAGGGGCAAGACGAATGGCGGAAGAACCATGAATTTGTGTCAGCCGTGCGCACCGGGATGTCATGGGGCAAAAAAGCCTCAATTGTGACAATAGCCATTGCAACAATAACGTTTATAGGTGGGGCAATATGGATGGCAATAAAAGCGGCATTGCGGTTCACCCAGTAATCAGCCGCCTACCCCACAAAATGTAACGCCGCACTCGCCGGCAAATTTTGGTGCCCGCGGGCAAAACGGTTCCGGAAAGAGCCGTGCCCGTTCAAGAATCGGCGGGAGTGCGATTCTTATCAAGAGATGTGCGGGGTGGTGTGATTATCAAGGGCAACGACCATCGCGTCCATGTAAAAAAGTAGCCATGCCGCATATTTTGCATGGCCTACTTCTTAACCACCCGATGATATTATGCTCAGATAGCCCCATCGTTTTTATCACGTCAGCCACGATTTCCTCAGCTTCGTCTCGATCAAGAGATAGCAATAGGCAAATCATCTCCCCAGTTGATCTCATCTTTCCGATAGCGTTGCAGTTAAAATCAACCTCAAGTTGGTTTTTTGCAACTGGCACAACCGGCACATCTGCCATATCATTCTCCTTATCGGCACCATGCCGCACATGATGTCACCGTCTTGATCCGTGTGGGCGAGTGGGCATGGGTTCACAGGCCCAGCGAGTTAATCAGGTTGATCGTTGCCCTTGATTGCTCCTCTAAAAACCAACTGATTTTACACTCTCTCAACCAATTTTCTAGCTTGCCATCAGCCAACATCTTTTCAATCGCCCGTCCCCGGTGGCTAATCTTGTTTTTCCGCTCTGGGGGTGCCTCGCCAAAAGTCATTCCGAGATCGAGGGAATAAAAAATAGGGTCATAGCCAAAGCCGTTTTCCCCTTTCTCTTTTTGCTCAATAAGCCCTCGACACTCCCCAGAGTATGACACTGACTGCCCAGAAGGGACGGCCACGGTAATAACCGTTTCAAACCTTGCGGCCCTATTTGCCCCAGGCGGGATAGAGTTCAGCAATTTCAGGATATTCTGTTCGTCAGTTGCCTTTTCCCCGTAATACCGCGCAGAATGCACACCGGGGGCTCCCCCAATAGAATCAACGCAGAGCCCAGAATCATCGGCTATTGATGTCAATCCTGTAGCCCTGGCCGTAAACAGTGCCTTCTGATATGAGTTGGTCGCAAAAGTGTCCCCAGTTTCAATTACTTCAGGGATATGGGGGTAGTCGTTTAGCCCTACTAATCGGAATCGGCCGGCCAGTAGTTGCCGAAACTCACGAACTTTCCCTTCATTTTTTGTGGCTAAAATTATCGTTTCCATTATGCCTCCAGTTTACATATTAGGGGTAAAATATCCTTTGTTGTGTGGGTCTACCCTATTTCTTTCCAAAGGACTGTGTTTATTGGAAATAATTACTTCAGTTCGGGGGTTTTGCGGGGCACAGGTACACCCCTGGTCCCTACAGAATAGGCAAGGATTATGCGCCAAACCTACGGAGTTATCTATTTTTTCGCAGTCCCACCACTTAGATCGTCGTTCCATTTTCATACACCTTATCAATTTAGGTTCCGGGCAAATCGCCCAACAAGCGCATCCCCGCCGTCTGCGTTGATGCGCGGTAATTTTTCTTTTTTTTGGACCCGCACTTGCACACCAAGTCTTCTGGCCTACTCATATCATTCTCCTTTTTATAAGTCCACCGCTCGCAATCCCACATCAAGCACGGTATCGGCACCACGCCGCACACGATGTCCCCGTCTTGATCCGTGTGGGCGAGTGGGCATGGGCGGTTCATTCAGGATGATTGGCTAGTAAGTTTTCTATGTACTCCTTGGCGTCGATTAAGCTAATTTCTGCTTTTCTCCCCACCCGCAAGTCCTTTATGGCCTGAATTTTGTTGAAACGCGCGACGGCAAGCAATTGTTTATCTTGCTTTGAAAACGGCTCTTTGGTCGGTGGCTGGTGAGCAACGAAAAGATCAGAAACGCAGCGTTCTTCTTTGGAAATAATGCTCTTGTGTGCCCGGACGATAACGCCGGGTCTGATCATAAGTATTTCGGCCAGCAGCTTCTTTGCGTCAGTTGACAACACAATCCGGATTGCTTCCGGGTAATTGTTTTTACTCATTTCTCCTCCTTATTTCTCCTGAAACCCCTGCAAAATATCGCACACGATGTCGCGTGCCGCAGGGGTTAATTTTGATATGCAATTGCTTGGAAGGTCTTCTTGCCAAGTGAAATAAAGATAGTCAGAAAGTTCATCCTTCACGCTCCCAAACATCCAGCCATTCGGGAAAAATCCGCTAATTATTGACGTGCATGTGGCGCATACCTTAAAATTTGCGATTGTTCCGTCGCTGAAAATGCTGTGGTAGGTAAATTTTTCGCCTTTCTTTATGGTCCGTTGGCACTCATAGCACTGGTGTTCTTTGCGCGCCGTTAATTCTCGCGAGCTGCTATATACTCCATCGTCGTCGAAATCTCCGCCATAAGCGGAACATGAACATTCCATCTCTCATCCTCCTCTAACTCGCAACTTTTCCAATTCGTATCGGTCTGGATGACGGTAATTCAGAATCCACTCGGGCCACTTGGTAAATTTACCGCCCTTCTTCGCCGCGACACTTGCATTTGGCAGATCGTAACTATCCCATGTGCTGTCCCACTCCTCCAACAAATCAGCCATTTTCCCTTGCCACTCATCCGGCATTTCGTGCATCATCACGCGGGGGAGCGTTAAAAAAGAAGCGTACGATAAGCTGAACCAAGACCATAATTTGTCGTAACCTTTTCTCATCTACCATCCTCCCAGTTAAATTTTCCGATAAAGTCCGCTTCCATTTTCAGCTACCATATCATACGATTTTGCCGAATGCAAGAAAATAAGTTTATGAAAATAAACTTATTGACATAAACTAAACGGGGTGATAAAAGGAAAAACAGG
>Ga0208245_1001433_pt1 | contig 14571 bp, 12 predicted proteins | sample RifOxyC1_FD_184035 | JGI IMG/M metagenome (GOLD analysis project Ga0208245, IMG submission 184035) | Soil microbial communities from Rifle, Colorado - Rifle Oxygen_injection C1 (SPAdes) | ecosystem: Environmental > Terrestrial > Deep subsurface > Rock core/Sediment | place: Rifle, Colorado... | reverse complement strand
CAAGGTCGACGGGAGTTCAATGTACCCGAATTTTGAAGATAAAGAATATATTCTGACCGATAAAGTCACCTATCGGCGGATTGACCCCCAAAGAGGAGACGTGGTGGTATTTCACGCTCCCCCACCTTATGACAGTGATTTTATTAAACGAGTGGTCGGACTTCCGGGAGAAACTATCTTGGTCGAAGACGGCAAGGTATTTATTAACGGAAGTCAACTTTCAGAAAAATATCTGCCCGGAAGCTATCAAACTACTGAAAAATCGTTTCTACGTAACGGTGTGCCATATGTGATACCGGACGAATACTATGCGGTTTTCGGTGATAACCGCGGTTACAGCTCTGACTCAAGAGAGTGGGGACCGATTTCGAAAAAGGCGATTGTGGGAAAAGCGTGGGTCAGATACTGGCCGATTGATAAGTTTGGTCTAATTCAGCACGAAAGTTATCAATAGAGAGGGTTAGCCACAAATACTCTTGTAGATTTTCTGAAGTCGCTCTTCGGTTTCCTCCTGATTGCCCTTAAGAACAATGACGATTCTGGTTTCTGCCCGAGACCTGGACAGTTTGACCGAGGATCCCGGCTTTCCGCCCAATGAGTCTTCGAGGCCTTTTCTAATCGTATCAATTTCTTCGCTTAATTCGTGGGCTGGTCTGAAACCAATAGTTTTGGGTTTGTTTCCCGATTGGGCCCGCATCTTTCTTGACAGCTCCTCAGCTCTTCTGACAGACCCGGACTCTTTTAGAATTATCTTGTAAGCTTCAACAATTAATCTGGTGTCATCGATGGCGGCCAGGGCCCTGGCGTGACCTTCGGTAATAAGTCCGGACAGTAAGCCATCTTTAAGTGCGTCCGGTAAGGTCAAAAGGCGAAGGGAATTACTAACATAGGCCGGGCTTTTACCTATTCTTTGGGAAATTTCGCTGTTTCCCAACCCGAATTCGGTAATCAGTCTTTCAAAAGCTTTGGCCCGGTCGATGGAATTTAAATCTGATCTCTGAACATTTTCCACAATGGCCATTTCGAGCATGCCCTGGGGGGTAGTCTCTTTAATAATTGCGGGAACAACCTTAAGTCCGGCTAATTTTGCGGCCCGCCACCGACGTTCTCCGGCAATAATTTGATAGCCGGCCGGGGTCTTGGCAATAACCAGGGGTTCAAGAATTCCATGTTCACGAAGGGAATCGACCAGGTCTACTAAGGATTCGGGGGTGATTATGCCACGGGGCTGGAGAGGGTTGGCTTGTAATGAATCGATTTCGATTTCAACAACTTGTTGAATCATGTTGAGACAACAGTAATTAGTTTCTTTCCCTGACGTCTGATGAATTTTACCAAGCCTTCAGTGATTGAATACAAAGTGAAATCCCGGCCCATTTTGACACCTTCGCCCGGATGAACCTTGGAACCGTTTTGCCGAACCAGGATTGAACCTACTTGAGCTTTTTGACCGCCAAACAACTTAACGCCTAAACGCTTTCCATGACGATTACCTTTTTGCCTTGTTGATCCACCAGCTTTTGTATGGGCCATAATTTATGTTGTAAAGATAAACTTTTTTTTCACGGGTGTCAAGATTCAACTTCACGGAGCTATTTTTTGGACTTGGATCTTGATTTGACGGGTTTTTCGATAACTTTTGGCTTTTCTGACTTCTGGGAACTTGAGATGGTCAGAATTTTAATTTTGGTCAAAGAAGCCCGAAATCCCCGGTTTTTTCGGTAGCGGCTTTTAGCTTTATACTTAAAGACTTTTATTTTGGGGCCTTTTAGCTGGTCGACTACCTCTGCTGTTACTGAATATTCAGGTACAAACGGCTGACCGACCAGAATGAGATTCTCATCATTTACCAGGAGAACCTGGTCGAAAACCAATTGCTTTTGATCGGTATTGATGCGATCAACCAATAATTCCTGTCCGGGAGCGACTAAATATTGAGATGATCCAATTTTAACGGCGACGTGCATGTGGTGATTATACAGCAATTGGCGGGGATATCAATGTGGTTTGAGGCTAGTGGATTACTATTATGGGCTCACTTTTGGAGTTGCGGGAGATGGAGTTAATAAGACCCAAAATGATGGCGACCGAGAGCAGGGACGAGCCTCCTGACGATAGCAAGGGCAGGGTAATGCCGGTAATGGGGGCAACTCCTAGATTCATGGCGATATTTACAAATGTCTGAAAACTTAACAGAGCCAAAGAGGACAGGCAAAAAAGCGAAGCTTTGGGACTGGTCGTGCGTTGGGAAATAATATAAATGCGCCAATACAGAATGGCATACAAAACCAGACAAAAAAATGAACCCACAAATCCCAATTCCTCGGAAAGAGAAGCAAAAATAAAGTCCGTGTGATGTTCGGGCAGGAATCTAAGCTGGGTTTGGGTGCCATGACCCAGGCCGCGACCCAAGAATTGGCCCGAGCCGACAGCTATTACCGACTGAATGACATGGTAACCGGATCCGAGCGGATCGTGATATGGGTTTATAAAAGTAGCAATTCTTTCTTTTTGATAGTCGTGGAGAAAAAACTGGTAAAAAGGAACGGCTGCCAATAAGGCTATCAGAGTAATTGAGATGAAAAACTTGAAGGAAAAACGGGCCGCGGCGATTGAAGCCCAGCCGACCAGCATGACTAAAGTGGTTCCTAAATCAGGCTGAAGAAAAACAGTAGTAATCGGCACCAGTCCGATTAACACTAGCCACAACATTTTACGCGAAGATTGAGTAACCGAGACGGCAGCCAGCGAAATAAGCATAAACGGCTTTAGAATCTCGGACGGTTGAATGGTAATTGGCCCTAAACTAATCCATCTCTGGGCGCCTCTACTTATAAAGCCAAAGACAGAGGTGGAAATAGTCAAAAGCAGCAACAAAAAATAAAACGGGGCGTGAAGCGAAAAAATAAGTTCCTGATCAAGCGAGCTAACGATTAGGAAGGCTGTAATTGATACAAGGACAAAGTAGAGTTGGGTAATAAATATTTGTGGGGCAATGCTGCGTAAAACGGTCAGGCTGAGCGCAATCAGAAACAGAGCCGGTAAAACGAGGAACCAATCAAATTTTATTTTATTCATCTTCGGCAACCGAAACTGAAATCTGCTGGGAATAGCCGAATTTTACAGCCAAAGTTTTTCGTTTGAGTTCGGGAATCAGTTGGGAGTCCGCCGGGAAAGGAGCCTCTAGGTTAATTTTCTGATCCAAAGAAATATTTTGCTGCTTTCGCAGCTCCTGAACTTGGCGAATCAGCTCCCGTAATTCGCCTTCCTGAATGAGCTGGGCATCCAGCTGAGTATCAAGTTCTATTGATAAATCTGAAGCTTTTTTATAAATAAATTCTTTGACATTTATTTCGTCTAAAATTAACTTTCTGAGTTGGTCATTAAGATCGTCTGCAGGCATACTTACGATGATCGATCTTAATGGCTGACGGACTTTAATCTGAGAATCTTTTCTTTTGGACAGACCGAGTTCCACAATTTTTCGCACCTGTTTCATTTGATCCGGCAAGGCCGTAAAACCTGCGGGGGGTTTGACTGGTTTGGGCCAACCGGAGAGATGAACTGACTCTTTTGAAGTAAGATTGGTATAAATTTCTTCACTGAGAAACGGCGTAAGCGGGGCCATAATCTGAGACAAGGTGACCAAAACAGTGTACAAAGTTTCCAGACAGGCTTTTTTGTCGGAACTATCCAAAGCGCTGGGATTTACACGATCGCGGGAACGACGAACGTACCAGAGTGACAGGTCACCAACAAAAGACTCTATAAGGTGACCGGTCGTGTAAGCATCAAATTTATCAAGAGAGATGGTAACGTCTTTTACCAACTGATTTAAAAGTAACAAAATCCAAGTATCAAGAATGTTTTTTGAACTGGTTATTTTGGCTATTTTAGGTACAAAATTACTTAGATTAGCGTAGGTTACAAAAAAATTATAGATATTCCAGATCATGAGATGGAACTGGCGTCTGGTTTCGTCGGATTTTTTGTAGCCAAATAACAAATTGTCTTCCGGATTTTGAGTAACATACATCCATCTCATGACGTCGACACCGATTTTGTCAGCTCCTTCATTAAATTCAATGGCGTTACCCCATGATTTATGCATTGGGCGGCCATCTTCGGCCAAAAGAGAGGCAAATCCTAATACTGTTTTAAAGGGAGGGCTCTTTTTCAAAACCGTTCCCATGGCTATCACTGAGTAAAACCAATTTTTGAACTGACCGGGGAAAGACTCGGTTATGAAATCGGCCGGGAACCAACCCTCCGGCAAGGTGGAAATGCTGACGATGCCGGCGTCCAGCCAGGGATTGCCCACATCAGGGATGCGGGAAACGACGGTCTGACACTGGGGACAGCTAATTTTAACCTGGTCAATCCAGGGCTTGTGGGGTGAATGATCTTTAAATTCATCAAAACCTGAAACCGATTTTTTCTGCAGTTCACCCTTATCGCCGACAACTTCAAAATGGCCGCAATTTGAGCACTCATATATCGGGAGAGCCAGGCCCCAGTAGCGGTTTTTTTTGGAAATTAACCAGTCGTGCATGTTGTTTAACCAATCGAGTTCACGGTCCAGTCCAAAACCCGGAAGCCAGTGGATTTTTTTGGTGATGGCGATCATTTGCTTTCTAAATGAGCGGTGACTTTTATCGGTAGGGTCCGGCCTATCCATGGCTATGTACCATTCGTCGGTAACTTTCCAAACCAATTCAGTTTTGCAGCGCCAGCAGGCAGGATATCGGTGCCGGTACGGCAAAACAGAAAATAAAAAATCTTCCCCGTTTAAATCTTTGGTTTTGAGAAAATCGATTATTATTTCCGGATGTTTTTTGGCATTTTGACCGCTAAACCTGCCAAAACCCGGTAAATAATTGGCCTGATCGTCAATGGCCGGAATTACCGGTAGTCCCAATTTTTTACCCAATTTATGGTCTTCTTCGCCGGTACTGGTTGAGGTGTGAACTAGTCCGGTGCCTTCCAACTGAGAGATGGGCATAATTTGAGGATCAGTGAGTACGGTGACATGAAAGGACTCAGGAAAAGAGTCCAGGGCTGATTTGATGTTGTCAATTGAATCAAAGGGGGTAAGGTACTTAAGACCAGCTAGTTGTTTGCCCTTGACCGTTTTAATGATTTTTTTGTAACCGGACTTAAATACCGACTCCACTAAGGCCGATGCTACCCAGAACAAGCAGCCGGTGTTGCCTTCAACCAGACTGTATTCAAGATCCGCATCAAGGGCGACTGCCGTATTGGCAATCAGAGTCCAAGGGGTAGTTGTCCAGATGAGCAAGTACTCATTTTGGCGACCGACTATGGGAAATTCGACAAAAACAGAGTCGTGGGTGATATCTTTGTAATCCTCAGTTAATATTTCGTGTTGCGAAATTGCCGTTTCACAACGGGGGCACCAGGGAACAACATCGTGGCCTTTGTAAATCCATTTTCTCTGCCAACATTCTTTTAAAAACCCCCAAATAGCGTAATTATTTTCATCAGACATGGTGAAATATGAATTGTCCCAGTCCATGAAATAGCCCAATCTTTTACTTTGTTCGGTCTGAATAGTTGAGTATTTAATCACCCGCTCTTTACACTTGTTTACAAAATTGGCGACGCCGTAAGTTTCTATGTCTTTTTTGGATCTAAATCCCAACTCTTTTTCGACTTCAACTTCCACCCATAAACCCTGGCAATCAAAACCGTTTTGATACCGGCAGGCCTCCCCTTTCATGGTGTGAAATCTTAACCATAAATCTTTGTAGGTTCTGCCCCAGGCGTGATGTACCCCCATGGGGTTATTGGCAGTAATCGGTCCGTCCAGAAAAGAGAATTTTTTGGGGGAGTTTAAATTTTTAGTTAAATACTTGTTGACGATTCCGGACTTATACCAATGATTAAGAATATCTTTTTCCAGTTGCGGAAAATCCACCTGGGACGAAACTTGCTTGAAAGCCATACGAGAATTCTATCAAAATTTATCGACCTTGTCTTAGAAATGCCGGAATATCCCAATCATCTTCCTGACCGGAGGAGTTTTCGGCCGGTTCTGCTGGCGTTTCCGGAAGATCAGAAACGGGAGGAGGCGTCTGAGTTTCTTCCTGGTCGATGGCCTGATTAGCGGGCGGGGCTTTAGTAGCTGCAATGGGTCTGCCCTGCCTGGGTTTTTCACTGACAATACCTAGGTTGATTTGGCTGCCTGTATGAACCGGTCGATTTTTAGCTACCATTCCTGCCAGTCTGGATCTGGCCTCATCAAACCCGGTGGCGATGACGGTAATTTTCATCTGATCGACTAATTTATCACTGATGGCTGCACCAAAAATAATGTTGGCGTCAGCATCGGCTGCCTCGGAAACGATTCGAGCGGCTTCGTCGACCTCCAACATGGTCATGTCCGGACCACCGACTATATTAAAGAGCACACCTTTGGCACCCTCTATCGAAACCTCCAGTAGCGGAGAGGAAACTGCGGCTCTGGCTGCCATCTGAGCCCGGTTTTCGCCGACTCCGGCTCCGATGCCCATTAAAGCGGATCCGGCATTGACCATAATGGTTTTGACATCGGCAAAATCAACGTTTATAAGCCCGGGCACGGTGATAATATCGGATATTCCCTGAACACCCTGAGTCAAAACACCGTCGGCTACCCGGAAGGCTTCCAAAAGAGTCATTTTGCGATCGACCACATCCATGAGCCGCTGATTGGGGATGACGATTAGGGTGTCGACTTTGTTTTTTAATTTTTCAATTCCGTCTTCGGCATTAACCATGCGCCTGGCACCCTCGAAAGCAAAAGGTTTGGTGACAATGGCTACTGTGAGAGCTCCAATTTCCTTTGCGACTTCAGCAATAACCGGGGCGGCTCCTGTTCCGGTACCACCACCCATACCGGCAGTGATAAATACCATGTCCGAGTCCAAAAGATACTCTTTAATTTTTTCCCGCGACTCTTCGGCAGCTTGGGCTCCGATGTCCGGATTTCCGCCTGAACCTAGTCCCCTAGTTAAGTTTTCCCCAATCTGAAGTTTGGTTTCTGCAAGATTAGTCAGCAGGACCTGGGCATCGGTGTTGACGACAACAAAATCAACTCCGTTTATCACCCCCTGAGAAATCATCGAATTCAGGGCATTTCCTCCCCCACCTCCGACACCAATGACCTTTATTCTGGCCAACTTCCCCACATCTGGTTTTACTAGTGCCATATATTTTTATTCAAACTTCGGGGCAGAAGTCTTTGACGAAAGTCTAGGAAATCGATAGTTTGGTGCTGATTGTAGCAATGAGAATCAAGGTAGTAAAGACTTGAACCAATTAACTACCTTTGCCGCTACTCCTTTAACCGGTAATTGATCAAACTTGGGAAGCGAGGAAAGAACTGAGGTCTGGCCTCCCGATTCGTTTTCTTCCAACAGTTGTTTGGCGTGTTTTAGCAGACCGACCGAGGTGGCAAAAGACGGATGCTCGATTTCGTCGATCAGTCCGGAAATATCCGTGGGAGCACCGATTCTGACCGGCATACCTAAAATTCTTTTAGCCGAATCAATGAGTCCCACTGTCAAAGCTCCCCCACCGGTAATTACCACACCGGACGGAGTTAAGCCGGCCAGATTGCTTCTTTTAATTTCAGCGGAGATTAGTTGGAACATTTCATTTAGTCTGGGCCGGACGATGCCTTCGACTAAAGTTTTTTTGGAAATGGTTTTAAGCTCCTCAGGCAGATTTAGTTTGGACACATCGACTTCATCCTCTTTGGTCTTATCTTTACTCATAAAAAGTTTCAAAGTTTCGGCACTTTCCAAAGAAATTCTTAAGCCCGCAGCCAAATCTTTGGTGACGTTGATAGCTCCGACGGGAAGAACCGAAGAAAAAGATAATCCGCCTTCGACATAGATGGCCATGCTCATGGTTCCGCCGCCGATATCGATCAAAATAACCCCCAGTTCTTTTTCAGTATCTGATAAAACAGCTTCGCCAGAGGCCAGTCCGGTAAAAACCAGACCGTCAACTCCGCAGCCGATTTCGCCTATACACTTGGTTAAATTTCTGATGACGGGGGATGAACCGGTAATGATGTGGGTATCGACCTCCAGTCGAACACCAGTCATGCCGGACGGGTCTTTGACACCTTCTTGGTTATCGACGGTGAATTGACGGGGCAAGACATGAATAATTTCAGACGACCCCGGCAAAGAAACTGCCCGAGCGGCTTCCAGAACTCTTCTGGCATCTTCAACCGTAATTTCTCCCTGGGGGTGGGACACGGCCACGACACCGTGACTATTTTGAGAACTAATGTGGGATCCTCCAACCGAAACCCAGGAATGAGAAAGATTGTAACCAGCCATGCGCTCAGCTGCTTCCACGGCTTGGGTGATGCACTCAACAGCCTCTTCTATATTTACAATTTGGCCCTTTCTGACGCCCTTTGTTTTGGAGGAAGCGGCTCCGATAACGTGAATTTTAGCTGACATTTCATCGTCACGACACTGGGCGATCAAAACGGCCGTCTTTGAACTTCCGATATCTATGGCAGAAATTATTTTGTTTTTGGGCATCAAAAAGAAATGGTGGGATTGCTAAATCTCATGTCAATTGTTTTGGGCGGGTTTGATAGTATTTTACTTCTGGCTAAAAGAACTTGTAAAGTAGGGTACCACTGAGCAGGAATTTTATCCAGATCCAATAATATTACCGGACCGGGTGACTTAATGGTAAGTTGATGATCCGTCATAACTCCTTCAGTTATTTTAGCATCTATTTGATTAACTAAACTGATTATCTTAAGTGCCTGAAGCTGAAGGTCCGACAGACGGTCGCCCGGCTTATACGTTTGGTCTGAAAACAACAAGGGTAAGTTGGACCTAGGACTGAGGCGAATTACCAAACCCTCCTCGTCTGAAACGGCATAGACTTCCGATGACTGACTACCCAATTGACCCATGGGTTTTCTAAGAACGATTTCAAAAGCCACCGTCTGGGGAAACTTGTAATTGGTGACTGCCGATTTAATTTCCAGATTCTGACGAAGTCCATTTAGGATGCCGGCCGAAGAACCACGGTTAAATATTGGCCTATTAAGCAAAGGGTAAACCGCATGATATAGGTCCTCCTGACACAAACCATATTGGGTGTAACATTCTACGTTTCTGACCCTGAAATAGTTAGACAGTAAACGGAGAGAACTTAAGACCAGAACTAATCCGATAACAAAAAGAATCAGGCGACGAAATTTAAGTCGTTTGGAGTGGCGGTTGCGGGAGGCAATCATGAAGGAGCGAAGGTGGAGTTTATTAACTGAACCATCAGCTCCAATCCGTTGTCGATTATCGACAACTTAACCGGAACCAGAGTTTCCGCCGTTTTTATTGCTTCAAAAAGCGATTGCGGATTTAACTTATCCTGGGGCAGAATTACCCCCTGGTGAGCCGCTTCCAATACCGAAGCGTTGCGATATTGTTCGTCGTGAGAGGACCAAGGAATGGGAATTAAAACGCACCTGGTTTTAAGATATGCCAGCTCGTAAGTTACGTGCGCGCCTGATCTGGTCACCACCAACATAGACGAAGAGAGGGCGGCTGCCGTCTGATCGGCGGATAAGTACTTATAGATATGATAACGCTCCCTAAGCGGGGTGGGCAGTTGGTTTTTGATTTGCAGGGCTCGGTTGTAATCACCAAAAACAGTTGATGATCCGGTTTGATGGATGATCTGATAGTTTTCAAGCAAAGTGGGAAGCAAGGAGAAAACCGTCTCGTTTATGACGTGGGACCCTTGCTTGCCTCCGGTTATATATATCTGGTTGGAAATGCTTTGCTTGGAAATTGAATTCTGAATTTCCGGCCGAAGCGGCAGACCGGTCAGAACAACTTTATGTGAAGGGAATCTGGAGACACTTGAAGGCCAGGAAATGGCGATTTTTTTGGCAAAATATGAAATCAGACGATTGGCCCAGCCAACGGAAGTGGTTTGTTCGTGAGAAATTGACGGCAGACCCAACATCCACCCCGAAATCACGACCGGCACTCCCAGGTATCCGCCAAAAGTTACGATGCCTTTTAAGTTGTTTCTATATTTCAGTTTTAACTTAAGCATTATCAACAGGGCCTGGAGAAAGCCGTAGGGAATTCTGATCAGCTTTAGAGGATTAACGGTGTTATAAAGTTTTCCGGCCGTCAGTTCAATAAACGAAATCCCGGATTGGGTGACTTCCTCAAATTCAGCGCTGGGTGAGCGGTCTTTCCACATGGAGTATTTGTGGCCGATCCAGATGATATTCCAACCCTGTTTTTTTAACTGCTGAGCCACTGCCAGGGCGCTATTGTGATGACCGCCGGTAAATATCAGGGTGGAATTATTAATTTTTGGCATAAGTTTTGTTGATATTTATGAGAATTCCTGCTGCTGCTAACATAATAACAAGTGAAGACCCGCCATAGGAAATAAAAGACAAAGGAATACCCGTTAACGGAAGAAGGGCACTGATGGCTGAGATATTAATAAACACCTGCAGCCCCAAAACGGAAGTGATGGCCGTAGCCAGATTGGCTGAGAATTTATTCTTGGCCGATTTGGCGATTTGATAACCCTGAAGAATCAAAAGTGTGTATGCGACAAGAACCGTAGCGGTACCAATAAAACCGAACTCCTCTCCGACTATGGCAAAAATAGAATCGGTGGTGGTTTCAGGTAAAAAAGCGTACTTTTGTTTTGACTGGCCCAATCCTTGACCAAAAATACCACCGGAACCAAGAGCAATCAGTGCCTGCCTGATCTGGTAGGAAGAGCCCAGAGGGTCATGTGAGACGTCCAGATACGACTTTAGACGGTTAAGTCTGTAGGGAGCAGCAATAGTCATAATAGTGACGGCAAAAATTCCCAGAACAACTGCCGCCAGTAGTCGGGACAGACGGCCCCCGCTGCCAAAATAAGTCAACAGAGCGCTTGAGGCGATCACCAGGGAAGTGCCGAGATCCGGTTGCAGCATAACCAAGCCGCAAACGACGCCCAAAATGGTAATAAAAGGGAGAAAATTGTCTTTTTTGGTGAAAAGAGCCGAAAAATAGATGGCTAAAGTTATTTTGGCAATTTCACTGGGTTGGACGGAAAAGAATCCCAGGTTAATCCACCTTCTGGCCCCCAGGGCACTGGTGCCCACACCAGGGAGAATAACCAAGACGAGTAAAAACAGGTTAAAAACAAGCATATGAAGAGCGAATTTTTGTAATTTAAGATGGTTAAAACGACTGAAGAACAACAATCCAGCCAAACCGATCCCGCTCCACATCATCTGAAGCTTTAAGTAGTACCATTTATCCCCAAAGTTTCTGGAAGCATCGACGACTGAAGCACTGCCCACCATGACTAGTCCAAAAATTGTAAGCACGGATATCAGTATGAAAAGAGATCGGTGGTTTGGCATATTTTATTTAGTTTACAACGTGGCAAACCACAACCCGATTACAGCCAGAACAATAGTTGAAAGCCAGAGTCTGGCCACCACCTTTGGCTCAGTCCAGCCCAAACTTAAAAGCCAATAATGGAGAGGGGTTATGGAAAATATTTTCTTGCCGGTCGTTTTTATCGAAATCAACTGAATTAGTTGGGAAAATCCCTCCACTAAGAATACGAAACCTACAATCAGCAAGGCAAACGTTTTTCCTAATAGCAGGCCAATAACACACAAGGTGGCTCCAAATGAAAGACTTCCGGCGTTACCCAGCCAAACCCTGGCCGGATAGACGTTGAAATACAAAAATGCGATCAGCCCACCGATTAGCAGGGCAATAAAAATGGAGATGGTGGTATCCAGGGCATTTAAAGAAATACCCCAGAAAGCCAACAAACTGATGAGCAGAACTCCGCAGGCCAATCCGTCCAGACCGTCGGTAATGTCAAATGATTTGCTAAAGATACCTATTAAAGTCCCGGCAAGAGGCACATACCACCAACCGAAATTGACCACCCCGACGAAGGGAACGTTAATAATCGAGATGTTGAGATTCAAATGCATCATGGCGGCAATCAAAAGGCCGAGACCAAACATTAATATGGTTTTTTTGCCGGCCCAAAACCTGATCCGACCACCGCTGGATTTGAGGTTGAATATTTTGACTATATCGTCGTACAGTCCAACCAGACCGTATGAAATGAAGGTGAAAAATAAAACATTCAGTTCTTCTTTAAATGAATAGGCCGAAGTAAAGGCAATTCCCAGTTGACTGAGGGCCGGATATAAAAGAATGAATGATATAGTGGTCATGACGATAAGCAGGGCGCCGCCACCTATGGGAGTACCCAGTTTCCACTCCTGGATTCGATTCAAAGCTTTAAATTCTTTGACTTCATGCGAAACTGTCGGAGGCAGCGGGTGGTGATGGGTCAAGTGAAGTTTGTAGAGCAAATTAATAAAAGGCACAACGGCAATACTAGTGAGAATGAAGGAAAAAAGAAGGATGCCCAGATACAAAGCCATGACTAGTTAGACAGATAGGGCAGAAAGATAACCGCAGCGATTACTATGGAAAGAATGGCGTAAACGAGCATGGCACCGGCGGCGGTATCTTTGGCGTATTTAGCCAGCAGATGGTACTCGTCGGTTAATAAGTCGACCGTATATTCAATGGCGGTGTTAATCAGTTCGATGGACAGCCCGGTAGCAATAACAAAAAACAATATGGCCCACTCCAGATTTGTCACCTTCAGGCCGTAGGCTAAAAGGACAACAAAACAGGAAATGGTTAGATGAATTTTGAAATTTGGCTGAGTTTTGAACGCGGTTTTGATGCCATCAGCTGCGTGAACAAATGAAATATGGTGGCTTTTCATAGGGTGAGTTTAATTCATTATAATCCAGCCCGGGCTTTGGGCGGAATTTGGTAGTAACGGAAAAGCTTTTCGGCAATACTAAACCACAAAGGCGCGGCGGTAGTACTACCCCAGGGGGAGGTCTGGGGCTCTCTGAGAGTAACAATCATGGTAAAAATCGGGTCAAGAGCCGGAGCAAAGCCGACAAACGAAGCAATTACTTTGGTTTCATCGTAATGGCCGGCAATGGGGACCTGCGCCGTACCGGTTTTTCCGGCCACCACATATCCCGGGACCCGGTAGTAGCGAACTTCACCTTTTTCCACTCCGTTGATCATCATATTGGTCATGGCAATTGCGGCCGGGCGGGAAATTATGCGCTGCGAATCGGGAACGGGCAGATTTTTTTCGTCTTTTCCAGACTGAATTTTCTCAACCACCCGAGGCGGAACCAGGATGCCGCCATTGGCAATGGCGTTTACGCCGGCCAGCATCTGAATGCGGGTCACCGCAATCCCCTGGCCAAAGGCCGCAGTAGCCCAATCGATGTCCTCCCACTGATTGTCGGGGCGAAGAGTGGGGGTGCTTTCTTCCTGAATGTCGATGCCGGTGGGATTTCCGAATCCAAATTTTCTGATGTATTCCAGCATCTTGGTTTTGCCCAATTGCCGACTGACAAAAACCATACCGATATTGTCTGAGTGCAGAATGACGTCGGTCATGCTCGAATTGGCGTGATATTGGTCATTCCAGTTTTTAATAGTTTCACCCGAAATCGTCTGCGGTCCGCCGCAGATGGTGCAAACCGAATCCGGGGCGACTACTTTGGCGTCCAGGGCTGAAGCCATCACGATGGCTTTAAATGTAGATCCCGGCTCGTAGCCTTCAGAAACGATGGGGTTTTTAAATAATTCCCTGTCGAAATCGGAAAATGAAACAGGGTCATAGGCAGGTAAGCTGACCATAGCCAGAATTTTGCCGGTTTTGGTCTCCATGATGGCTACGGAACCGGCTTTGGCCTTATATTTATCGAGGCCTTCTTTTAATTTCTGAAATGCATAATACTGAACGGTTCGATCAATCGAAGTGACCAGGTTTTTACCTGGCTGCGGCTGGATAATCCGATGCTGAGATATGACGATCGGCCGGCCTAAAGCATCCCGGTCTTCGATGACTTTTCCGGGCTTGCCGGTTAAAGTCCGGTTATAGTAGCCTTCGAGGCCAAAATAACCTTCTGACTCTCCGGACTGATTTTTACCAATAAAACCGGTTATGTAAGCACTGCTACTTCCCGAAAGATAATTTCGGGAAGGTTCAAATTCAAAGCCGAGACCTGAGATTTTCATTTGCTCGATCTGAGCTTTGACTTTGGGCGGGATTTGATGAGCTAGGGGCAGCCAGGATAAATGAGTTACCGAAGCCAGGTCCAGGATTTTTTTAGCACTCTCAGAAGCAGGCAGAAGGCCAATTAATTGATCTTTTTGCTCTGCATTTAAGCCAAGTTTGCCGGGCTCAATGAAGCCTAAGTAGCTTTCGGAGTTAATAACCATGGGATAACCATCGGAAAATCTTATTTCGCCTCTGGGAGCATAAATCGATGTTGAAGTTCCATACTGGGTCACGGCAAGCTCACGTAACTCACCTGCTTTGACAATCTGCCAATACCCCAGTCTGAGCAGTAAGATCAAAAACCAGCCAATGAATAAGCTTTGCAGTAATCTATGGCGTAATTCCATGACTATGGCGTCAACGACGCAA
>Ga0208245_1001432_pt1 | contig 14582 bp, 10 predicted proteins | sample RifOxyC1_FD_184035 | JGI IMG/M metagenome (GOLD analysis project Ga0208245, IMG submission 184035) | Soil microbial communities from Rifle, Colorado - Rifle Oxygen_injection C1 (SPAdes) | ecosystem: Environmental > Terrestrial > Deep subsurface > Rock core/Sediment | place: Rifle, Colorado... | reverse complement strand
TCGCCGAGCTTCGGATCGGGCGGAATTTCAAGATCGGTCGTCCGAATAGGCGAGGGCAGAACTTGGCTGAGAGCTTCAGCCGCGAGCTTGGCGTAACGTTCCATGAGGCTGTTGATCGCATTGATTGGGGTTGAAAGCAATAGAGGCGTCCGGTCCCCGTGAGCTCTCTTGGTAAAAATGCATAAAAATCAAATGCTTGCGGTAGACCCTTTGGCTCGTAAGTGAGTTCTTTGAAACAACTCGCGTGCGTTTCAGCTCCCTGATTTCGCTCATCTTCTTCCCCTCGAATGCCGATGAGTTTGCCAGAGGAAGTGGATTCTATGGACAGAGTCAATCAACTCACGAACGGGTTCATTATTTTCGCCTTTCTACTCGCGCCCGCTGTTTCGGCGGATACGGTTTTCGCGCCACCTCCAGCTCGCCCCGATCCGATGCAGGCAGGAGAGCGCTTTCCTGAGTCACGCTTCGGACAGCCGCCGGCACGAGTCGATCTCGGAGTGACGCCCCGGTATGCTGCCCAAGCAGTCGAGGAATTCGAGGGAAGCGATGAGGCGGTCGGCGCTTGGACTTCGAGCGCGCCCAATCGCCGAATCGCGGGATTGGAGATCACGAGCGGCGTGCCTGCCGAAAGAGCGGTCGCGCAGCCTGCTCCCGGGACACGCAATACGGACCTCAGGCCGGATCTTTCGCCGAAAAATGTCGATCCGACTTCGGCCGCGAGCGCGATCGTGCGCAAGGGGGTTCAGGAGGTCGCCGTGATTGCAGGAGACCTCGGGTTCTTTCCGAAGACCGTTTTCGTGACTCGCGACGTTCCGGTCCGGTTGTTCGTGACCGGGGCTTCGAAGAACACGCTTTGCATCATGATGGATTCCTTTCAGGTCCGTAAACAAGTTCGTTCGCAGAAGATCGAAGAGATCACTTTCACGCCGAATATGCCGGGCAAATATCGATTCTATTGTCCGGTGAACGGGTCGGAAGGAACCCTCGTCGTGAAGGAATTTGCCAACAGAGTCTCCGAAAACGCCGCGACGGGAGAGTAAGCACTTGGGAGTCTACAACGAATCAGTCGGGGTCTTTTTAGCCCCCATTCAGGCGTTTCTCGAGGACGACAGCGTATCGGAAATCCTGATCAACGGGCCGGACGAGGTTTTCGTCGAACGCCGGGGTATTCTGGAGCGTACGGACGCGAAGTTCCATGACGAACAGGCGCTTCAGGCGGCCGTCCGCAACATCGCCCAGTTCGTGAGCCGAAGAATTGACGATGATAATCCGACGCTGGACGCGCGTCTTCCGGACGGCAGCCGCGTCTCGGCGGTTTTTCCGCCCTGTTCGAGGCGCGGGACCAGTGTTTCGATCCGGAAGTTCGCGAAGGGTGTTCCGACTTTCGTCGATCTGATCAATCGCGGCTCGATCTCGAAGGACGCGGCCCGTTTCCTCGATGTTTGTGTTTATCTTTCCAAGAACATCATCGTTTCAGGCGGCACGGGCGCGGGTAAAACCACTCTCCTGAACGTGCTCGGGTCGCGTATTCCCAAAACTCAGCGCCTTTTGATCATCGAAGATTCGAGCGAGTTGAAAGTTCACACGGACCACATGGTCCTTTTTGAGACCAAGCCTGCCGATGCGACGGGAAAAGGCGAGGTCAGTGTCCGGGAGCTGCTTCGAGCCGCTCTTCGGCTCAGACCCGACCGGATCGTCGTCGGCGAAGTACGCGGGCCCGAAGCCCTTGATCTCGTGACGGCCATGAATACGGGGCACGGCGGCTCAATGGGGACGACCCATGCGAATTCCCCGTATGACAGCCTGGTCCGGGTCGAGACGCTCGCGATGATGGGTGAGACGCAAGTCCCGGTGATGGCGATCCGGCGGCAGATCGCTTCGGCGATTCACATCGTCGTGCAGATCAAACGTATGCCCGATGGGAGCCGGCGCGTGACCCATATCACCGAAGTCATGCCCGAGGTCGATGAGCATGGCCGATATCAGATCCAGGACATCTATCGATTCATTCAGCGCGGCAGGACTCCCGAGGGACAGATCATCGGGGAGATGGTCGCGATCGAAAATTTGCCGAGCTTCATGGGCGAGATTGAAATGAACCGCTTGCCCTTCGGCCGAGAAAAGTTCCAGGCACCGGAGTGGTATCGGCAGCTCGTCGAGCTGAACAAGAACGCGGCTTAGCTTCAGTATGGCGGGATTTTCCGGAGAGCGTGCCGCGTGCGGGCGTAAGACTACACCGTGAAGAGATACTCTCCGATGATGCGGAAGTCGCTTTCATCTTTCGGGAGAAGAACGATGGGTTCGTATTCGGGGTTAAGCGGTTTCAGCAGGATTTCACGATGCCGCCATTCACTCTCGTTCGACGCGATTTTCGATGAGAAATACTGTTTAACCGTATAGCTCCCTCCGGTTTCAGGATCGGCGGGGCCACGATATTGAGCAAGGACGATTTTTCCCTGGCGGCTTCCCGCAGGATCGGCTCGGAAGACAAGATAATCGCCTTCACGGATTCGCGGTAACATCGAGTTTCCGGTTGCTCTGACCACGAACATTTTACGATCGAGCTGCCCGTGTCCGGTCACTTCGATCCAGTTTTCGGGTTCGGCGGTTTGACCGGTGCCAAAATATCCCGCGGCGGCTTTCGCTGAATAGAGCGGCAGCAAATTGAGGTAGGCCTGCTTCTTTGCTTTCGGGTCATCCCAATCGAACAGCTTCGGTTTTAAAACTTTGCTCTGGGCCTGATCCGCGAATTCAAACTCGAAAAGCGCGCGGGGCGGGATTCCAAGCCCCTGAGCATATCGAAACAGTGCTGAAACGGTTACCGCACCGGAGCCGTTTTCCAGTCGATGAATCACGCTCGAACTCAGCTGTTCGCTCTCTTTCGCGAGCCGGTCGATCGAATAACCTCTTTGATTGCGTAGACGGCGGCAGTGCTGACCCAGGGCTTTGAGAAAACTCGTGTTCCTGAAGTGCCGCGATCGGCTACTCTTTTTTAACATACTGAAAATAATAACTTTTCACATTCTGTTTCACTTTCTGTTTACAGAATAAATTCTGTTCTGTACTAAGAACAGAATGAACCAGGAGGTTTCGCCGAATCACATTCTGATTGCTGACGCTCGGGACGAGTTGTTGGCGTTGTACCCTTTAGCGTTTCAGAGAGCGGGATTCAGTTCGCTTTTGGCCAACAGCGCGCTGGAGGCTTGGAACTGCTTTCAGAAAAGACGTGATTCCATCAGAGCGGTCGTGACGAACGGAAAGTTGCGCGGTGAGACGGGACTTTGGCTCGCGATGCGAATTCGGGAGGTAAGCCCGGTCCCGATAATCCTGTGTACGGCAGAGCCTAAGCCCTATTTCGAAGTTCGCGATCAAAACATATTGAACGCCGTTCTCGAGGAGCCGTTTGACCCGGAACTTCTGTGCCGGATCATTCAGGACTGCTTGTCGCGGAGCGATCCGGGTCCTACTCGGTTCTACAGGGCGCTCGTTGGCTGCCTCGGGAGCTGACGTGTTTAGCGTTTCGGCTTCAGTCGCGGTTCCTCGTAAACGAGCACGGTCTGGGCCGGAATCGCGAGCGTGCCCCGTTCAGGGGTGAAGCTTGAATCCAAAACACGTGGCTCGATCTCTTCCGTCCAGCGTGGATGGAGCCGGAGCTTTCGATCCTTCAGAAAGGAATGTCTGAAGGAAATGGGATGCCGGGTGACATTGATCGCGACAAGAAGAAGCTTGCGACTCGAATCGAGCTTCGGGCGATTCCGGATTGAATCCTGAAGAGCCATCACGATCAATCCGGGGGGTTGCTCTTTGCCGAAATCGGTTTCGAGGAATCTCAGTCTCGCCTGAACGTCTTCAGCCGTGGTCAATCGCAGGAGTGCCGAATCACGCCGGACCTGGAGCAAGGCCTGGAAGTAGCGCGTGGTCGATTCCATGTCTTCGGGGCTCGCGCGAAGCTCGGCGTCCCTCAGCCGCGGCGCCCAGAAAGCCGCGTCACCCGAGTTTTCACCCGGCGGCAGGCCGGCGCCCCAGTTGTTGTCGCGCAAGCTGAAGTCCATCCGGTTGAACCAATCCCCGGAGTTGTAGCTGTTGTTGTCTCCTGATTTCGAGCGAAGGAATTCGGAGCCGGCGTGGAAAAAGGGGACGCCCTGCCCGAACGCGACAAGGGCCAGCCCGAGTTTTTGCATCCGGACGCGATCCTCGATGGAAGCGGTTTCGGGATAACGGTCCGGCTTCTGAAACGCGGCCTTCGCGGCGATCTGGTCCCAAAGATCGTAGTTGTCGTGAGCGGATACGTAATTAATCGTTTCGCCCGGGCGCGCCGTGTAGCCGACGGGCGAACCGTGATAATCAATCTGCGCGCCAATCACGCTTTTGCCTTCGGAGTTCCTGAAGCGGAAATCGCGAAGGTTTCCCGCCATGCCGACGCGAATAGCGTCGGTGTACTGAAGCAACCGTCCGCGCAAATCCCGGGGTTTTTGAGGCAGCGCTTTCGAACCGATCCCGTTATTGTCGTAATAGAGTCCGGTAATGAAGCCTTGGTCGGCTTTCGTTTCGGTCATGAACCCGCCGCCCCGGACGCGGTCGCGAAAGCGGTCATTAAAGGTCCCCACGCCAGCTCCATACAAGTTCATCTGATTCGCGGTCTCATGCGGAAGAATCGCTTCAAGCGAACCGAATTTCCAGCCCTCGCCGTAAAGGTAAATGCGTGATCCGTCGATTCCGTCCTTTTCGAGCGTGAGCTGGTTCAGGGCTGCCCGCAAATGTTTCAAATTTGAAAGCGTATGAAAGCCCATGAGGTCGAAGCGGAATCCCCCGACTTTGTAATTCTGCGCCCAGGAAACGACGGAATCGATCATGAGCTTTTCCATCATGAAACGCTCGGTCGCGGTGTCGGCACAGTCGCCGCAGGCGGTGCCCTGGATTCTTCCGTTCGCGTCGAGGCGATGGTAGTAGCCGGGAACGACGCGGTCGAGAATTGATTTCTCGTCCTGTCCTCCGCGATAGGTGTGATTCAGAACCGTATCCATGACGGCAATCAGTCCCGCCTTATGGAGTCCGATCACCATTTCGCGAAACTCCGCAACTCGAGCCAGGCCGTCGGGATCGGTCGCATAACTCCCTTCCGGCGAGAAGTAGTGTACGGGATCGTAGCCCCAGTTATAGGCATCCTTATCCTTGACACTGTCGATAATTCTCGCCGCTTCGGGAGAGTCGGGTGCGAGGCCGTGGGGAATTTGCGGCGTGATCTGCTGCGAAACATCTTCGTTCACCGAACCAAAGTCAAACGCCGGCAGCAGATGAACGTGCGTCAAGCCGGCGGCGGCAAGCTGGCGGAGATGCTTCATTCCGTACGACTTCAGGTCTGAAAAACCCAGGAATTTGCCTCGAAGCTCCGGATCAACGGTTGTGTCGTTCGCGCTGAAATCACGGATGTGAAGTTCGTAAATCGCGATGTCTTCCGCGTTCGGCGGACCTTGTATCCGGACGGATTTCCAACCGGTCGGGAAGGTCAGGGGATCACGCAAGTCGATCATGAAGCTTCGCTTTCCGTTGGTTGAAAGACTCGCCGAGTAGGGATCGGTTACGAGGTTTTTCTCCACTTTCCCCGTATAAGGCACGTACACCTCCACTTCGTAGAGGTAATAAGCGCCTTTCCATTCGGGTCTTCCCGTCGCGGTCCACACACCTGAGTTGTCAAAGGTCATATCGACCACTTCGGCAGGCGCCGGATCGAGAGGATCGGCGAAGAGCCACAAAGCCACCGATTGTGCCGTAGGCGCCCAGAGTTTCACCGTGGGGATGTCTGTCTCGGAGAAACGGACACCGAGGTCCTCCCCTTTGTAAGTCGCGATAGCGTCGATCACTCCGAATGTCTGCACGCCCGAGTGGAAGACCGTTCCGCGGCTCGGATGCCGGACAACCAGGGAAAGTGGCTGCTTGATCATCGCGCGCGCGGCCGACGGGGTGATTGTGCCCTGGAGGGTCTGATAGTTCAGGAGATAGGGGAAGCGCTTCGCGAGGGTTCGTTTCACGCCCACGTTTCCGCTCGGCACGAGCGGGTAGGGTTCCGCGCCGACCAAGAGTTGGAATTCGCATTCGGCGGATGGGGGGGCGTCCGCAGGGGGATTCCAGGCAAGCGTGGAAGAATCAAGCCAATAGGCTCTCGCGTGGTGTTCATGTCTCATGGTGTCCTCGGTTCCGGCGCTGCTGGCGGTAAAGAAGGCAATTGCAAGCACCAGCGTTAATACGCTTTTCTGGAAATCAGGTCGCATCCTGAAAACTTACCGGCTCGTCTGAAGTGAGTCAAAGTCATTTCGATCAGGTCAGAAGTTCGATGAGATCCTCACGGGTGAGCTGAGGCTCGCCCTCGGGGAACGCGGCGTCGCTTGAATCGCCTTCAGTAAGAACCGCTTTTGCCAGCTCCCGCTTCGATCTCTGCAGAGCGATGATGCGCTCTTCGACGGACTGCGAGGCAATCAAACGATGAATAAGAACGGGGTTCTTTTGTCCGATCCGGTGCGCCCGGTCGGCGGCCTGATCCTCGACAGCGGGATTCCACCAGGGGTCCGTCAAATAGATGTGGTCGGCAGCTGTCAGCGTCAGACCAAGTCCACCGGCTTTCAGGGAGATCAACATGACGGGGGGGCCTTCAGGGTTTTGGAACTGCTCCACGATCTCCTGCCGCTTGGGCGTGCTGCCATCTAGGCGGGAAAACGGGATGTTTCTGGTCTTCAACGCGGGTTCGATTCGGTCGAGAAGCGAAGTCCATTGGGAGAAGACCAGAGCGCGATGTCCCGCGCCAATGGATTGCTCGAGTGACTCGAGAAGAAGCTCGATCTTGGACGAAGGCGCCGTGGCAAGCTCGGGTGGATGCCCCGGGACCAGGGCTGGATCGCAGCAAGCCTGTCTTAACCGGAGCAGCGCTTCGAGTGCCGCCAAAACGTTCCCCTTATCCCGAAGCTCGAGCCTTTGCAGAACGTCCGCGCGTGTCGCCGCCAGAATTGAATCATAAAAGGCCCGTTCCGTTTCGCTGAACTCGCACTCAAGAACCGTTTCGATTCTCGGCGGAAGTTCGAGCGCAACATCCCGTTTCAGACGACGGAGAATGAAAGGCTTGACCCGCTTGCTGAGTTGGCGTGCTTCGGCCTCGGCGAAGGTCTTGCGCTCCCCCAGGTAGCCGGGTGCGAGGAATTCGAACTGGCTCCAAAGGTCCTCAAGTCGGTTCTCGATCGGGGTACCTGTCAAGGCGACGCGAAAGTTCGCGCGAATGGCATGAGCGGCTTTCGCGACCTGGCTGTCGGGGTTCTTGATTGTTTGTGACTCGTCGAGCACCGCTGTATCCCAGGCCGTGGCGGAAAGAATTTCACGATCCGACCGGAGCAGGCCATAGGTGGTCAGGACGACCTGCGCTTCAGGGGCAAGTTGTCGAGCAGCTCCGTGATAAACCTGAAAACGAAGAGTCGGACGAAAAGTCTCGATCTGCCGGGCCCAGGCATGGAGCACGCTCGTCGGAGTGATGATCAACGTGCGGCCGTGAATCGCGCAAAGGGCCTGGAGAGTTTTGCCCAAACCCATGTCGTCGGCAAGAAGGGCCGAAAGCCCCGCGTCCCTCAGGAAACACAGCCAGTTGATTCCGCTTCGCTGATACGGACGCAGGTCGGCCTTGAGGTCGGCCGGAAGGGGAGCTTCGGGAATCCTTGTTAAATTGTCGAGTCTCTCCTTGAGCAGCCTTAAACCGGCAAGTTGCTCTTCGCCCGCGAGGGTTCCTTCGTTCGCGAGTTCCGAACAGAAATCAGCGAATTCAGGCATAAAATGCGGTGAAACGGGGTGACACCCCTGGCGGTCTGACTTCGCCAGGAGAAGACGCTCGACTTGCTCGCCATAACGCGCGAGCCAGTCTTTCGGGAGTTTTGCCCACCCGCCGTTCAGGAGCGGCACGAGGGAGGAGTTTTCACGCCAGGCTTTCAGAACCACTCGGGCATCGGCTCGCAGGTTCTCGCGTGTGAAGTGAAGTTCGAAGTCATGGCCCGTGAGCCGAAGTTCGGGAACGAGGGTTTCGTGAATTTCATACCGATCGAGGGATGATCCGGTGATCTTCAGAACCGCGCAAGCCGAGTTTCTGAGATCCCCGAGAACCTGGGCCGCATCGATTCCGCTGAATCGGGTGGCTTGGTCCACGGCGAGGTGATGATCGAATTGCAGTTTTCGCGCGAGACTTCTCTCGGCGTCTTCGTCCCTGATCGCGTAGGGCGAGTCATACTTGATGCGAGGGATCACCAGGAGTTCATCAGTGTCACCGGTAATTTCTAGTTCGATGGCAGGGGGATTGCGCACGGCTGTCGGGAAATTGGGGATTTCGATCTGAACGGCGATTCGTGATTCGAGCCGGGGAATGACTTCCGTCACCAGGCGCGCCAATTCCGATTCGGGGTAGAAGCGACCGCGTCCACGCAGCTCGTCCTGTTCGGATGGCGCGATTCTGATGGGCTCAACGGGTCGTAACGTCTTGCGAACGAGTGCGGCGCCATTTGAGAAAAGCTCATCGGGCGATTCGTTCTCGACGAGCGTCAGCCGGTAACCCCGGTGTTCAGGAGTGAGAAGAATCCGCGAGCGGACCGGCTGACTGGAGGTTTGAACCGGTTCGCCGTCAAGAAAGACTCGGGTTGATGACGAAAGGACTTTCAATAACGCCGCAAGCTGGCCGGCCTCCAGAATGCCCGAATTTTTCGCAACCTGTGAAATCGAGGACAAAACCGCATCGGCGGCGAAATCATCCTGGGTCGCCGCAAGCGGTGGCGCGGCAATCCGTCCGGAAGTGATTCCTCCCGAGAGGCTGACCAAAGACTCGTTCAGAGGCTTTGAGGTTTCGCCTTCGCTCGCATGCGCGCGAAAGACGAGATGCCTCTGAAATTCAAGTTCACCGCCCGTCTTTCTGCAAAACAGGTATCGCACTTCGCAAAATGTGCGGGTTGCCGCGGCTTTCGGGGCTCCGGGATGGCGGCCGCTCTTCAGAATGAGGGAAGCAGCAGCGACATGAACGCAGATGTCGTTTCTCCCGCTGCATGTGCAAAACCAGTCCTCGTCTTTCGGCCAGAGGCTGACGCGAATGCTGACCGGGCGATCGGGAAGTTGCAGCCGGTAGAGGATCTCATCGGGACTGAATTGATCTTCAATGAAGACGTCTGTCCGGCTCAGGGCGATTGCTTTTGACCAGACTCCGGGCAGGCACTGCTTCTGAATCGCGGAACAATACTGGTCGAAGTTGTTCATTGGCTGATCGAGAGAATACAAAGTTTTTCACTGAATTGCCACTCAGACGTTTTGGCTACGCCGTTCCGGCACGGGGCAGCGCGGGCCGGGGAGTTGCAAATAATTATTCTATGAAGAATGAGCCGGCGATCGGCTCCGAAATCGTAGCCGAATTCGACCTTGGAAAGCGAGCACTCTCGGCCAGTCTCGGGCAGATCACGTTACTTTTCGTGTATACTTATGCCACTCGGTTTCAGGACATTGAACCCTGGCATTCCGAGTTGATTTTGGGCGGCCTGATATTTCTGTTCAATATGGTGCGATTTCATCTGGGCTACTCGCAAGCGCGTTACTATCCGGAGCACCGGGGACGCTGGAAAAGACTTTTTGCATTGACTGTCATGATTCCAGCCGCGTCCTGGGGCAGTCTTCTTGCCCTCGCGATCCACAGACACGGGTTCGCGGATTACCAGGTTGCGATATTGATTCTGATCGCCAGCGGAATTTCAGCGGCGATGACGTCGTCGGTCGCGCCGTGGCAGGGTCTCGGCCGGATCTTTGCGGGACTTGTTCTGGGGATTCCGTTGATCAAGTTGCTCATCATGATGAATCGTGAATCCCTTTCGTTTGCTTTGATTTTTATCAGCTACTACGGCTTTCTGTGGCTTCAACTCAGGATTCAAAGCGCGGTTTACTGGGACGGGCTTCACTACCAGAGGCACCTCCGGGAGGAGAAACAGCGGCTTCAGGCCGTGCTCGATTCGATTCCGGGGCCGGTGCTCTGGATCAATCGTGAACTCGTCTGTCGCGGCGTGAACAAGAATTACGCCGCGAACTTCGGAGCGCAGCCGGACGAGCTGGTCGGCGAGAAGCTCAATCTGCGCAATGGAGACCACGAATTGTTAGGGGTCATCCGGGAATTCATGGCGTCTGACGCCGAGACGACTTCTCGAGAGATACCGATCATGCTTTGCGGTATGCGCCGTCGCCATTTTCTTGTCATGCGCAAGGTGAACTCGGATTGTTACATAGTAGGAATCGACGTGCACGACCTGAAGGAAGCACAATGGGAACTCGAGCAGCAAAGAATCAAGAGCGAGATGACGGGCAAACTGGCGGCGATCGGTGAGTTCACGGCCGGCATCGCGCATGAAATCAAGAACCCGATCACCGTGGTTAAAACTGCGCTCGATTTAATGGACAAGAACTTGGGCCGTAACGGGGTGGGCTGGCCGGACGATAAGACGCGAACGCTTCTCGATCGTGCCGCCGCGTCGTGTGCCCGTATCGACAAAATCGTGCAGGGGCTTACGAAATTCTCGCGCAAGACCACGGACGAGCCTTTCACGCACGTGAGATTGGCCGAAGTCATTGATGATTCCCTGAATTTGATCCAGCCGGCGCTCCGGAGCAGCGGAGTACAGTTAAAGCTCGATCCGGTTGATCATTCGATCGTGATTCGATGCCGGCCCATAGAAATTTCACAAGTATTCGTCAACCTCCTGGGCAATGCCATCGAAGCCGCGAAAAATCAGAAAGAGAAATGGGTTGAATTGAGGGTCCGGTCTGCGGGTGAGCAAGTCCGGGTTGAGATCACCGACAGCGGCCCCGGTGTGCCAGAGGAACTTCGCGAAAAAATTTTCGAACCGTTCTTTACGACGAAACCTCCCGGGTCCGGAACCGGCCTGGGGCTCAGCATTTCGAGAAGAATCATAGAGCGGTACGGGGGGCGGATTGACATCGATCATTCAAAAGACCACACGACGTTCGTGGTTCATCTGCCTGTCTGGGCGAAGCAGGCCGATGCGGCCTAGAGTTAGCGCGACGCAGCATCTCCGCGGACCCACTGGTTAACTAAGTTTCAAGAACATCAAGCGGCTGAATGGATATGCCGATAGGAAAAGGCGAGCGGCGCTCGAAACAGGGGGTATGGGGATGTCCAAAAACGGCACGGAACTCAGTCAGGGCAGTCAGGTCTTTCGCCAGTCGAGAATTGATAATGATCTTCAATGGTTGACTTTGAGCGTTTCGGGGGTGACGGGAAGTCTGCGCAACTGGAGCCGGACCGGAATCGGGTTCGAAATGGCTCGTACGGGCAAAAGTTTTCGTCCTGGCGATAAAGTCGCGAACGTTAAAATCAGTTCTGGAGACCTCGAAATCTACGACGGCGAAATCGAGATACGAACCGTCAAACCGATTGATACAAATCTGTCTTTCTACGGAGCCGCCCTGGCTTCCAACCTTCTCCTCGCCGAGGGTGTCGAGGCGGCGAAAAAGGTGAATACCTGCTTCACGGAAATCGAGAGCGGAAGGACGATGATCGAATCCGCGAAACCCGACTTCTGTCAGTCGGTCCTGTCACTCACGGCAGCCCTTCGCAAAATCCAGACAGCCTGTGGCGAGGAAGAGGAACGCTGGAAGAAACTCCCTTTTGACCGGCGGCTCGAGGCGGAACGGATTTTCGTGCCGAGCATGGCAAAACGGGTCCGCGACCTTCTTGTCGCGTTCAACATCCGCGTCGGCGGTCAGATCGATGTTGAAAAGCTGCCGGAAGACAGCGTCTACCACCGCATCTTTCATGAAGAGGTTTTTCCGTTCTTCGCCGGGGCTGACCTCGCGCGAAGGGCGTACGAAAAGCCGAGGGGTTATGCCGGTGATTACGAAATGATGAATCAGATCTATCGCGACAGTTTCGAGGGGGAAGATCTCTTCGGGAAGATTCTGCATAACTACATCGCCAACGAGAACAGTTCCAATTCCGTCAAATTCAGGAAGCCCTACTTTCTCCGGTTCTACCGCGAGCTTCTCGAACTTCCCGGCGTTCATCGGGTGCTTTCGGTCGCTTGTGGGCCGGCCGTGGAGTACCAGGAAGCCGTGAGCACCTGGGTCCAAGGGGATCTCGACCGCATTCATGCGACCCTGTTCGACCTTGATCGTGAGGCGCTCGAGCACGCACAAACGAAAGTGCTCGAAGCGGCGATGAAGCACGACAAACGTCCGAATGCCACTTTCATCAATGCGAGCGTGAAAACGTTCCTCACGGCACATCCCGAACCCGGAGAGATATACGACTTGATCTACTCGGGCGGTCTTTTCGACTATCTCGATAACACGACTTCCGCCGCTTTGACTCGCAAGCTCGCCGAAAGGCTCGGGCCGACGGGGACGCTGGTCATCGGCAATTTCACCAAGAACAACAGCACCAAGGCGTTCTGTCACTTGCTCACGAACTGGTCCCTGATCCACAAGACGGAAGAGGAAATCCGGGAGTGGGCGAAAGACATCCCCGGGTGCACGACGCGAATAGAATACGATGAAGCAAAAATCAACGCCTTCCTGGTGGTCAGGAAGACGAATATCAGGCGTAATTAAGCCTCTTTCGTCTCTCAAGGCGAAGAGTCACGTTCATACGCGTCTCCAGCTCCGGGACGAGCACGCCTATGCGCGAAAGCTGCTGCCCTGGATCGCGGTCCTGTTCATTTTGTTCGGCGTAGTGGACGAGTACTCCGCGCCAGAGGGCAATCTGCTGTTCTACGTCGGGATCCGGGTGCTCGCGGTGGCGGTTTCAAGGGGGCTTTTCCTCCTTTCTCGCGGACGATACCGGTACGGCTTCCGAACTTTTCTGGCCGTCGCGCCCTTCATGTATGTCGTCGAATACATCATGATCAGTGAAGGATTGAGCCTGAGTCCGTATTTCGCGGGATTGTCGCTGATTCTATTTTCGGCGACGACGCTGTTCCCGACCCGGGCGCCCGTGGCGATCCACATTTATGTCGCCACGATGGCTCCCGCGATTCTTTGGACCGTTCTTCATCCTTTTGAGCGCCCGAGCGATACCCTGAATTTTCTTCTCATGAGCATCGGGACGGTCCTGCTCGGAGTCATCAATTCGGCTCAGGTTTATCGGGAATACGTTGAGCGACTTGTTGCGCGCGAAGCCCTGGCGCGTGATCTTGGGAAACGTGAGAAGGAGGTGCGGCACAAAACCGAAGAACTCCTCAAGCGAAGAACCTTCGAAAGCCAATTCTCCCCTCAGGTCGTCAAGGCAGTTTTGAATGATTCCTCTTCCCTCTCTGAAATGAAGAAACGCGACGTCGTCGTCATCGTGATCGATATCGAAAACTCGACGATGAAGGCGAAGACGCTTGATCCGACTCCGTACAAGGAGGTCGTCGAGGAGGTCTTTGATGTTTTTTCGTCCGCATGTCTGAAGTGGAACGTGACGGTCGACAAGTTCACGGGCGACGGCGCCCAGGCGATGGCGGGGGCACCGGTCCCTTCTGAGGACCGGCTCGAAAGGGCGATGAACGCGTGTGCCGATACCATCCGCATGTTGGAAAGCCGGAAAGATTCGCTGCAGCTTCTCTGGAAGGGGCCTTTGAATGTGAGATTTTCGGTTTCCGAAGGGCCGGCGCTTGTCGGATTTCTCGGTCGTGGAACTCTCAAGTCTTTCACCGCGATTGGCGAAACCGTGTCGTTCGCTCATCGGCTTTGTTCAACGCCGCCCCCTTGGACGGTCGCCGCGTTTTCGAGAAGAGCAGGTGGATTTGACTCTGGTTTCATTCAAAATTGGCAGGATTGGGAGATCCAATCGACCGTTGTGAGTGGTCTGAAAGGCTTTGTCGATCAGGAATTTCGCGTCAAATTTCTCAAACTCAAGGCCTCCGGAGAGCAGGCGGTTGATGCCGGGCGCTGCTCGCATTGCCAGACGCCCTTGGTCGTCACTGAAACTGCGAACGGATTACCCAAGGTATTTTGTCCCGGTTGCGAGTCCCGTCACGCGAATGCCGCTTGAGCAGCGGCATGCGACTTGGCTGGCGGGAGATTAACCTATCTATTTGGTTTGGTCCGTGTTACCGTGCCGGCTGAGTAAGTTTCCGTCTACAGAGTCTGCGGGCAATCGGGCCCATATCCTCTTTAGCGGCTCCCAGCCTTAAAGGAGGTATTTATGGGTAAGAAATTGTACATTGGTAATCTTCCGTTTTCCGCGACCGAACAGGTCCTCACCGACACTTTCACGCAATGCGGAAAAGTGGAATCGGTCAAGATCATCACTGATCGTGATTCGGGCCGCAGCAAAGGCTTTGGATTCGTCGAAATGTCGAGCGAAGCCGAGGCTCAGGACGCGATTAAGAAATTCAACGGAGCGGACTACGAAGGCCGCCCGATGACCGTCAACGAAGCGAAACCGATGGTTCCGCGCGAAAGTCGCGGCGGATTCGGTGGCGGCAGGTCGAACGCCGGATTCGGCGGCGGCGGTCGTAACCGTTACTAATTCATCTTGAGTGAGGGGATGGTTCCGAGCGGATCATCCCCCTCATCATAAGGAGATCGAT
>Ga0208245_1001415_pt1 | contig 14716 bp, 17 predicted proteins | sample RifOxyC1_FD_184035 | JGI IMG/M metagenome (GOLD analysis project Ga0208245, IMG submission 184035) | Soil microbial communities from Rifle, Colorado - Rifle Oxygen_injection C1 (SPAdes) | ecosystem: Environmental > Terrestrial > Deep subsurface > Rock core/Sediment | place: Rifle, Colorado... | reverse complement strand
ACCCATTCCAAGATGGCGGGATTTTAAAATTAATGCTCTCTTAACAACACGTACATCAACTCGACCTTTTCGAGTCAGTTCTTTGATCTCATTTAAATCTTTTTTAGATAATTTAATTTCAATTGGTGCCATCTTATCTAAGAGAATCTCATGGGTGAATCCAATGGCCAAGGGCGGTGCGACATCTTGAAAAATTAAAAAATCAGAGTACTAATAGTGAAAGTGTTAAAATACGGGCCGCATATCAATCAATTCCTAATCAATTGGCAAAAAATAATAAAAAATTTCAATACAAGGTTGTTTCGAAAGGTGGCAACGCTAGCATGTTTGGCAACGCTATTGATTGGCTTGGTTTTGCAGGGATTGTATTAAAATGCCAAAAAATCGAACAAGGAATTATGCCGATCGCTGTTTATAGTGATCTTTCAAGCTTTAAATTATATATGGGAGATGTAGGTTTCTTGACAATGAAATCAGGGATAGCTCATCAAACTATCATCTCTTCGCTTGAAATTGATAACACATTTTTGGGAGCTGTGGCCGAAAATTATGTTGCACAAAGTTTAATCACAAAGAATTATCCTCTATATTATTGGGAGTCTTCCGGGATTGCTGAAATTGATTTTGTAATTCAACAAGAAGACAAGATTATTCCCATAGAGGTCAAGGCTGGCAAAAGAGTTAAGTCGAAAAGTCTTTATTACTTTAGAGAAAAATATTCTACTAAGGAGTCCATTAGGATTTTCGTTAAAAATTTTGGATTTGAAAATAGCGTTAAATCGATACCGTTATATTCTCTCTTTTGTCTCAAAATGTGGCAGTTGTCGTTTATGAGTTGGCGACTTGTGGATAATTTATCAGGCAATATATGAAAGTAGCATTGCCTAAAGCATAATCCATCTGGACTTCATTTCTAGGTAATATCTTGGTAACGTTAAGCTTCTTGTACACTACGTAGCTAGTCAATATATTTTATTTGCAGATTTTCAAGAGATGAGTCTAATTCATTTAAACTGTTATTTAATAGAAAACAATTACTTCAAAAAACTGTCGTCATGTATAAAAAAGGTATAACTATTGCACTGTAAATATAAGATTTTATTATTTTTAACTTATCGGAATCATATGAAAAAATTGTTAAAAATTATTACACTTGTATATTTTATTTTTTCAAGCGTTGGAATAGCCTCTGAATCAACCAGTGGCAACAATAAGATGCTCAAATTGCTTGATCTCTTAAATCAATCTATGGAAGAAATCAAGGTTATTAACGGTTTTGAAAGAGAATCTGATTGTAATTGTGAACATCGGATAAACGAATTTTTTCCTACGAACAGTTTATTAGAGTCTGCTTTAAAAATTGAATTGATCGGGATAAAAGATTTCGATATCGAGGGGATAAAAACTAATATTACCAGTATTTTAATTAAACTCGAGTCAACAATTAAAAAATATAAAAATAATTTATCTGATGAAGATAGTGCCGTAAGCTTTATACTTGAAATTGAGCAAATTTTAGAAGACAACAATTTTTGGTTTGATGATTACAAACCAACCATTAGAGATACTTTTAAAATTCAATCTGGTTTTGGATTCAACTGTTTCACAAAATCTCTTCTCATTTTACATATTACTGAACTTTATAATTTACCCATTAAGGGCATATTGGTCCCTGATCATTTTTTTCTTCAGATACAAACAAATAAAGGACATATTAATTGGGAAATAACATCAAAAAAGAATCGTATGCCGAGTGATGATTTTTATCGAACACATTTCGAGGTCTCTCCATATTTAGAAAAAGCAAATATTGAAATGACTCCATTATCAAAAGAACAAATATTAGCAGAGGTTTATAATAACACTTATTTACACTGCAAAGATTTAAATACAAAGCAAATATTAATTAATCTGGCTATTAAGAATTCTCCAAAGAATCCATATTTCTTAGGAAGGAGAGGTACAGTTTTTCAAGATCTCGGACAATTTGAAAAAGCTATTAATGATTATAGTCTTATTATAAAAATGTATCCAGCAATGTATTTACCATATTATTCCAGAGCCGTGAATTATAAAAATGTTGGCCAGAATAAGCTCGCAAAAAGAGATCTCGAATATCTTATTAAAAATTTTAAAGAACAACTTAGCAAGCAAGATTTAATCGAGGTAACTGAGGAAATAAAAAAATTGTGATTTATTCATCGAGGAGGCGTATTATATTTTGGGTGGCAATTCCCCCCAATATTTACGTTTTTTAACGTTTAAGACCTCAGTCAGTCATTCAAATTAAATACAATATGATTTTGTGGAGTCCAGCTTTGCGACCGCACTCCACTAATACTTTATTTTATTACAACAAGACCCTTAATTTCTTTCACCTTGATCATTTTCCCTTTAGCAAGGATGCTGTCAATATCTTTAAAAATCAAACCTCGATTGGGATTATTAAAGATAAGTTTTGCTTCAAAAGATTCTATACATGAATCCCCGGTAACAAACATCTCAATATCCTCAACGTTAATACTATCGCTGGCTCCGGTAACTTCACCAAGTTCGACGAGTTGTCTACCAGAAACTGTGAGATCATGGAGAGTAATATTATTTCTCTCCAAAACTTTCAAAGCAGCTCCGGCACCGGTAAGCTCACCGGAAAAAGCATTCGTCGCCAATATAAATAAAGCTGTAAAAATGATTTTTTTCATTGTAGTGCTCCGTGGTTATTTTCATATGTGAGTGTATCACTCATATTTAGGGTAAAATAGGGAATGTCACCTTCGTAGAAGGGACAATTCATTGCTTCGTAGATCTTTTTAACAGCCTCTTTTTGTATTTCTTTGATCTTTTTTATACCGTCCTCATTAAGCGATTCTGAAAGGGAATAAAAAAGATTTTTTCCCTTCGCCACTTCTTCAGGTTTGTAAAAATCTATCAATTCAGGGAGTAATTTTTTGGCAATTTTGATATCGAGACTAAAATTTTTATCCTTGGCATGAATCGCTTCATCTTTCTCAAGAATAAGTCCGAGATTTAAGAGGGAATTTAATCTTTTTTCACCAAGCAGTCCGAATAACTCAACGATTTTTATCTTGGTCGTTCCTTTTTTATTGGCGGCCAGTTTATAGATTAAATAATTAACTCGGTCGGAGAGAATGTCGTTAAGGTCGACATCATATTTGTGATCAAGTTTTTCTTTGACAAAAAGGCTGTAGCATTCACGAAGCATCTCTCCGATAGGCCCTTCAACCTTGGATAAGAGTTTCGATAGTTCACGCTCTTTATATATTGTGCTGACAATACTCAGAACTGTGTGAGGTGCTGGGGCACCTTTTAAATCATTATTCAAAATTCTTCTGATAGTGGTTGCTCCAACTTTGGATTTTTGCGCCAATCCGTTAATGCTCATCTTCGGAAAGCGTTCAAAGTACATGGCGACAATGTCTTTCAATTGTTCACAAAGTGTCATCAGAAATTCCTCTAACGTGACTACCCTAATGGCAAACATAGCAAAGACACCTTTGGGTTTCAAACCCAGATGAAAAAAATGACATTAAAATACGCCGTCTGTAATATTATTTTAAATATTTAAGCTAAAAGATCACTTCCTGCCCCAAATCATCCAAACTTGGGGACAAGTTGACACTTTCTAATACTTTATTCTTGATATTCCGATTATGCGGACGTGGCGAAGGCCTTGGTCCTGGTAATGGATCCTCGCATGTAGCTGTTTTTATTTTGAGCTTAAGACTTCCGCTCATATCAGCTGAATCTATCATAAGCATTGCACTTGCTTCAGTATTTCTTCCCATTGACCTCGCTACCAGAACATTTTGAAGGACAAACACTATCTTTTTTTCATCTCGGTTAAAATCTCTTTTCGCACAATTAGACTTCACATCTAGATTTTGTACTTTACTGATAATCCAGTTATCCATGACCGGGCCAATCCATGTCTTATTTTCAATGGTTTTGCTCTTTACACCTTTGCCTCTTATCCCTTCCCATTCGACCATTTCGGTTTTGAAGTTCCCTCTGGTCTTTTCATCAAGAACTGTTGATCCTCTAAAATCTATCGATGCCTCCAGACTTTCAACTTTCTGACCACCAGGAATGCCCGCCGTAATTACCATACGGCATACCTTGTGGTCCATCTGGCGATCCATTCTATGAGGGCGTCTTCCGTTTTCAATAGGGGCCTTTTCATTGTCATTGATGGCATTAGTCTGTGGAACTTCTGCCGTGAATTGATCGAAAAGAATTGACATGGATTGCTGGTCTGGACTCATGATAATAGAAGCACTCCCTTGCGGACAACCCGTTCCTCTAAGAATAACACTTTCAAACGTAAAAACATCTTCCGCAAATGTTTTAACCGATAAAACAAAAATTAAGAAAATTAATATTTTCGTTTTCATATTTTCTCCTTTAAAAATTCCTTATAAAGGATTTGCTTTTTATGTTGTATAGAAAATGTCATCTTTGATAAATGTGTTTTGTGCGTTTTAACTTCTTTTTAAACCACGTGGCGCAGTTGTGCTTGGTTAGTATCCACCTGGCGCACTTTGATTACACATTTGAATTTTTTACTTTTATTTGTTCTTAAAAAAAATTAATTTCAATCTATCGAAACGAATTTTTAGGAAGAAATTTTGTTTTTCGTAAATAAAGGTTATGAAAAAATAAAGGAGAATGTATGAAAAAAATCGCATTAAAAATTTTAGCAATCGTACTTTTTACATCAGCTGCATACGCAGACGAGATCTATCTAGGACAACCAGGTTACGGCGGAAATGGTTGTCCTCAAGGGACGGCTTCAGCAACTGTATCACCTGATCAAAAATCACTTTCGATTATTTTTGACCAGTTTGTAGCAGAGGCCGGCGGCATGACGGGCAAAAGTATGGATAGGAAAACTTGTAGCATAGCTGTTCCGGTACATGTACCACAAGGATACAGTATATCCATTATCGCTGTAGATTACAGAGGATTTAATTCACTCCCTACAGGTGCTTATTCAAGATTTACATCTGAATATTTCTTCGCAGGACAAAGAGGCCCGATGTTTTCGAGGGATTTCTACGGCCAACTTGAAAATGAATACCTCTTCAAAAATACTCTGGGGGTTGTCGGAATGGTATGGTCAGCTTGCGGTGCTGATGTTAATCTACGTGTCAACACCAGCATGATGGTAAGAACGAATAGAATGAGAGCTCAGGCCATGGCAACCGTCGATTCTGCTGATTTTAATGCTGGACTTGTTTATCACATTCAATGGAAAAAGTGTTATTAAAAATATGTTAGGTTAAGTACACGCAGGATTATCAGAAATCCACTCTCTAATATCGAAGTTAAAGGCCTCGCGAGAGGCCTTTATTAATGAAGTTTCCTTGGTTGTAATTTAAGCACTCTCTTTAATAAAAAAACGTAATCCCACATTTTTTGCCTCTTGTTCCCCCTCTATTCGTACAGCTTGAGGAGCTATCAAGTTTCGCGTGAATTACTATAGTGGCTGGTTCCAATTCTTTTCTTTCATGACCTTTCGCTTCAGTACTTTTGGCCTTTGTCTTCAGGATGTAGGTACACAGGCGAAGGCAGGAGCCGTAGCTGTGCTACTTAAACACATTACAATTTTCATGATACGATCAAAATCCATTGTTTCGTTAACCCTGTGGCTTATTGTCCACGAGCTGGTACTCGTTCTTTTTTTTACGATTCGTATTTTTTCATAGCGGTAATCAGACTTTTTGTGTAAGACTTCAGCCTCTTTAATAATTTATACCATAAACTAGTAGATATAATCTCTGCTTAATTTTTTTTACTAGTTTTTTTCCACCAAGGAAACTTCATTAGAAGAAGGATAGTGAAATAAAAGTCGCATTATAGGAGTTTGATTCAGGTTCCAACTATCCTAAAATTTTTAGCAAGTCAGATAAATTTAGAACAACTTAAAAAAATCTAAGCAAATTACTTGTATTCTTTCTTCTCTGGACTCTTTAACAATTGCACGGAAATCTTCAATAGTTTTGATTAATGCTTCTCGCACTTTTGAAATATCTGATTCTGACATCGATACAACACTTGAATAATGCAAATTATTGGATAAGTTTTTATCAATTGCTTGGATCGCTTTATTACGCCAGTTTGTGTGATGACGTTGAATCTGGATTGATTCACTTGAAAGATGAATACTTACAGCACCGCTTTCATAAACGCCTTTTTTTTCAACTGCAAGTTTACAGCTCACTAGAAAATCTAAGACTTTAATGATTAGTGGCCGTGGTAAATCCAAGGCATTTGAAATCGCGTGCACGGAACGCAACTGGGGAATTGTAAGCATGATATGAACGGCGGCATAGTACCAAGCACTATAATAAATGTGTTTAAAATTTTCGTTGAGCGTATTTTCAACTTTCAATCTTTTCATTAAATTACGACGGTGATCAATAACTGTATTCATCTGTTTCTCAAAATATAGTTTTAATTCATGCGACCCCGCCCGTGCATATTGAACTTGCAAAAGAAAAAAATGTGACTCTTCTTCTGTATGTTTAAAAAAAACATTTAATTTAATTCCTTGCTCTAGAGTAAAATCTAAGTATCCCTTCAGTATCTGAGAAATGTATGCCGTTTTGCATCCCAAATGTTGTGCTATATCCCGCTGAGTACCTCTTCCATAACTCGGTGATGTTGAAATTATTTCATGTAAATAGTCTTTATAATCATAAAAATCGAAAATTTTTTTTTCCATAAAATACTATGAATTCATGCGGTTACACAATAGTTAAGTGAATCATTAACTAATAATCAACTAATTAAGCAAAATTGTCTACTATTTATTACTATTTATGTTATTTCTACGACGGAAAAACAGTTGGTAAGTTTATCAACTAACAATAGGAGATTCTATGAAACTAAAAAACTTATTTTACACACTTATTTTGGCTCTGCTTTTCTTACAGGTATCTTTTTTAGCAAATGCCCAAATTATGGGCGGTGAGAGCAGTGGCGGTAGAACTGACGCTCAAGCTGTCTATGTCTCTTTCACAAGTTTTGGAAATGGTATCGATCATTCGAGCTTAAAACTTACTGAACAATTGATTAATGATGCAACAATTAATGGTAATATCATCACTCAAACTTTTGAGCAAAGAGGTCACGAAGGTGAGGTTATTTATTGCGTTCAATTGATTAACGCCTACAAAAGATATGAATTCATTAAAAGGTTAGCACCATCCATTTTGAATGATAAAAATCAATTAAACCAACAACGCACTTTTGTCTATGTTGGAACAAATTGCGATAATATTCAAAATGCAACTGAACAGGATATAGCAGCGTATCTCAAATAAAAAAATAATTTAATCTGAGTTTAGCCCGATTTCGTTGGAGAATTAGGCTGAACTCGGTTAATTGTGGAATTTCTTTACTAGCAAAAAAAAAGACGCAAAAATCCATAGACCAGTTGTCATAACAACATTTCAAAAAAATAGTATGTACTTCCTGACAAGCCTGCATCATTTATTTTATCTGATGATATAAGAATGTCGAAGACCGTGAAATAAAGCGTCAGTACTAGCTGGGAGAGTCGTCCTATTCCTTCAGTATGTATTTTTGTGGTCTTTTTCTGCATAAATTTTTAAAATTTATAAATCTGGGTAAATTTTTGCTGGATATGGGGTGCGAGAGTTTGGATTTCATGCTTAGGGAGTGAAATCATCTACGCCTTTATTCCTCCTAGACTTATGGCCATTTTCCATTAGGGTGCAATTGAGCTATTGACTATTTTACAAGCTGAAGAAATTTACTTAGTAGTAAAATATAAAACAAAAGATCCAAGTTTCAGATCTCTTATGATAAAAAATATTGAAGAGAATTTGGATATAGATTATTTTTTCAATTTTTGCTATAGAAAATGGCGGATTGTGAAATAGAGAACTGGTACCAGCCAGTGGACGATAGGCCTCGGGGACATCAGACATAAGGGATTAACTGTAAGTGAAATACGAACGAGTTCTAGGTTTAAATGAAGTCCCGAAATACCTAGCGAAAGGCCGCAACAGATCGGAATTGGTACCGATTACCATAGTATCTCATGCGAAACTTAATAAATCCTCAGGTGTAACAGCCGATAGGAGGTAAAAAGCGGGGATGCGTTTTTTTATTGAAGAGAATTTAAAATGTTTTTGCGCAAGGTAAATTCCTTTTGGGAAGATATTTCCCCATTGTGATGTTGTTGCCTTTGGAAATTATTTTATTAGTAATCCAGATTTAGTGGAAAGATTTAAAATCTCATCAATAAAAACTTCACTTAGAAAAACAATTTTATTAATGCTTGGCAATTATTTGAAATTTCCGCTTTATTTTTAACATTTATTTTCTTTTTCCAAGCATGAATTCTCTTTTTAATTTCACTTTCACCTTGAGCTATTAATGCATCCAGATTCTTAGAACCGGTAAAAAACCAATCCTCCGTATTCCCCATGGCAACAGCTGTGGTTATTTCAGGATGCTTCCCAATATCCGCTAAAGAAACTTTGGGTAAATACAAAGTCTCATTGTTATAAATCTTTTTTTCAAAGGGTATTGGAAGTTCCTTGTAAAAATCAGGATTCAAGGCCCTTCCCTGCAAAACCATGGTATTAGTATTATGGGATACAACTTGATCCAATACATCTTGTGGAACCTCCATCCATTCCAAAGGGGTAATTTTCCATTTTCCATTTTCATTCACCCAATATGCCGAGCCACCAACTGCCTGAAGTGGAACATGAATTTGAAGCAAGTCAGGATTTTTGGCCTGGATTGCCCCGGCAATTGCCTTTAAATAATCCACATCAAAATCTATGTTTGAAAAAATAACTTTTGTATTTTCATTAAATCCAAGTTTTTGCGCCATCTGGGAATCAAAAAGAGTTGGAACCATTTCGCCGGCACCTAGATTCCTCATTTTTCCCATAAAAAGTGTTCCATCTTCTCTTACCACCGGGGTTAATTCAGATTTAATCATCAAATTTATACTTTTACTACGCAGATATTTTCTCACAGCAGTTTTCAGTTCAGGATCAAGACTCGGTAAAGATAAAATTTTTCGATCCAAATTTCTTACCGCTTGAGTGGTAGCTTCTAAATTCTCTTTACTACACCACAGGACTTCGGGGATCATTGCTCCAACAGCATCTGATTCCACGGCAAGCCTTATAATCTTGGCTTCCAGAAACGTTATTCCTTCTCCCAAAACGACAGCGCCTTTTCCACCTGGAGGTGGAGGGGCTGGAGGCCTTCTAAGTCGAGTTCCATCACCCACAACTGAATCAACCACCACGACATTCCCTGCCTGGATCTCTTTCCTTGCCTGAATCAAAGATTCATCAGTCAAATCATTTAGATCAATAAAATCTTCTTTGGTCAAAATTCGTAAATTATCGCTATTATATTTGGTTTGTTTGGAATTTTGATATTCTCTTAAAATTCTTTGCGACTTTTCATGATTTTCATCCCGCTTTACAATTGAATTATCAGGTGCCTCATCAAAAAAAATACTTTTTGAAACATTCGAAGAAATTTCAGTGGAAGCAATATTGGGTAATGAAAAAACCGAAAGCGTTACAAACGCAAAAGCTACCACCATAAATTTATAATAATTTACCAGCATAATTTCCTCTCAAGATAGTACCTTTACAAATTAATCAATTTTGGTATTAGTTATAGCGCATCGCAGGACTCAATTAAAGCTCTTTATGGTTTTATGGTAAATTCTACAATTTATCATAAAAAAACCCGTAAGAGCTACGATTGCGACAGGCCGTAGTATCTCAAATCATGTCGTAATACCTTGAATTCACAAGAGCGGTATCAGATAACTCGGAAGTCAGGGGCTTTAAATCATGCAGCATTATCAAAGATACATTTTAATTCTAGTTTGGCATCAGCAGCCGTAAGCAATCTGTAAATTAAAGTGAGTGAGGGCATTCTTGAATCGTTTCCAGATTCTATTCTTGAGACAACTGCCTGGGTTGTTCCAGCTTTATGAGCAAGTTCTCTTTGAGATAGACCTGCCTTTTCTCTTGCTGTTCTAATAAGTTGGGCGATTTCTGATTTGGTTTTTTCTTCGTCATAGAAAGATTTAGTAGAAGGCCGAAAAAGATTGGAATTGGCACCGATTACTATAGTATCGCATGCGAAACTAATAAATCCTCAGGAGAAATAATAATAAAAGTCGACAAGAGGTAAAAAGCAGTGATGCGTTTATTAATTGAAGAGAAAATTGTTACCAGGTAATTGTTCTTTTTGCGGTAAATCTTTTGGAAGTTTTCAATGTAGATATTTATTTAGATTTAGAAAACTCCCTGAAGTCTTCATTCCTTGGAGTTTCTTTTAAGGCCAAACACAAGTTAGGCTATAAAAATGGAATGAATTCTATTTTTTTATCTCATAAGCTGGAGAGTGATGATAAAAAACAAGATGTAAATATAGACGAAAAATATTTCAATTTATTTTGTTCTTATGAAAATAAAAATTATCCTGATTATAAGGTTAAATCATTTTTTGAACAAAAGTCTAAACTTAAGGAAAAAAAAGAGCGAGAGATTTTAGTTATTTTAAGCCATACAGTGGATTATAAAAATGAGTTGCTTAAAATGTTTACGGAATTTGAAGAAAAAAAATTTTTTATCGCACTTATCAATAAAGTTAACCTGGTGAATGGTGGAGATTTTTTAAAAGAGTTAAAAACACAGGATTCCAGCAATAGTTTTGTATCAAACAATTTTTCAACATATCCAGATTTACAAGAAGGGATTATTGAATCTGCCATTGTTATTACAGATATCGAATGGATCAGTTTTATATCTGCATACTTGGGGCGGGATTGTTTTTTACTATCTAGAAATAACAAGGCCATGCCAAGATTTAAATATTTTGAATCTTCTTCTCCTCTTAGAATTTCGTTTGTGAATGGTTCCATTATTATGAACATGGAAAAAGAAAATCAAAAGATAAGTGATATAAAAGGTCTTGTTGATTTTATTCATAAGTTTTTGGATCTTAAATTGTAAAAATGAGTGAAGATTCGCAGATCTTAACTGCGCTCGAATATTAAGGCGCATCTCTAAGTTACTTAATATAAATGGTAATTTCTATTTTTATTGTACAAAATACACCAAAAATGGTAATATTAAGTATAAAAAATTACAAATGCGCCTATATATGAAAGATCATGTTATTACATTACCAAAATTCATTGATGATGGACGAATTGATAACATACTAGAATTATTGAACTTAGTTAGGACGAAAGACTCTTCTTTTATCCTGGATTTTACTGAAGTTAAAGAAATCAGTGCAGCTGGTTTGGTAATATTAAATTGTATCTCAGACAGCATAATTGAGCATAAAAGAAAGGTAGGAGTTAAAAATTTATCATTATCAAGCTCCTTAAATAACCATATAAAAAATCTTTTTAATTATCAGTCAAATCAAATGTTGAGTATGACTCAAATGGCGTATGAAGATAAAAACAATATTGTCTGGGGGGCCATTAATTCGCTTGATCCAAGTTTTCCGGATAGAATCGATAACAAGTTTCAAAATATTTTATCAGAAGATCAGCTTTGGTATGTAAGATTAATCATAAATGAGCTGATGCAAAATTCATTAGATCATTCAACGGCTGAAAGATATTTTTTTTATGCTGGAATAAAAAATAATGATTTTATTTTTGGTGTTTGTGACATGGGTGTATCCATCCCTGCAAAATTGGAGCAGAAATATATCTGTGAGGACGATAAGGCCTATCTGTTAAAATCGTTGGAACTTGGAGTTGGAACAAGGCGAATTAGATGTGGAGGACTGGGACTTAATCACATGTTCGAAATTTTAAAACAACAAAAAGGTCGCTTGGTGATTGTGAGTAGGTATGCCCAGATTAGAAAATATTTTGCTAGAAGAAAAACCGAAGCGAATTTTTTAAAAAAACCATTAAGAGGCACTTGGTGTATGGCCAGGATTCCAATATCGCAAGGATGAAAAAGATGAAAATCGTAATTAAGGATACTTTTTCCAAAGATTATATAACCAGGGAGGCTGGAGAAAAACTTCGTAATATGATTATTCAAAGTAATGAAGTTTTGACAATTGATTTTTCAAATACCAAAATTGCAAGTACTTCATTTTTTGATGAAGCCTTTGCAAAATTATCAGATGAAAAAATTCAAAAAAAATGGAAAGACTTTATTTGCATTATAAATATTAACGAGCTAGATAAAAAATTATTAATTCAAATAACTAAAAATAGAAATGTGGATTTGTTTTAATCATTTTTGACAAATATTGAGGTTGAATATTTCCCTAGGGCGGAGTAATTTGTTGCTTAATTTGCAATAAAATTTTCAATTTTTTAATAGCCTCGTTCCCTGTCAAAACCACCGGTTTAGTTACTGTAGTGAGAAAGACACCAATATCCTAAGAACTGTTTATTTTTTAATTAATAATTCTTCCGCATTTAAAAATGCATTACAAAAATTTGTTAAATTTATTTCACTGTCATAAATCTTTATGGTTTTGCTATCTAAAATTTCGGTTATAAATGCGTGAGAAGACATAAATGGCCTTACAATCGCTATCACTGCTTTGTAGTCGATCTTATTAAGCATCATGATATTCACAAGCCCCATATTATAATTTGCATCTTTCAAAGTGCGCTGATTTTTATTGCAAGTATATTCCCTAATCTTCCAACCATTATTGACCTTATACGCATCCTTTCCAATCGGAGGGGAAATTACATCCCTTTGCGAAACCACCAAGACTTTTCCTGCAATGTCTGTAACTTCCGTTAAACCTTGATCAAAATTAATTTTTGTTCGCTCTAAAACTGTTTCGGCCCAAAGGCTTCCACACATCAAGACAAATAATAAAATACTACAAGCTTTGTTCTTCATAGAATCTCCTTTTATTGGTTTCGAATTAATAATTAACCCTAGTTCGGAGTTAAATGTTAGAAAAACTTTCCAATTTAGCCATTTCTTCGCTTCCTAACTCATTCAGCATTGAAAACAATTTTTCTGGTAATAATTCTTCAATGGTTGAATCTGGTTTTAATTGTTTTATCATCATTGCCAACAAAAGCCATTGTCCAAATTCCTCTTGATCATAGTTCACCATCTCCATTGCTTGCTCAATATGGGGTTCCATAAAATCTGCAAATTCAGCAATCTCTTTATCTCTTTGTTTTTTATTCACCAGTTAGGCCTTTACAAAATTTAAAATGCAACCATCTTAAACTAAACCAAAGCACGGAGGCATTTATGTTTTTAGATTTTACTGAGCTTTATTGCTCGATTGACGACTTTACCAAAATTCTTGCAAATAACCAACAATTTCAAGTTTCTTTTTCCAAATCAAAACGAGGTAGCAAGGCACAAATGTCACTTTCCGAAATTATGACGATTATCGTTGCTTATCACTCTAGCAATTTTAAAAACTTCAAGGCATTTTATTTTTATATTCTCTCAGAAAGACGATCAGATTTCCCGAAGCTACTGAGCTATTCTAGATTTGTTGAATGGATGCCTTATGCATGAATGCCACTAATGGCATATCTAAATTCACGACGAGGAAAAGTCACTGGAATCAGCTTTATTGATTCAACTTCCATTGGAGTTTGTAAAAATATTCGTATTCCTAGAAACAAAGTTTTCAAAGGACTTGCTAAACGTGGAAAAACCAGTATGGGATGGTTTTTTGGATTTAAACTTCATCTTATCATAAATGAAGTTGGAGAACTCTTGGCATTCAAACTTACTCGTGGAAACACTAACGACCGCGTGCCAGTCAAAGAATTGTGCAAACATATCAAGGGAAAACTTTTTGGAGACAAGGGATATTTAGGACAACAATTATTTGAAGAATTGTGGGGAACAGGAGTTCAGCTTATAACCAACGTAACATCACGAATGAAAAATCGTTTTTTATTATGGGAGGATAAAATTTTACTACGAAAAAGATTTGTTATTGAAACGATTAATGACCAGCTAAAAAACATTTCCGACATAGAACATTCAAGACACCGAAGCCCTATAAATTTTCTAGTAAATCTTCTTGCTGGATTGATTTCTTACACTCATCAAAAGAAGAAACCATCGATCAAATGGCATAGTGGCCCGATTTTATTGAGAGATTAGGCCGAACTGGGGTTAATTACATTTTGGCGACAACAGTTACGCAAGCGGCAACATTTGAGTGGTAACCTTCGGATTTTGCATCATCAATAAAGGTAACTGATGAAACAGCCACTATTAGTGGATCTAAAAATTTCGTCAATCTGCCACTACCTGCTTGATCAAATAAAACGTTGTTCAGATTTTTATTATTCTCTGCGCTTAATTCAAAATTCAGTGCTTTTATGGCTTCCGCCTTATTCATACCTTCACTACAAAAAACCACGGATTGTATTTCTGCATATAGGTTTAAAGATAAAGATAATAAAAATATTGCCAAAAATTTTTTTTTCATTTTTAACTCCTTATAAAATTACTGTACTCATGATAAGATAATTTATAAACAAAAGCCTTTCTTTTACCCATAAGTATTTAGTTTTTATTGGGCCATGCAGCGTGGCCTTTAATTTTTCCTATGGCATGATTTCCCTGTGGCAAAATTAAAAACAGAAAAAGTAAAAATTAAAAATGAGTTTGAAGGAGCATCCTTAGGCGATGCACGG
>Ga0208245_1001414_pt1 | contig 14718 bp, 21 predicted proteins | sample RifOxyC1_FD_184035 | JGI IMG/M metagenome (GOLD analysis project Ga0208245, IMG submission 184035) | Soil microbial communities from Rifle, Colorado - Rifle Oxygen_injection C1 (SPAdes) | ecosystem: Environmental > Terrestrial > Deep subsurface > Rock core/Sediment | place: Rifle, Colorado... | reverse complement strand
GGTGTGGATGTGATGGGAGTCAAGAATATCCCTTCAGGAAGGGCTGTGGGTGAGTATCTGCAAGTTTTGTTTGATGAAGTGGTGGAGGGAAACTTACCCAATGAAAGAGAAGCGCTTTTGGAGAAACTGAAAGAAATGAATTTGTGAAGAAGTCGGATTAAGCTGTGAGAAAGCTAAAACTTTCATCCACCACTTCATTTGTAGGACGGATTTTGGGACCTTCGTTGGTACTGGTTACAATAGCTTGTAAACCATGAATTGCGGACAGAGTGCGTGAGCAAAGCGTGCAATAAAATTGAGGATTATCAAAGGGTACTCCTTTAGGATTCATTCCAGCAACCACCATTAACCCAAAATCTATTTGTTTTAAGTGATTCTGAGCAAAAGTTATAGCTGACCCTTCGGCATGCATGGCCCGACAAACTTCCAGTTCATGACCGCTTTTAATTCCCAATTCCTGCCTAAGGCATGGTTCACAGTGGTCTTTTTGAAACCCAAAATAGGTGTGGTTGAACCCGATTGAAGCAATGCGACCAGTTTCTAAAATCAGAGCCCCAAAATGCATACGCACACAATTGGACATTTCACTTATTTCTCTTGCCAGTTTAATAAGATCAATTAAGGTTTCTGATGGAGGAGCGACGAAATGCTGCATCAATTCTGATCGAGACATCGGCTTTAAGTGATCGAGAATATGTGGAAAGTATCCACGATCTGAAGCAAACCTTGCACCGCCAAAGGGAGATTTTTCCCACTCTGCTTTAGCGGCTGGTGGGGGTAGGGTGGTAGCGGGCTCAGTAATTTCAAAAAGTTTTAATGGATCATCTGGAGTAGCAAAAGGTTGATTAACTCGAACGGCTAAAACATCACCGGGGGTTAAATGGGTAAGAGGGCGGCTGCTGTGCCACTTGCCCTCAGAGGCCATTCTTTGCCCACCCTCCCAACTGGTAGTAGAGTAATGTAAGGTAACATCAGGAAACGGTCTCCAGGAGGTTCTAAATTTAGTTAATTTAGTTCGAAGTTCTTGAGGGATCTCAAAACCCATGGCGCGATAATAAGATAAGATTTAACATTTAACAAGCATGAGTGAACTTATAATTTTAACTTTGTTGGTAATACTTGCTGCAGGAGTATGCGTGTGGTGCGTGTATATGCTGGCGGGAGAATTTCTGGGGGGAGCCGCATTTGTACCCACTAACCAAAAAGATATTGAAAAGTTGTTAGAAAAACTTAAGATCAAGCCGGGTCAGGTATTTTATGATTTAGGTAGCGGAGACGGACGGGTAGTGAAACACGCCGTGAAAAATTATCAAGCACGAGGGATAGGGGTGGAAATAAATCCCTGGTTACTACTTTGGTCCAGATTAACCAGCAAGAAAGACGGGTTAACAAATATCAAATTCATCAGTCGGGACTTCTGGAAAATGAACTTGAACAACGCTGACTACATATATTTTTATATGAGTCCTGGCTCGGCTGAAAAAATGGGGAAAAAGGTTCAGAAAGAATGCAGAAGAGGCACGGTATTGATTTCCAAAGCTTTTGAAATTAAAACCATGCGGGATAAACTGGTTGAAGCCGTGTTATTGAATGATAAAAGATACTGGATATACAAGATTTAAAGCTGGGGAAGCAGCCGAGAATACTTAATAGCTTTTTGTGTTTTAGACATTGCTGCATATCTGGGTGAGGGAGACGGTAAAGCAACAAATTCCACATCGGGAAAGTCGGTAACCAAATGTTTAAATACTTTTTTAAATGTCCGTTCAACAAATTTGCTAGTGAAATATACTTTTTTAAGAGAATTTAATTTGAAAATATCTTCAATGGCCCTAGTGTTGTAGGTGCAGTTAACAAGACTAGTGTCGGCGCTATTTTGAAGCTTACGATCACATTGGTAAATTAGATCAGTAACCCCCAATGACAATTTAATAAACAGTTCTTTTCGTAAAGAAATCGTATCCAGTTTGCAATGGTACACGGCTTCCAGGATGTTCCAAAACTGATTTCTACCGTTACTGTAATACCAATCATAAGATGACTGGCCAAATTTTCTGGCTATAAAACTTCCTAAAAGCAAATACCGGGCGTGGGGTGGGATAAACGGAGGAAACGGATGGGTCTCTAGCATGCTAGCGATGTTTATTCTCCCACAAAACCAGGATGGGAGAAGCGTTGAAAATGCTACTGTAGGTACCAGAAACGATGCCGATTAACAATGCCACCACGAACCAGCGGATGGTTTCTCCGCCAAACAACAGAAGTGAAGTTAAAGTCAGAACGACGGTCATGGAAGTATTTAAAGAGCGATTTAAGGTTTCGGTAATGGAAAAATCTACGATTTCTTCAAAAGTGTGTTTGGGCATTTTGGGTAAGTTCTCCCTGACGCGGTCAAAAACGACAATGGTGTCGTGAACTGAAAAACCGATGATGGTTAAGAGCGCGGTAATAAATAAAGCATCGATTTCAACTTTGAAAAAATGCCCAAACAATGAGAATATTCCGACCACCACGATTACATCGTGAAGCAGGGCAAGAACGGCCGAAGCGCCGAACTTCCAGGAAGTGTAAGGAGCGGGAACGCTTTTAAACGACCAAGCCAGATAGATGATAATAAAAACTGAAGCTACGATAACGGCCAGAAAAGATTTTTGAGTCAGTTCGGCACCAATCGTGGGACCAACTGTTTCAAAACGTTTTTCTACAACTTCACCGTAATTTTTCCCCAATTCCGTTTTCAAAAGATTACTTTGTTCCTGGGTAATGGATTTGGACCGAAGTAAATAGATGTTATCCGGGGACGGCTGAACTGAAAATATTTCTATCTGTTGAGCTTTGGCCAGTTCGATAATCTGAGCCGGTTGAGCGGGAGATTTGGTCTGAATTTCCAAAAGCGTCCCTCCGGTAAAATCTATTGACAGTCTTAAACCGAACATAATTAAGGAAATGATTCCCGGAATCACAATTAGGGTCGAAAAACCAAAATACAACCATTTATATTTCATGAAGGGGAAGTGATTCATATATTTATTATTTGGAATAAAAAGCCCTAACTAAATTTCTGGTAATGATAATGGAAGTAAATAAGGAAACCAGAATACCAACAATTAATGTCAGAGCAAAGCCGCGGACAGATCCGGTGCCAAACCAGAACAAAATACCGGCAGTTATCAAAGAACTGACGTTACTGTCTCTGACTGAAGTCCAAGCCCGGTGAAAACCCAGTTCCATGGCGGCTCTTTTGGGTCGGCCCCAGCGGATTTCTTCCTTGATACGTTCAAATATGAGAATGTTGGCGTCGACGGCCATGCCCACCGATAGAATAAATCCGGCGATGCCGGCTAAAGTCAAAGTGACCGGAATTAATTTAAAGATCGATAAGGAAAGCAGGATATAAATGGTTAAAGCAACGTTGGCCAACACGCCCTTGAAGCCGTAATTGAAGACCATAAACAGCAAAATAACCAAATAGCCGATGATGCCGGCAAATAAACTTTTTGAAATTGATTCGTTGCCAAGAGAGGCTCCGATGGTTCGTTGTTCGATAATTTTAATGGGGACGGGAAGAGCTCCGGCATTAAGTTGAATGGTCAGCCTTTTGGCTTCTTCCAAAGCAAAGTTGCCGGTAATAACGGCTTTGCCGTCGGTAATTTCCTGATTAATTACCGGTGCAGTTAAAGGCATGCCGTCCAGAAAAATGGCCAACTGTTTTCCGGTGTTTTCCCTGGTAATTTTGGCAAATTTCTCTCCGCCTTCGGAAGTAAATTCCAAACCAATACTGGGATTGCCACCGACCTGGTTACCTCCGTCGAACTGAACCTGGGCAATACGCAAATCCTTACCGGTAAGATCGGTGGGGGCAAAATCTAAAATGGAAGAAGGAGAAGCGGAAGTGGGAAGCCTAAACTCAAGCTGAGCGGTCTGACCTATGGTATTAATAGCTTCGGTAACGTCACTTACGCCCGGCAGTTCAATAATTAACCGAAACTGGTTAACGGTATTGGCCACCTGAATTAAGGGCTCGGAAACGCCCAGAGAGTTTATACGGCGCTCAATATTGTCCTTGGTAGCCAAAACAGCCTGTGGCTTATCGGCGTCGGGAATTTTCGAAGTATCAGCCTCATAAACCAAATGGGTTCCGCCCTGAAGATCCAGACCTAATTTGAAATTCAAATCCCGGACAAAAGGCTTGCCCAACAAATTCAGATTAATGCTGGGCCGGTAAAATTTTCTGCCGGCAATTGAAAATTGGGGCGGCATGTTGATTAATACCGCGACAAGCAAGCAGGCTGAAATGATAATACTGGTACGCATGAAGGTTATTTCTTAGTTGAATCCAGAAGAGTGAGTTGCCCGGTCGCGGTAAAGCCGCAGCGCATTAAGCCTTTGGCCAAATCGATTTTTACAGCAACATCATCTCCCGGCTTTAGTCCCAAAATTCTAACAAATTTTGAGGGAATTGTAACGGCAAGACTATTGCCGGTTTTAAGAATTTTTTGATTCATGTCAGCCCACCAAGTCCTGATCGGTACCTAAGACGATAACCCGGCCTCCGGTCAGAATACTTAATAGAAACGGGTCTCTTCTGGTACGGCGGAATTTAAGTTCATCTTCGGTCATGGGAGTGTAGTTTATGGCCTGGCCTCTTTTGGTTTCTTCGGCTCTGACCAGACTATTTAATTCCGGAAGAACCAGATCTCCGACAATCAATAAATCAACTTCATCGGGATGACTTTTGGGTTCATGGCGAACAAAGTGGCTACTGAGCATGATCAAATTTACCCGGCCGAGTTTGTGGCGGTTTTTAATCAGACTTTCACCTAAGCCGGTTGACTTGGCGACCAAGCTTAAAAGATCGGAATAAAAAATATAGTCTTTTCGAAACCAGTAATACAATCTGTTGCCGCGAGGCTCTTTTTTGACCATGCCCAATTCTTCCATGCGGGCGAGTTCTCTTCGAACAGCATTTATTTCCTCATCAATTTTTCTGACTAAATCCCGGACGTGATACATCTGAGTAGGATCTGATAAGAAAATTTCCAGAAGTTTGACACGGGTTTTACTGATGAAGAGATCTTTAAGCATTTATTTTTCTAACCTGAAGATATCACGTGCTGCATAAATTTCAAGAGGGAATGAGTACAGATTGTGACCAGAGCCGATGATCGCCATTGTGAATATAAATTGGCCTGTGTTTTTAGGGGTTAAATCTTTTCCTCTTTTGCCGTAAGAGTCTTATCCTTGGAGTCGCCGGTGTTTACGGTCCCTTTGGGTTCAATCAAAATGATATGCACTTCTGCGGGAGCTTCCGGTTTATGTTCTACGCCATGCGGAATAATTATCATCTCTCCTTCATTTATAGTTTCTGTTTTGTCACGGAAATGAATTAGTAATTGACCCTTAATTACGTAAAATAATTCCTCCTCGGTGTCATGTTTGTGCCAGACGAATTCTCCTTTTAGCTTGACTACCTGGACTTTGTCATCGTTTAACTCCCCCACTATTTTAGGACTCCAATACTCACTAAATTCGGTAAGTTTTTGATTGATATTTATTACGCCCATGCACAGATTGTATCAAATCCGGTATCAATTCTGAACTTAACCAGACTTGGTCTCTTTATTTGTTGCAAACAACTTCCGTCTTCACAAACGATGTACAATCAGGCTGTGGGAAAAATCACAACGCTAAATGAAGCGATTAAGTATTCCCTTCTGTCACAAAAGGCAAATAAAACCGTTGGTCTGGTCGTGGGAAGTTTTGATATTCTCCACCTGGGTCACATTAACCTCTTTCGATTGGCGAAAAAACATGCCGATGTGGTTATTGTTGGTTTGGACAACGATTCTACAATCAAACTGGTAAAAGGAGAAAACCGACCCGTAAACAATTTCAAAAACCGCAGTCAAATACTTTCCGATTTAATCACCATCGATAAGATATTTTTAATTGATAAAACATCACACAACGATAGCGAGGAAGCTCGAGACTCTTATCAAATGCTTATTGGGCAAATACGACCCACTCACATCTTTACCCACCAGATTTGTGACAAGCATTGGAAGGAGAAAAAAAGATTAGCCAAAGCACACGGAATTAAGTTTTTATTGGATAAGAGTCCAAAAATTACCAATTCAGGCAAAATTCTGGAGCGGTTAATGAGCGAGGGATAATTGGATGAAATCAATGTGACGTTTCGAATTCTAGTTCCTCTTCCCATCGGCCGGTATCTTTGGGATCAAATTGTCCACTGGCATCGTACGGCCTGCGTGAAATTAACCTGTCACAGAATTGTTCCAATGGGCAATTTTTGTGATTTTTTTGATTGCATCCCCTACTTCCAATGTTCCACAAGGCTTCAGAAACCCGGCGAGGTTCTAAATTAGACTGGCTACACGCCTCTTGGAGTATCCGGCCGACAATGGTTGTAACTTGATGTGCATTTTCCGGCTGGTTAAGTTGCACTGCACCTGTTTGAATCAATACTCTAGCCACCTGGAAATCAACCGGAACTGCCCCACTGTTAGAATTTCCGAATTCATACAAGTTATATTGGTTAATCCATTGAATCAAAAGTGAAGCAATTTTCGGACCATACCTGGTAAAGGTCCTTTTTTCTCTCTTTTCGCTTGTTTTGGCTCGGGGTCGAACGGTTAACGCCCGGAGAATCTTTTCGATATCTCCGTTGTGTTTATTAAAAAAATTTCCGATATCGCCTCCGTATTCCTGCCCCAACAACCTAAGGTTATATGGCCACTCCAAAATAACATTCTTGTTGTAACCTGCTGGTCGGAAAAACTCTTTGCAGCCAGCCATTATTTCTGCATCGCTTTTTTCCAAGGCTTCTTTCGGATCGAATATCCATGCGTATTTATTTAACCTCTCCTGGTCAGTAATTCGCTTGAAGAATTTCCCGGTGTCATCGCCAAACACAAGAGCGGTAGTTAAAAAGACAGCATTTGATGCAAATTCCGATTTACCTAACTGTTTGCCGAGGTTTTTTACCATTTCAATATATGCCTCCTCCGGACGAAACACTCCTTCGGAAAACAGACCCTGTTGGCTATCCATAGCTCCCAACGCCTTTTGGATAATGATAGTGGTCCTGGGCTTGTCGACTTCAATTCCCATTGTGGACGAATTTTAACACCGCCTGACTTTGATCCTGGTTTTGGTAAGATTTAGACATGATTACAGGAGGACACATTGCAGCTTCATACCTACTTACCCAAACAGCTACTTATTTTGGGTATCCGATATCACCAGTTGAAATAATGCAAGTAATTGTGGCCGGGAACATTGTGGATGTCGATTTTTTGACTGGCATGGTTACGGGGAAAACAGGAGAGGCCCACCACCAAAACATTACGCACACTCCGTTCGGAACTTTGATTATATGGGGCGTTTTGTTGCTAATTCTACGACCTACAATTGTGGTAGCAGTTTTGCTTTTGCTATCGCTACTGCTACACCTGGTCTTAGATGACATCGGCTATTGGATGTACAAATTGAAACTGATTACCCTGGTGACCAATCCTCAAATCAATTGGCTGTACCCATTTAGGGCCTACCATAAAAATAAGCTGATTATGGGAAACGTGGAGGTGATACGTTTTTACTTTTTAAAAGCGTGGCCGGTAGCTTTAATGGAAACTATACTAATCATTGCGGCATTGTTTGTCTTTTTAAAGCAATAGAATCAGAGGAAAACTGCAAAATCGGTCCGTGTTATGATAGTTTTGTGAATAATGACGGTGGGAAACACTCTGGAGAATTGGGTGACCTTAAAGATACAAAATATTGGTTTAGAAGAGATATGGAAACAATCAAGGCAGCTATTTATAAAACCAGAAATGTCTCTCCCCTTCTTTTAATCATCTCCTCATTGTTGTCTTTAGGAATTAATTACTGGAGCAATTCACTTTCAATCACTCAGTTTCTTGTCACCACTGTCGCTTTAACACCAATTTCATTTTTAGGATATTTCCTCTTCTATATAATGGCCAATAAAGGTTACGATATCCACGCAGACGGCGGGGGTACAGTTCTTAATAACTCACGAGATAACGATCCGAAGCGAAAGCTTCCAATACGTCTTTGATTGGGTTTAAACAGTTCTAAAATGGTGTATCGGCCCCTTGCCAAGCAAGTTAGCTATATACATGAAAGCGGCTTTGTACTTATCTTTGTCCAACGTATAGTTGGCCATATACTTCTCCTTAATGTAATAATACACGACTTTCGCAACCAAACCTAATTTAAAAACTTTCGAACCAAGCTCCATCCACCCCCACTAGCTCCTCAGTCTTAACAGACACCCCCAAATCCAACTCCTTTAGTCTTTCCGCAAATTCCTCACCGTCAATTAGATCGATGGGTGGTGACCCATCCCTAACCGCCTCTTGTTTAGCATCTCTGGTAAAAGTACCTGTCGTAATAAACAACCCCTTCTCCGCTCGCCCTACCATTGTCCCCTTAAATTCTCGAATCTCTTGAGAAGATACACTACCTGCATATCGTTTGCATTGGAATATGACTCGAAAACCTAGTAAACCACCAACTTTAACTATCCCTCGACCGTCTATACCGCCATCTCCAGATTTCCCTTTTACTTCGACGTTTATAAAGCCAGATTCCCGCAGTACCCGTTGGCAAAGTCTCTCGAATGCCGCCGGTGACATTTTTTTAATCTCGTCTAATACTTTACTTCGCCAAGTTGCTTCCTCCACAAGTTCTTCGGGTTTATCAGTTCCCGGTCCCATCGCTTTTAACTCCAAGTCTAAATGTTTTACAGTTTTATTTACTAATGCTTTATCAACCTGAGTGGTTGACTGCCCTTTTGGGGTTAACACCCAAACCCCCCGAGCGGAATTTTCCAATAATCCAAACCGTTTTAAATAATTCCTCGACCAAGCCAATCTATAGCTTAGCTTAGTTGTATTACCCCTATGGATTTCGCTTATCTCCTCGTCAGTTAATCCTAAAATCTCCGCTACCCTATCATCCATCTCCTCCACCGATGCCGATCCTCCTAGCTCGTGTAGAGCCTTCAAAAGTGGGTTAAATAGCTCATCGTAGGTTGGTACACTCATAGGTCTATATTATCTCCCAGCCACCCCTTTGTCCAAATGAACAGCTATAGAGGTATAATTACTACGATGGATAATCAAACAACAATGTCTTTAATTGTGTTAGGCCTTCCCTCATTGGTTATGGTTATTTGCTGGATTTCGTTAATGGTAACAATGAGTAAAACTACGGGGGAACTAAAACTGTTCCTAAGCCCTAATAACCTAGTGAAGATATTCGCAATATATTTAGTTATTGTAGGAACTTTACTTCTCGGACTTCTAAAGATAATTGAGGGTCAAACTATCGGTGTGATATTTAGTGGAATCATTGGATATACAATCGGACACAAATTTGAAAATAAAGAGTAATTTCCCTATTTTCCTCGCAGTATTGCTATTTGACGAAAAACAACTCTATTTCATTTAAGCAACCTGTCAGCCATATCTCTAATTTTTCCCGACTGTTTAATCAATTGTTTTTTAAATTCTACGACCTCCCCTTCCTTAAAACTTACTTTTCTACCTTTCTCGATAGCTTGCTCCCATAAATCCTTATATTTTTTTATTTCTAAAGATAGATTTTCACTATGCTTTTTAAATCTGGAGATAAGGTAATCTAGTCTATCCAAGTCGGATTCGTTGATGGAGTTTTTAGTTGTCAAGGATTTGTCCGCCCTATCAGTAATATCATGCGCTTTTACGTTAAGTTCCATTATTTCTTTATATTTAATCTCCTGTAGCTTCTGTCGTCTAAAAAACACTAACGGTAAAAGGGCAATTAAAATAGAATTAATTACTGTAAGACTTTGATAAAAATCCATTTCCATACAACCCCATTTTAATACTATTATAGTTCCGCCGAAACCACGTTCCCACATATTCGGTCAAGGCCTGCCGAAACGCAGTAGAATTACATAAATGAACATTACCCCAGTCTTCTATCCTGACCAACTCCCCATTCCCTACTCAACAGCCATAAGGCAATGGTTGGTTCTAATTAGTTTTGTCTTAATTTCTGTAATAGGCATTTATTCAGCACTTAGATGGATCAAGTCCCGGAAGAAATAAGTTCCTACATAGTCCACTCGGACCTGAAAATTATCCTAAAATCAATCCGGCTGAAATTACCACTACCAGCCATTTAAATATAGAGTCTTCAAATCTGCTCACGAGATAGGAAAGAAAAACAAAAATTAACAACTTTATTACCCCTATCTCCAGTGGTGTCTCCATAACGAATATAGAAATGCCTTGTAACGCTAGAAAAACTATGCTTGCTTTAATAAAATCAAATTTGAGGATAGACTGTAATAAAATTATAAAAAACCCCATCCCCTTACTTTATATTGAAATTTACACCATTACAATAAACCGGTTCCAACAAGATTCATTAGCCCCAGGGAAGATTTTTATAGTTAACTCCTTCTAGTTCTCTGATATTTAACCCGTTTTCTGGTATTCCTGATAGCTTTCGATAATTTATTAAAAAGTTTTTACCTTTATCACTGTTAATAATCCTTGCAATATACTCAGTCGTTCTCTTGTTAGGTGTGTTTGATATCTTTATAGGATTTAAACTTTCTAAAATAACTACATCCTTTGATTTCATGTGCTAATAATACCCTATAAAATTGTAAACATCTACAAAATGGGTTATATTTCTTAATTAATATAATATGTTGGTAATTATAAAGAAGCTTTGGTCGTTTCTAGCAGAATTTTCTGGTGTAATTTCTTCTTTTATTTTTTTATTTTTAGGCTTTTCAAAAGTTTTGGAATTATTTTCTACTAATAAATTAATTTTTTATCTTTCGATCCTCATATTTATATTAGCTTTTATATGGTTATTGAGATGGATTATAAAAAACATTCCTTCTTTAGAAATTAAGCTTTCTGAAATACAGATCAATGAAGATATAAAAGACCTCTCGAATAAAAATCTAAAATCTAATTTTCCAGTAATGCCTACTAATCCCATGATAAACACTTGGTTTGAAAAAACACTTAGAGACGTAAAGGCATGGGCTTCAGATGCTACATTTGAAACGATATCATTATTTATTAAAGTTACGCCTATTCGGAATGAAATATTTTTAATGTCAGGTGTAGTTTCTATTTGGAAGAATTCATCTAAAAACTTTTATGTAGGTAAGGATTACATTACAGGAGAAGAAGAACTTCGTCCACATAGAATAGGCACTGTTTCGATTGTTCCTTTTTATAAAAAATATCCAAATTGGCAAAAAGCTTTAAATGCATCCTTTATTGCTATCAAAAGTAATTTGCCAGAAATTTATCAAATAGTTATTTCTTCTCATTATTCGAACTTATTAAATATCGAATATCAATACAGTTTTAAAAATAAAATGAATCGTGAAATATTTGGTCTAGAAGATAATATTCTTACTAACAATAAAAACAATACCAAAATATTAATTTAGTTTATAAATGAATAGTTCTACTTCAAATAAAGAAAATAAACAAAAAATTAAAGATTTAATGGATAGATTAGATTGTTTAACCATGATAAAAATCGATATGTCAATTCATGAAGCTCAAGAAGTTCTTGACGATTTTGCTAGAATACAAATTTTTTTGAATGAATCCACTTGTTACCCTAGTCCATATAAACCTGAATCATTATTACCTAGGAAAAAAGACAAAATTGAAAATGCTTTTGCTATAGCTATGAGATATGAAAATGACCCTGAAAGAAAAAATACCTTATATTTAAATTATTGTAATTTAATTGATTCATTCAGACCTGATAATGAAGCAGAACGATTAAATACTAACATGTTGCAAAATTTAACAGCATCAGGGAATTTGGTTAGATAAGTTCTAACATCGTCCCAAACCCGCAGCGAGGTCTACTCTGTAATCCCGGTGATATACTGAAAATAGTGGAAAATTTAGAAACTAACAACCTCTCAAATCCACTACAGGTCCCAACCAAATCCAAAGCCATCTTTCCAGTAGTTGTTACGGCTGTCGTCTCATTATCGCTGGGATTATTCGTGGGATATTTTGTTGGCATTAATAGACCAATTAAAACTACGTCTACCCAAAACACCCCATCCCGAAACAATCAGCTAGTAACAACCTCACCACCCCCGACTTCTCGCCCTCCAAAAGACTATTCAGGTCTGATAACCCCCACTCCGCCTCCACCCAAAACTATCACTAAAATTCCCGGGTGGTTAACTTACACTAATTCCGTTCACAAATACTCAGTCCAATACCCGCCAGACTGGGCAATAGACTCCTCTCAAGCTGATAATCAGGAAAACTATCAGGACTCGGTTTGTTGTAATACCGCATCATTAATTATTTCCAAAGGTGAGACCAAATGGTTGTTTTATATTAACCAGCTCTACTCAGGCTTTGACGCTCCTGATGAATGCCAGCCGGGCCCAGATAATTGCAGCCTTGAAACAAAAGACATTAATGTAATGGGTTATTTACTTAAAAGAAATATATACAGACAAAAACCCTCCCTAAAAGCCATAGCGGCATATATTTCCACCCCGGGTAAATTGACAAAAGCTCATCCTGGTTTTGGACAAGTAGGAATTACCAATCAAAACGTATACCCTACCCATATTAAATATTTTATTGACTACGAAGGACCTGAAATTGAAAAATATCTAACTACCCTTGACCGAATCTCAGAAAACCTTCAGGTGATTGAGTAAAAACAGGTTTGTTACAAACCAGTTCCCAACATAGACCACTAGCCCCTGTTAAAATATTGTTATGAAAAAGATACTAATTATTACCTTTACGCTTTTATTTTTTTATAATCGGTACCTATCTCTTCACCCAATATCTCAGATTTGGAATTATCTGTAAGCCAGGCGATACTCCTTGGCGCGGGCCAAGAATTGAAGGTCCCTATTACTGCTGTCCTCAAGGAGTTCTTTGCGAATAAACAGGTTCCTATATAGTCCACCAGCCACTGCGCTTATTATTCACTTATCTCTTCAGACTGTTCCATAAAAAAAGCTGGTACATCAACCGTAATGTACTCCATATCCCCTTCTGCGGCGAACTTATTGTCAGTCGGAACAAACACTACATCACCCGTTGCTACGCTGAAAACATCATCACCTGCATATATTTTCCCCTGACCTTGGGTCACACAGATTACAAATTGACACCTATGTTCCAAAATGAATTTACTCGGATCAACCGGGTGGCGTCCTTTAACTACCATCTTTGCGATATCAAACTCTCGTGTAGGTGTTGGGTATTTGAAAATGGTTTTTGTGCCCAATTCTATTTTAGTAGCTTCACTGAGTGAATATTTTACCGATTTCATAACTTATGTTTATTATATTCCCTGATTGAAACTGTGCAGAAGCATAACTTGGTCTGGAATTCAGAAACTGATGTATCAGTCCAATATCAAACACACTTATTCCCCTAAATTGTTCGTAATGCGCTCAGTAAAGCCTGGTGCACCAGATTCGTGTCTTTTTTCCCATCTAAAACTCAACGGTTTGTCCATCAAACAATATCTTTACCCCCAGTTTGTCCTCATCATGATATACGACCGAAATACCAGCTTCAGCGAACATCAACATGGCAATAGAAATCGAAGCTTGCCATTTGGGAGGTGTTTTGTCCATGATTTGTTTGTGAACTACCACCTCCTTTATTCCCGCCTCAATAATGGCCTGGGCACAAACGGCACAAGCGGCCCAAAATCCATATAAAATTGCTCCCTCGGTCTTGTGCCCCTGCCTGGCAGCATCGGCCACGGCGTTTCTTTCTGCGTGACCAATGAAATTCGGTTTTTGTTCTGGGCTTTTTCGTTCATCCAGTACTTGTACACCGGGCGGAATTCTGTTTGCTCCCCGACCTATTATTATCCCATCTTTGTTAACAATAATTGCACCGGTCTGAGTTCGGGGATCGTCGCTGTGTTCTGCCGCAAATTGATAGGCCAACTTTAAGTATTCGCTTGCCTGCATGGGGCGGATTGTAGCACCTGGTCTAGTTGTAAGCTACTGCGTTTGTGCGGGAAAGACATAAATCAGGATACGAACTGGGTATTCCACTTTCCTGATGAAACCGATGGCAATGTTTAACCCAACTTTTTGTAAAACCTCATGTTCCACGGTTGATATCCAATTCTCTCGTATAATTTTTTTGCACCGAGATTATCGACACCCACTTCGTTTAGAAGGATATCTTTGCATCCACTCTCGATAAATAACTCTTCGGCCTTTTTGATCAAGTTCTCACCAATCCCCAGTCCCCGATTTTGAGGGGAGACAAAAATATCCCAAATCTCCCCTCTTTGGTTTCCCTGAAAATATACTTTTTCGATTTTTCCGTAATGATGAATTTCTCCGATGCAAAAACCGCACAACCGGCCTTTTGATTCGGCTACTACTACCCGATGATCCTGCGGCTTGTCAGTTATGCTTTCCCAATAAATTTGGCCGATTGATGGGTCAAATTTTACGGGAAACACCTTTTCAGTGACTATATATTCCTGAATATACTCATTGACCAGGTTAATAAAATCGGTTTTGTCTTGCTGATTTAGTTGCCTAATAATTAGCTCCTGGTCCACCGGCTAATTCTAACCGAATGGGGGTTTATAGGCAAAAATTAATCCAGCTACTTACAAGGTAAT
>Ga0208245_1001406_pt1 | contig 14781 bp, 17 predicted proteins | sample RifOxyC1_FD_184035 | JGI IMG/M metagenome (GOLD analysis project Ga0208245, IMG submission 184035) | Soil microbial communities from Rifle, Colorado - Rifle Oxygen_injection C1 (SPAdes) | ecosystem: Environmental > Terrestrial > Deep subsurface > Rock core/Sediment | place: Rifle, Colorado... | reverse complement strand
TCCGGACCCCCTTGTGCTTACATTTTCGCCTTCAATTAAGTTAATATAAAGAAACAGGCTAGCTCCTGTAATAGTTGATCCTTCGGGAATAGAGGAGGTGTCAAATTTGATAATGCTCCATAATCTTTCATAGTCTCCATCTCCCACAGCGATAATTTTTTGTGCTTCTGCATTTATAACACCGTCTGCTTGTACTAAAGTAGGACTTTGTTCATTTAATTTGATATCGGACAGGGGATATAAAGTTACCGACTTTGCGTAAGAATGTGGTGAGAACAAATAACCCAAAACAAAGAGTATTCCAAAATAGGGCAATTTAAGTCTCATATCTACTACTAGTATTGTTCTTTTGTTTTTCACATTTGTCAATAAGTGTGGTTGGGAGGATCTCACCCAGTAGTTAGGTCTCACCCTTTACAAAAAGGCGCCGGTCGCTGCAAGAGCAGACAACTGGCGCCTAACGAGCAGGTTACTTAAAAAAGAGGCTTGACGTTACCGGTTAAAATCAGTGATGCAAAATCCGGGTGCTGATTTGGCACCAATTCGATGGAACCATAGAAGAGAGCGGGTAAAGTTACCATCATCTTGCCTCCGCCGACATCTTCCACTGCGAAGTCCATGGAATATTTCGTAGCAAAAAACCTAAGAATCCCGAGACTTGCCTCAACATCACCCAGGAGTGCAATGTGTTGCGCACTGCCGGGGCTACCTTGTTGTTGGTCGGCCTCGAAGGTGAGCTGGATGTATGTGCCGCCCTCAGGATTATAAACAAATACAGCCTCTCCACTTTCCCAGCTAACTTTTCGATTTGGCCAAGATTCCCAGCCGAAGAGTTCAAAAAGCTCGACTGCCCAGTCTAAATTCCCACGGACGTTTATGCAAACGTGCTCTAATGAAGATGCAGCCGGTTGCTCCCACAACTTTTTCATCACGACCAGACCAGCTCGCGCAATTTGTAGATCTTGATCTTCGGTGCCCCCGCTGAATGCTGCAAAAAGCATATTACCCTCTCCCAGGTCAACCAAGTCACCGCCTCGATAGCTATTTTCACCCTTGATAGGGGTTTGGCCGGAGGGTTTTCCCGTCCGAAGCATTTGAAACAGCTTTGCAGGTGCCACAGTAGCATAGTTGGTTCCAATGTCTTCGGGTCCATTTTCTGGTTTGGGTCCGCGATAGAAGCGACCTACCAGCCGAATTGTTGGGTCCCACTCAACTGTGGTTTGCATAGTCCAGACCAGAGCCACGGCAACGCCTTGGATATACATAGCCGCCGCCTCTCTTCTCATAGCTTCCGCACCCATCTTCTGGATGTGAAGTAATCGTGAATCAGCCATTTCTTCTCCTTTTAGGATCTCACCCAGTAGTTAGGTCGATCCTAACATAGTTTGGGATAAAAAAAGAACCTCTTTAACTCACGCTAAAAAGGTTCCATCGGGGAGCAATTACTTGGTGAAGGAGTCGCGGAAATCTAGATAGATATCCATAGCCTTATTCACCTGCGACGGCGCCTTGGAGTACAGTTGATCGTACGCCGCATCTTGTGTATCGAAGGTCTTCAACAGCGCCTCGTCCTCAGCATGGTCACTTGGGGGTTCGATTCGGGACAGGGTGTCCTGTCCTCTTTCCCAGTCTTCTACCAATTTCAGAAATGTTGCTTTATCCGCGGGGGTCATTTCCATCGAGCGTGAGATCACCTCTGCCAGCAGTTGGTTTGGTTTCATTCTTTCTCCTTTATACAAAATTGAATCTTGCCTGATATTTTGGCATTTTAACTCAAAAAGCGAGAGATTGCAACTTATAGTTTACTACCTGTATGTAAAAGGACACGTCAGTTTTCCCGGCACGGGTAGTTTCTGAAGCCATTGAGACTGCGGATACAATTTTTCTAGTTGCGAATAGCTCTGTCCGTAATCGAATGCAGATCTTTCCAGCACGTCCTCTAGGGTCATTATTCCGGACATTTGGTCTACGTATTGCTGACCACCCTCTATAAATGTGCAATACTGTTGCCCTGTGGCTGATAAGAATAGGACCAGATCTTCCTCAGAAATTTTCGGGCTCATATAAAGCAAAAAACATAGTGATATGGCTATTACTATGAAAACAACCACAAAAGCGCGTTCCAGCATAATCTGATGTTTCATTGTCATCGCAATTCTCCTTTTGCACTAGGACCGATCGAATACTTGGTACAATTTAGCTATGAATTCAGAACTTGTCAAACTCTATGACCATCGAAAAACGAAAAAACCCGCAGTGCTTAGCTTATTTAGCCAAGTTCTGCGGGTTTGTGTTTAGCTGCGTTGCTCAAAACTGATCAATATTGGTCACTTATTAGCACGGGTCCAAAATATATGGTATCCGAGCCATTCACATCAATACAGCGTTGGTCATATAATGTCACTTTTGCTACCGCACACCTTGCATCATAACCAAACATTGAGAATGTGAATGGGTACGAGTCTCCAAGGGCTTCCAATGGGTGTGACAGATTGGTCCTGGAAGGGGCCCACCAGTAGTTCTGTGTATTAGGCGCAGGACACTCACCTGATGAATGTGCGGCCAGACCAAACGTAATGTTACCTGAATAGAACGACTCATTGTTCGTTAACCATGAAACGGTGGCTGAGCTCTCCGTCAGTTCTATAGTTGTGATGCTTTCCAGCCCATTTGGTACGTCATAGTCTATGGGGCCGTGAAGGCTAGGGCCCACATAAGCGTCAATATCTTCCAACCACCAATAGTTTGTACCCGGGCATATAGGGGCACCTGAAAAGGCATAATTCTGGTAAAAATCATACTCCGAGGGGTAATTGTTACCATCAATGAACCCAAGGTCAGTCAATTCTGCTTCCCCATCCAAGGCATGGTACAGATTGAAACCGATATTGAGCTGCTCCATCGATGTTTCCCAGTGAATATTCATCCCGGCATCGGTTTCATCATTCCAGTATTCGCTGACAGAGAAGTCTGACAGCGTCACCGCGGTGGAATTTTCTGAGTCGAATTTCCATGCACCATACACTGTGTTTGCATTGTCGTGCCCAAAGGCAAACTCATATCCATCGTAACCATCATACCCAAACGGGGATGTAATGATCGGTGCGAGTTCGTTCACCCTAAGCAACTCCATAGTGCTGTTGGGATCCAGAACACTCCATGTTTGCGCGGCGGGGTTGTAGGTTATAACACCCGAGGTATTAGTGCCGACTACTATTCCGTCGTCAACCCAGTTTTCTATGGTGAAAGTGGCTTGTGTTCCCCAGGATGTAGAGTACGCCCCCGCTGTCCAGCCGCCTGTGTTGATGAAAACACCGTCTTCGGATGCCACGAAATAGACGGGGGTTCCCGGAACAAATTCTGTCTCATAGATGTCATATCCCGTGGACCATGTAACGCCCGAGGTAGTGGATTGCTGGAAACTCACTGTACAGGAGCTGGCGGTGACCGATGTACGGTACATTCCTCCATCTGCCGCGATATAAAGCATTCCGTCTTCACCTAGGCGCAGGTTCCTGGGGTTGTTGACTGACAGCACCGTACTCCAGGACGATCCGCTATTTGTTGAGCAAAGGACAGTGTCGTCGGTTAGATTTCCGGCAAAGACAACTCCGGATATGGCTAGAACGCCATTCATGACGTTACCATCCCCTGAACCACCTCCATTCGCATCTGCCCATGTATCCCCATCACTCGATCGGTAAATTCCATCGTTGCCGGTGGCTGCCCAATAGTAGGTACCGTCATACGAAAATGCGTTAGAACGCATATCAAACGCCAGAGAAAAGTTCGTCTCATCAGACGATACGTAAGTGTTGTTCTGGCCACCAACTAGGTAGACATCGTGCGTGTAGTCGGCAAAGCCAGAGTAAACGTCCAATGCTACAACCGGAAATCCAACAGACCAGTCGCCGACAGCGGCAAGTGCACCCATGGTTGGGCGGAACAATAGTCCTGACATGAGAGCCAGGATAACGAGCAAAAAGTACATTTTCTTTTTCATGACTCAATCCTTTCGTTTTATTTTCAAAGAGCAACGCAGCTTGTATGAATTTACGCTAATAGCCCCGCGATGTAAAGCAATTATTTCCGATCACTTGTAACCAAAAAATGTTGATGCTAGACTAAAGAGTATGATTTTTTTGCCATTTAAAATCTCAAAGAAATTTCCTCTCAATTTATTATTTCTATTACAGTTAATTTTTTACATGCAGACTTCGCATGCTCTAACTGCGACTTTAGATTCCGAAAATATACTGTTGGATGAAAGCGTCCATTATGACGGTGGATCCTACGCACGAGAACCTGTAGACACACGTTGTTTGGTTGGTACTGACTCGGGAATAGATATTTATAGAACCTATATTGAATTTGATACTACGGAGATACCTGATGGCGCAACGATTAATTCAATAGAAGCTCACTTAACTGTTTCTATGTCGTACTTCAACGAGGAGCTTCTCGATATTCAGCAAATGGATCACACTGTATCTTATTGGTCCTCGGGTGAATATGATGATGCGGGAAATGAGGCGCTATTTAACTACATTACAAACGAAACCACTAAGTATGTTAATGATTCCCCCGTTTTCCAATCATCGGGGGCACAGAATATTTCGTTAGGCTCCACGGCGGCATCAGATATGCAAAGCCAACTTGCGAGTAACTGGTTTGGGGTTGTTCTAAAAAATAGTACGGAAATAGATGATGAAGCTGCAACTTTCTATTGTACCGAGTACTCCAATAGTAGCTATTGGCCTTACCTAATTGTCGACTACACCTACGACACAGATCCTCCTACGAATGCTTCGATAGATGCTCCCGATTATACTAATTCACGAAATATTACATTAACACTCAACGCGGATGGGGCTAGTCAAATGATGATTTCGGAAAGTGTCTCTTTTTCCGGAGCAACATGGGAAGCATACGCTACATCTAAAGACTTTACATTGAGCGATGGGGATGCAACAAAAACTATTTATGCTAAATTTAGAGACGAAGCAGAAAATGAAACCGATGCTGTCAGTACTACCTCTGTATTAGACACGTCAGTCCCGTCAAGTGCATCTATAGCTATCAACTCAGGTGATGCCAGAACCAATTCGGCTGATGTGACACTAACAATTTCGGCAACTGGTGCAAGCCAAATGAAAGTATCGGAATTATCCAACTATTCCGACTGTTCTTGGGAGAGTTATGCAACATCCAAAAACTTTACTTTTACCACAACTAATGGCACCAAGACCATTTATATAAAGTTTAAGGATTTGGCCAGCAATGAGACCGATTCATATAATGACACCATTGTTCTAGATACAGCGTCACCTCAGAGTCTAAAAGTCGGTCTTTCCAAAAACAAGTTATACGAGGTAGAGGCGAAAACATTTTACTCAAAAGAAAGAGAATTTAAGCTCTACCTTAGTGCAGACGACATTGATTCTAATATTACTCAGATGATGATTTCCCAGGATAAAAACTTTAAAGGAGCTACCTGGAAGACATACAAAAATAATATCAAGCTCAAGTTTAAAAACGACGGAAAGAAAAACATATATATTCGCTTAAAAGATGATGCAGGAAATATATCCGAAAGATACAAGCAGGTGATAAAAGTCGACAGTGAACCTCCCGCACTCTCCCTGGATGCGGATAGCGCCACAATATATTCTGGGTATAACCTTACCCTCAAAGGCACTTCAGCCGAAGGAACTGATATAAGGTTATATTTAAGCGGACAACTTAAAACTAGCATATTAGGTATTGATAAGGATAAATGGGAAATATATGTTACCGATTTAAAAGCCGGTACCTATACAGGATTAGTCGAAGCCGAAGATAAAGCCAGGAACGTATCGAGGGAAGCCTTTACCTTAGTAGTAACCTAACTAAAATGCGTCTTTTGTCTTTTAAGCGCAACCCATACTATAACCAGCAATATAACTGCTCCTAGCCCTCCTCCATAATATAAAGCTTGAGTATTTTTAGATTTTGTTTCTGCACTTGTAGAAGGATTACTAGGTGTGTCTAGAGTTTTCCCCCAGTTGGCCGCTTCGATATTAGGGTCGAAAGTGGTTGGTTGCGAAAGTCCGGTAGATGTAGCAGTAACTGACTCACCCGGTTTTACATCAACCGAATCCGTTGTTTTGCTGCTTTCGAAATTCACTGTACCTTCCAACACTTTTATAGTAGATTCTGTTCCGGTTTCATGAAGTATAAATGTGGTGCCTTTGATACCGGCAACCGCCTGGCTCATATGTCCCTTCATGGTACCGTCTTTTACCATTTGTTTTACATTAACCCAAATGTCTCCGACTAAAAGCTTCCACTTTGAGTCTTTCGCGGGGGGAGTGTCTATGGCTATTTCTGATTCCGGTTTCATCACAAAGGTTGTCTGATCAGAAAATGAAATTACGGCGCTACTGTCTTCCCCTGTTTTAAGGTGACAATCTATAAGAATGACCCTGCCCATCTTCATCACATCCCATGCTTCTAGATTTGGAGGGCAGGCAATTTCTACTTGGCCGCTTAAATCGCTGGCGCGTGCCCCGCTGTCTCTAGCTCCACTAGTTTCAACCCAGTCGTCAAAAATGGAAGGGTCGGTTACCGTAAGTTTCATGGATATTCCCTGCACAGCAAATGAAAAAACTTTACCGTCTTCAAGTTGAAATATAATATGGCCCCCGGATTCTGTGGTAAATTCTGCAGTTCCGTTAGGTCCGCCGGTAAATGTCCCATCCAAATCAATTCCCTCACATCTTTCTCCAGCTGCAGTATCTACAGTCGATGCATCACACATTGTTTTTAAGTGTGCATCTCCTCCGGTATTAATAAAGGTTAAAGAACTGGTGCCGCTAAATGAGCCACTAAAAGTAAAGTTACCGGTTGCCACCCCTTTTATCGATTCGGGCTGTACTCCTGCTGGAAGGCTTCTAGCAGCATGCAGGGGATTAATAAAAAAAAGAGATAGCAGGGTAAATAACAACATTTTATATTGCATATGGTTTGTATTATAGTTGAAAAATTAGGAAATACTATTTACATAGCTTTCAGGCTCGCCGTAGCTTTGGAGGTTAGAAAAAATTGTGTGAATAGTTTATACTCCTGGTAACGACATTGGATCTGAAGAAAACTGCAATGAGAGGAGGATATTATGGAAGTTGTTGTGTTAAAAATAGGGAAATATGATCCAACACTAAACGGCTCACTCTCGAAATATGAGGGGTACGTAAGTTCTACGAAACAAATAATTGACTTACCTTTAGAAGACGAGGCGTGTAGACGTATAAGTTCAAATGTAGAAAAATATGGATCCTTTAGTATCTTAGGATACTCAACATTACTTAGAGCGATACAGACATCAGAATGTATTGCAGCCGAAATTAAGATTCCATGCAGTGCACTGAATGAAGTAAGGTTTGACTTGGCTCAGCTGGTTACGGAGGAAGAATTTATAAGCCATGGAAGTGCGTTAGTTAGGGAAAGGTTTGTTGAGTCTTTCGTAAACGATACTTTACTGGAAACTAGGAGGCAATTGTTTGAAAGAATCAGAGATGTTTTTTCATTTCTTAGCGCGCAGAGAGTTGAGAAAGTGTGCTTAGTTTCGCACAGTTTTATGATGAAGTTGCTAGAGGCTACAACACTGGGAATTGATTTTTGGGAATACCCGGAAAAGCTATCAGAATTCATCAGACCTGAAAGAAAAACTTATGAATTTGGAGAAGGTTTTAGATTCAATTTTTAAAGTCGTAGGATTTCTATCCTAGGAGACTCTGCCATTTGAGGTCATGTGTTCCAAAAAGCATATGACCTTTTTTTAGCTCGGCGTGGCTTTGGCATTAAAAACACCTCCTCTCAAAGGTTCGCAAAATACGAACGAACCTGGTCTGTAGAAGTTCTGTCATTGTGAGGAGATGCTGCCTGCTCGCGTACCCTATGCAATTTTCAAATGCTTTTAGCTACAAAAATACCGCCTCATTAAAACTGGCGGTTTGTGTGTTGGGCTGGACTCACTTTGCCAGTGAGCGTTTTATATCTTTATTCGCTTATGTTTTCATGTATAGCACTCTCATACTTCGAGTGTCAAGAGATTACCCCATACTCCACCACACTATTTTATGAGAAACGAAAAACGGCACTTCATGTTCTGGATTACTCCAAATCACAAAGTGCCGTTGTTGGCAGGTATTACAGTTTTACAAAAGTGCCTGAGCAACCTGGTCGGGCGTAACATTCTTCAAAGCCTTTGAGGTTGCATCCCTCAGTTCAGGTCCCAGCACATGGATGAACGATCCAATGATGGCTGAGCATCAGGAGATACGAAAAGCAGTACATTAGGCATTTTGGTCACTCCTTGTCAGTTGGGATTAGATAACAGGTAGCGAGCCGCAGTCATCGATTTGAGCTGCACCCCGCTTTTGCCGAAGTACGCCACATAGAACCCTCTGCTGTAAAAATCCTGGGTTGCTTCATCGAACTTAGCAGGCGTTTTCACTTCCTTGGTTTCCAATGGTTCTGCACCAGCTTCCCGTTCTAGGTAAGAACGATAGGCCTTCAATACTACAACGATTTCTTCTGCCATCGCTTCATCTCCTTTTTGATGATTGATTATTCCACAAAGATTTGTTGCGGTTGTGATATTACCCTAACTTAAACCTATTTGTAAAATCGCAAACAGACTTATGTTAAAGCAATAAAACGGGTTTACCTCTCATAAGAACACTTTATAAAAAATGTACTTGTGAGAGGGAGTAACACTGTTGTTGGGTTTTTATTCCGCAACATTGTTCCTCCCATCCCTGTCTATCGAGCCGTAACCGAAATGTTGACCTCAGCCTGGCAGCCGCATTGAGCTTTGTGATTATCCAGAAAGCGTTGTTTAGTTTCTTCGACTTTAGATTCTGGTACATTGAGGTCGAAGTCCACCCATTGCTCAGGACAATCAGCTACCACCGAGAACTCCTTTTCAGGAACATAGTCTTCGGTGGAGCAGGTACAGTAGTTCAGGTCGTTTCCGCAGTCTGGACAAGTTTCGCCGTAGCGTTCTTCGTCCTCAGGATAATCATCCTCGTCGTACACAGGGTAACCTTCCGTACTGGTTCCCAACTCGGCGGCACGCAGGTCGGCTTGCAGCCAAGCTCGCTCCTGATCAGTCATGGAGCTTTGGTTCAGCACAGCAGCCGTCATGAAATCCGACTGCTCTGGTGCACGACCTTCTTTTGCTGCGATTTCAATTGCATCGTCAACAATCTTATCTTGAGACATTGGTTCCTCCTTAGGGATGAATAAGTCTGATTTGGACTATCTGATTATGCACAACCTTTCCCTTAATGTGAGTAAGAAGAAGATAGTGCATACCAGAGGGCTAAGAAGGGTCAAATAGACAGAGACTTATCTGATTATATTAACCAGATGCCTTTATTATACGCTAAAAAGGCACTTCTGTCAAAGACTATAGGATGTGTTATTGAGGACCTGCTATGATTGTGCCGCTTTGGATATCAGAAATTATCTCTTAAGGAAGAAAACTAACGTTGCTAATTACGGGTAGTCCTGTTCCGGCAATAGACATGTGATTTCTATCATCCACCTGAACTCTTATCGAATACGTACCCATTTTTAATGCTTTCTTCCCATCTAAAGTGGTAAGTACTTCGTCTGCATTTTTTATTTCTTCCAATGTCCTATTATCTTCTGCAATATTTACGCACAACACCTCGTTTCCTGTGCGATCTCCAAATCCAAAGTCTGCTTCTGTCCCCTTAACAAAAAAACAAACATTTTTGTCAATGGAATCCTTAAATATTGTAGTTTCATCTGTCCATCCGGGGACAGTTTTGTAGTACCAGTCTTTAGGATATTTGAATGTTATTTTCATTTTAGGGCTTGTGTAGATGTTGAAATCCGCCGCTTTTTCCTCTGTGCTCGCGTTTGTGTTCGAACTCGGTTGAGGTGACACAATCTTTTGATCTTTATCTTTGTTTGTTCCAATGAAAAATACAATTGCGCCTAAAATAGTTATGGACAGGAGGATCCACCAGAATATTTTCATACAACTATTATTACAGTGTGTATGCACTGATGCAATGGCTCGCCGTCGCTTTGGAGGTGAGAACCTATTTTGCTAATATTAGGCCATGAAATTAACGAATGATTGTTATGTAATATCAATGGGTACTAAAAACTTTACCGAGACATACTATAAAGATGAAAAAGGATGGGTGAAAGTGTCGGCAAAGGGCAAGACATTTAGAATGACAGCGGAACAGCTACTTAACCACCTTCTCCCTGCTGTTGCAGGTGTAAAGCCTGGATTGTGGTGTAAAGTAGAATACAAGGTGCCAGAGGAAATAGATTCTCCTGAGGAGAATTAATAAATTTAGCTGGCTCCCTTTGGTTGACATGTTCAGCAATAGAGAAATTGAGTAATGATGTATGAATTAAATGAAGTCCTGAGAAAGTAATTAGGAAAAATAGCCAATACTTGTGCCACTTTTTCACATAATGATTATATCGCTTCTTCCATGCACTTTAATATCTGAGGGAGATGTTCGTGGTTATAGTGTCTTGTCACAATCTTTAAAAACTTTTCTGGTGTTGAACTCTTGGTCTTCCAAAATTGTATATTCCACAACTTTGGGTCTAAAGTTTCGTACTCTTTTATGACTCGCTCACCACCTTTAACAAGTTCTTTGTATGCTTTTTCCCAGTTCCAACTTTTCCCCTCGTCTGTCGACTTCGCATTAAAGCTGTCGACAGTACCGTAAAAAACAGGCTCTTTTCCTTCTTTAAGGTATTTAACATTGTCAGCTATACAGTTATCCCAGCCTGCAATGTGAGTCATTAGTTGTTTTAGGTTCCATTTGTCGAACAGGGCCTTTTCTATTTTTTGTTTAGGAAATTTGTCAACAGCATCAATAAATAACTCACGGGCTTCTTTATACGCGTTTAGCGATGTGTTCACAATAGCATTATAGCAAAAACCGCGGTTTTATAACTAACCAGAACGATTCCTGAGCTCAACGACTAGAAAGTGAATTAAAGGTCCATAAGCATATCAAAGCAAACCCGACCATCTTGATTTACAAATTCTCCTAATTTAACAAAACCGATGCTTTCATAATGCTTAACAGCTTTTTTGTTGTCTCTAAACACTCCTCCCCACAACAAAATCCTTTTATTTCCTGTTTTTATTGTAATTTCTTTCATAAAGGGGAAAACAGCTTTGGCAATGCCTTTACCCTGGTACTTGTCTGCCAAGCATGGCCCGAATCTACAGGTTAAGCCGTCGTTTAACTCGGTGTTATAACTAGAAAATCTCTTTACATCTGATTCGGGTATATCCATACTGAATTCAAACGGGCCTATTACTACAGTATCCTTCAACAATAGTAACCTAAGTTTGTCGTAGTGCGCTATTGATGAGCAAAATTCTTCTGCTGTTTTAATTCCGTAGTTCTCAAGTTTGTAGTTTTTTCTTGTTTCTGGGGATAGTTCACTTAGAAAAACTGAGAGAACCTCAACATCATCTGCTTCTAGAGGCCGTAAAACTAATATTCCATTACTCCATGGTATTCTGTAGGTCAGTATTTTCGGGTTTTCTCTAATTTGCTCAAGTGTATATTTTCCCACAGGTAAATATTAGCAGAGAGCAAGATATGTTTAAACCTAATTTTTTATTGTTATAGCGAATAGAAATCTTTGCAGTCCTATTTGTTATTTTTTGATCCAATTTTGCACAGTGTCGATGATATTTGGAATCCTCCCTGCTACTCCTACCAGGCCTGTTACTAAAGTTAGTGGTATGTCCAATAATGTCCCTCTATTAGTATCAGCTATGTTGAGTATGTGAGTTACGCCGGATCTATCTAATGCAAACGAGATGAGAAACCACCCAGCAAGAACCCCAATAAATTGTAAAAAGAATCGGTAGAGTTTGTTTATACAGGGGGAACAAGCAATCGTATATCGACGGTCTTCCCACGTGTTATCTTTTATTGTATTTCCATTTTTGAATGTAAATATTCCCTTCTCACTCATGAACCCATTCTCGGGGTTCCAGTCAAAAATTTCAACAGAACAAATTGAATAAATGTACGCTTGTACCAAACTTATTATTATTAGTACTAATATAGGCTCTGACATATATCTTGTATGACTCCCCCGGCTGGATGACGGTCGCTACGCTCCCTATCATTTCTCGCTTCGCTCGAAATGGCGAACCTAGGGGTTTGATTCTGTACCGAAAGAAGCTAAAAAATGCCCACTAGGGACAAGCCCTACTGGCCATTTTTCTGGCTCCTCCGGCTGGATTCGAACCAGCGACCTAGCGCTTAACAGGCGCCCGCTCTACCGCTGAGCTACAGAGGATCATTTAACAGAACCACATTATACACAATTTTTATCGGTTTTCGACTTATATTTTAGATTGAGTGTTTCTTGCCTCTTTTATTTTAATAACAGCCAAAGTGCCAATAAACAAGTTAGTAAAAATAAACCAGCCGATTATTGGGATTTGAACCCCCGCCAGTACCGAAACCAATTGCACTGTTAAGGGTAGAGTAATGGCATGTACACCAAGCCTAAAACCTTCCCAAAACTTGAGTTGAGCCGACGATAGCTTGGAGAATACCCAAAGAATTAGCCCCACAAAGAGCAAATACAGTAATCTAATAGTAAAGCTGTAAATTACTAAAGCCATAAAGATAAATACACTTATAGCCCCGGGTACCCATGCTTTAGTTTGTGCTATTTTATCTAATACCGAATTGTAATCTTCACTTGTTATTTTGCCGCTAATATCACCTTTAAAGTATTCAGATAGAGGCATTGTATTAATAACGCCTTTATCTCCAAGGGAAATTAAGTTTTTCTCGTTGATCAACATTAGTGTGTCGAACTTTTCCATGTCTCCAATGGTACCTTTGTGATCGAAAACTATTATATTCTTTGGAAATTCACCATTTATATCAGTAGCAGGCATACTTTCGGAAATTTCTTTGGAACTTTTTATCTTTTCCAAAATATCCTGCGGCATAGCAACAATAAATGGTTCGGGTTTGTTAATTGTCCAATTCTGGCCGTCCGATTCAATTATCAAGTCCGACGGATACAATTCGCGTGCGTAAGAGATCATAGAATCAATCGCGCTATTTACAGCAGGAGTGCTTCCGATTGTAGAAACAATAGTCATGATCACAGACGATACGAGTGCAAGCATGATGTAGTATTTGTTAGTAAATTGAGGACTAGTATCCAAGACTTCTTTGTAATAGGTAATAGAAGTTAAACTTTTGAAATAAACGTATAAAAAGGCTCTTATTTTATAAACCATGTGATTATTGTAACAGATTGACATTAGTTATTGCATAGATTACTATCTATATGTATGTCTATATGTCACGGGGATACCTGTTCCTGCGCGGATTGCTTTAAAAATCTGGGGATAGATTCCCGGCTCAAAATTTACTCGTTTTTACAAAACAGCGGAAAATCCGATGTGTCCTCTATTGTTACGCATTTAGGCTTAACACAGCCCACAGTTTCGTATCACCTAAAGGAAATGAAAGACGCTGGTTTACTAAAAAGTGAAAAATCAGGTAAGAATGTTATTTATTTTATAAACACAAAATGCTCGCATTGCGATAATACATGCATGTTGAGTACTGCCAATTTTGGGGCGGTACATCCGCTGGCAAGTACAAATAACGAGGCGGTATAAATGCTAAATATACATAATCTAAAAGTAAAACTTGCAAACAAAGATAATGAAATACTTTCGGGAGTGAATTTAGAGATTAAGGAGAACGAAATTCACGCTATTATGGGTAGAAACGGATCCGGAAAAAGTACTTTAGCCCAAACAATAATGGGATCAACCAGCTACGAAGTGACATCCGGGGACATTTTATTTAATGGAAAGTCGATACTAGCCCTATCACCCACTGAGAAAAGTTTACAGGGCATATTTTTGTCCTTCCAGCACCCCAGCGAAATACCTGGAGTTAGCATCCTCGGTTATTTACGAATGATTTACAACAAAAGAGCTGCGAAGCCACTTTCACCCATCGCTTTTAAGAAATACATACAAGAAAAGTTGGACTTACTTGGTATTCCAAAGGAATTTTTAAACAGATATTTTAATGAAGGTTTTTCGGGGGGAGAAAAAAAACGAATGGAAATGTTGCAGATGCTGGTTGTGGAGCCAAAGCTGGCAATATTAGACGAAGTGGATAGCGGACTTGACGTAGACAGCTTAAAAATCGTGTCAAAAGCTGTAACTTACTTGCACGAGACTACGGGCATGGCAGTTTTACTTATTACCCACTACACCAGAATTTTAAAGTATATAGAACCTGATTTTGTGCACATTATGGATACAGGCATTATTTCTAAAACGGGAGATAAAAATTTGGCACATAAGATTGAGGAAGTGGGTTATGAAGAACTTAGATCTTAGATCCAACTATAAAACAAAATACGGCTTTAGTATGAAGGATTCGGTAGGGAATTCAGTTAAAAAGGGTCTTAGTGAAGACGTAGTTAAATTTATTTCTCAAACTAAAAGTGAACCTCAGTGGATGCTGGATTATCGTTTGCAGGCTTACAATGCTTTTTTGAAAAGGGAAATGCCAACTTGGGGAGCAGATTTGAGTTCGATAAATTTTGCCGATATTATCTATTATAAAAGTGCAACAGGTAATGAGAAGAGAACTTGGGAGGAAGTTCCAGAAGAGGTAAAGCAGACTTTTGAGAGATTAGGTGTTCCCCAGGCAGAGCGTG
>Ga0208245_1001403_pt1 | contig 14835 bp, 10 predicted proteins | sample RifOxyC1_FD_184035 | JGI IMG/M metagenome (GOLD analysis project Ga0208245, IMG submission 184035) | Soil microbial communities from Rifle, Colorado - Rifle Oxygen_injection C1 (SPAdes) | ecosystem: Environmental > Terrestrial > Deep subsurface > Rock core/Sediment | place: Rifle, Colorado... | reverse complement strand
GGGGCCCGTATAGGCTCAAAATGCTCCATCGGACAGAACGTGAACATTGGCAGCCGGGCTGTGCTGGGCAATGGCGTAAAGGTGCAGAACAATGTATCCATCTATGATGATGTCATAATAGAAGACGATGTATTCTGCGGCCCTTCCATGGTGTTTACCAATGTGATCAATCCCCGAGCTTTTGTGGAGCGCAAGCATGAATACCTGCGCACCCTGGTCCGCAAGGGTGCCAGTATAGGGGCCAACGCCACGGTGGTTTGCGGGGTCACCCTTGGGCAGTATTGCTTTGTGGGGGCAGGCAGTGTGGTTACCCGTAATGTACCAGACTACGCCCTGGTATACGGCAGCCCCGCCCGGGTAAAAGGCTGGGTGTGTCGATGCGGTGTCAAGCTGGAAGAAAACCTGAGCTGCCCCGAATGTAGCATTCGGTACCAAAAGACCGATGCCGGCTTATCCATAGCCGGATAAGAACTAAAAAATACAAGGAATATGTGAATGAATACCTACGACAGCATCATGCAGAAGATAAGCGACAAGTCGGTAAAAATAGGCATCATCGGCCTTGGCTATGTAGGCCTGCCCTTGGCGGTAAGTTTTGCCCGGAAGGAAGTGAGTGTGCTTGGCTTTGAAAAGAGCCAGAAGAAGGCCGACTCGGTGAATGCCGGTACAAACTACATCAGCGATATCAAAGATGAGGAACTTGCTTCCGTCGTAAAGACAGGAAAGTTGTCCGCCACCATGGACTTTTCACGCTTGGCGGAGTGCGATGCGGCCATCATCTGTGTGCCAACCCCGCTGGACAGGTTCAAGAAACCGGATATGAGCTATATAGAAGCCTCCTGTGTTGACATAGGAAAGTATATGAAGAAGGGAACCTTTATTTCCCTTGAAAGCACCACCTACCCAACCACCACAGAAGACCTTATGAAGCCAATCATAGAACGCGAATCGGGAATGAAGGAAGGCAGCGATTTCTGGCTGTGCTTCAGTCCCGAGCGGGTAGACCCGGGCAATAAGGATTACAAGACAGAGAATACACCAAAGGTGGTAGGTGCCCTTGGCAAGGAAGCCCAGGACATAGCCATGGCCTTGTATGGCCTGGCCATACAGCACCTGCACCTGGTAAGCAGCCCACGGGCTGCGGAGATGGTCAAGATACTGGAGAATACCTATCGACTTATCAACATAAGCCTGATAAACGAACTGGCCCTGCTGGCAGGTAAGATGGATATTAACATATGGGAAGTGATAGAGGCGGCCAAGACAAAGCCATATGGCTTCCAGGCTTTCTACCCGGGTCCAGGTGTGGGAGGGCATTGTATACCCTTGGATCCGTTCTACCTGGAATACATTGCCAAGGGTTTCAATTTTGATTTGACTATGATAAACGCTGCCGGGAATATAAATAACCTGATGCCATACCGGATGATGAACAAGATTGCGTTTGCGCTGAATCGACAGGGTAAGGCTTTGAATGGTTCTAAAATACTCTTTCTGGGAGTTGCTTACAAACCGGATATCGATGATGCCCGCGAGAGCCCCGCACTTTTAGTGATGGAACTGGTAGCAAAAAAAGGGGCTGAGGTTTCTTTCCATGATCCTTTTGTTCCAGAAGTAATCGATGAGCAGGGTCGACTTTGGATGGGAGTTGTATTGAATGACGAGATTCTTTCCAAAGCAGATTGCGTTGTGTTTACTACAAACCACACGTGCTTCGACGTGGATAGTATAGTCGAAAAATCAAACCTTATCGTAGACACAAGAAATGCGGTAAAACAGGTAAGTATTGAAAATAATAAAGTTTTTAAACTTTAAAAATCAATTAAGACCAATTCAAAATAGAGTACCAAAGTGTAAATCATAACGAGGCTCTTTCATAAATGCCATGACGATTATATTTTCGATGGAAAGCGGGGGTTTTTTCCTGTAGGATAAGGGTTATCGAGACTCGAACCAAACAGGAAAGGGAACCCCCGCGATGAAAACTGTAACAGAAACACTGGGTGGAGCGCAAATACTTTTGGGGATTTCGTTCAATCTCCAGGATTCATTCGAGGAATACCTCACGGAAGAGCACCGATGCTTTCTAACTATGCTCAGGCTGATCGAGGAAGCACAGCCAACCATTGCAGTGGTTCGAAGATGCCGCGGTAGAATTCCCTACGAGAATGAACCAATCATGCGAGCCTTTCTTGCCCGTCATTTCTTCCGGATAGCTACAGTCGAAGGTCTGCAGAATCGTCTTCTGAATGATCCAAACCTCAGGATGATATGTGGATTCTTTGATGGCGTTCCGAGCGCACCAACCTTTTCCCGCCGTATGTCTGCGTTCTGCTCCACGCCCCTGATGACCCAGACCTTGAACAAGATGGTCGAGGGCTACCAGAAGGATAGACTTGTTGGCCATATCAATCGTGACTCAACGGCAATTCCAGTACGTGAGATGCCGGTTAACACGAAGAAGGATGTCACTCCGGTCGAAAAGCCGAAACACAAGCGGGGACGACCCCGTAAGGGTGAAGTCCGTCCTGCAAAAGCTCCGACTACAGTCGAATGCCAGGCAGGGAGAAGCGCGCGTAATTCCTTGTCCAAACTGCAAAAAGACTGCGCGTGGGGCTGCAAGAAGAACAGCCAGGGGAAAGTCTCGTACTGGAAAGGCTACAAGCTCCATCTCGATGTGACCGATATCGGGCTTCCGGTAACAGCTATCGTGACGGGTGCGAATGTCCATGATTCCCAGGCTGCGATACCCATGGAAAAACTGACTGAAAAAAAGGTTCAGCATCTGTACTCGCTCATGGATGCTGCATACGATGCAAAACCGATCCTCGACTATATTCGCGGACAGGACCGTGTTCCACTCATCGATCCGAACAAACGGAAAGGCTCGGATCCAAGAGCTTTTGATCAGGCCGAGAAGAATCGTTACAAGACCCGGACGACGGTTGAGCGTGCCAACGCGCATCTCAAGGATTGGCTCATCTCAAGCCAGATTTTCGTCCGTGGCTTCGATAAGGTCTCGTTTCTTCTTATGTGCAGTGTAGTCTGCCTGGCTGCACTGAAGATTCTTCAGTACTTCGTTCTGCCTTCGCTGAGCGTCCGGTAGAGCTCCCGCAACGGAGCGGAAAATGTAGGGGCAGTCTGACCTTTGCGCTGGACTGAGGTAATATTTATGCAGGAAATGATGTAATCCGGTAAAATGTAGAATTGGACTACCAGGAAATTGAAAACTGTTAAGTTTTTGATCTGGAAACTAGGGATATTTGAAAAAGCCTCATAACGATTAAAATAAAAGTGATAGTACAAGTAAAGACATGTCAAATATTGGATTGTCTACGAAGAAGCAAATATTCGCTCAAGTGCGATAAAGATTGGGAGTATCCACAGTTAATGAAAATAAAAGCGTATGGGAGCCAGATAGGCTACAGAAAACCCGAAGGAAATATGTTTTCCGGAGTCAAAAAGCTCTGGACTATTTTTGATAAGAAAGAAAAAAGGTCAATGATCGTTTTACTTGGATCTATCCTGACCCTTGCTTTCATTGAAATGATAGGAGTAGGGTCCATGGTACCCTTCCTGACCGTTGCTACGAATCCAGACTTCATAGAGAATAATGCTATCCTCAGGAATACAAAAGATGTGCTGGGAATCAAAAGTCCCAAAATCTTCCTGGCAGTCTTGGGGGTAGTAGTCGCAACCATAATAATACTGCAGAATGCATTCCATGCACTCGTTGTAGTTGCGAAAAGTAGATTCAGTCATCGTGTCGGAAACAATATGTCGTGCCGCCTTTTCGGGCATTACTTAGCAAAGCCCTATATGTTCTACCTTAATGAGAACAGTTCCAACCTTTCAAAAAATGTGCTTGCTGAGGCGCAGTTGGTTGTTACTGGTTATATGACCCCATTGCTCGAGAGTGTCACCGACCTTGTCATCGGCATCGGCATTACTTCTGTTTTGATAGCCGTGAACCCAGTCGTAGCTTTTATCTGTGCGGGTGCTATAGCAGTCATTTACAGCGGAATATTTTTTGGTGTAAAGCGTATTTTGGTGAGACTCGGCGTAGTACGCATGGAAGCAAACAAAGATCGTTTCAAGGCTGCTTCAGAAGCCTTCACCGGAATAAAGGATGTAAAACTCCTAGGTAAAGAAGGTTTCTTCCTTAATAGATTTATGAAGCCTTCCCGGCGTATGGTAAGGTCGACTATCCGTATCGATGTTATTGGAAAGCTACCCAATTATGTACTTCTTGCATTGATCAATAGCTTTATAGTTCTAGGTGCTACGTATCTTCTTGTCGCTACCGATGATTTCGCAAGATTTGTTCCGCTGTTTGGTGTTTATGCAATGGCAGGAACAAAACTGCTTCCAAGATTCAAGGATTTGTTCTCCAATTTGAGTAAGATGCGTGCTTATCAATCTGTCGTAGAATTGATGATGGAAAACCTGAAAGATGAGAAAATGGTTCCAGTTATCGGAAAATCATTTCTTGATGTAAACAAGATGCCCTATTCAGAGAAAATTGAACTCCGTGGAATCAGATTTTCCTATCCAAATACTGATAATGCAACTATTGATGATCAAACACTGTCTATTGAAAGTAATACTACCATTGGTATAGTAGGACCGACAGGATGTGGCAAAACTACCTTGGTTGATATATTGTTGGGTCTTCTTCGTCCACAAAATGGTGCCATTTTTGTGGATGGACTTCTGGTTTCAGATGATATCCTTAGAGAATGGCAGGCTAATCTCGGGTATGTGCCACAATCCATCTATCTGTGTGATGACAGTATAAAGTCAAACATAGCTTTTGGTGTTCCTGCCGAGCTTGTCGATATGGCTGCGGTTAAACGTGCTGCAGAGGCAGCTAATCTTTCCCGGTTCATTGAAGATGAATTGCCCGATGCTTATGAAACCTCTGTCAAGGAGCGCGGCCTTCGACTTTCTGGCGGACAGAAGCAAAGACTCGGTATTGCACGTGCTCTTTACAATGATCCATCGGTCCTTGTGCTTGATGAGGCCACAAGTGCACTTGATGGTGTAACTGAGAGTGTAATAATGGAAGCGATTGATAAACTTGGCGGGGAAAAAACAATAATCATTATTGCTCACCGACTGACGACTCTTATCAGTGCAGATATAATATATATGATGGATAAGGGTAGGATAGTAGCCAGTGGAACCTATAACGTATTGATGGAAACGAATGAGCATTTCAAGAAGATGGCAAGGATTGAAGGATGAAGCTTGTATGGAGGGATTTACGATATATTGCGGATAAATCATTCCGATTACCTCTTGCTTTTTTCTATTTCTGCTTATTTTATATCTCTTCGTTTGCACAGGAAATCCTGCCGACAGCTTTGGAGCGAGAAGCTGAAATCCTCTTTTTGACTGAGGGAATTGATAAACCATTTCTAAATTATTCTACTTTCTCTGATTCCTGGTTTGAATCACCACGATCTTTAGGTAGAAGTTCAAGTCCTATAGAATTGAATATCTACGACCCTGTACTTTTCTACTCCTGGAATAGTACAGCTCCATATGGCCAGAACGATGGTGCACTTTGGCAAGGAAGAGGTTTGAATATGAGCGTGCGCGCTGGGATGAGGATGGAAGTGGCTGGCATTGAACTAGTATTGTTGCCGCACTTGGGGTTTTCGACAAATGAAGGATTTCCATTAGTCAATCCAAATTCCTCATATTCTGGCACTCTATATGAAGGAAAAGCCGCTGAGTGGGGTTATTACGGTATCTCTGGGATAGACGCGCCTCAGCGATTCGGAGACGATCCGCTCTACTGGTATTCCTGGGGAGATTCCGAACTCCGGTACACTTTAAGCAAATTGACTATAGGATTCGGAACACAAGCGGTATGGTTGGGCCCGGCGCGCCTGAACCCCATACTTCTGTCAAATAATGCACCACCTTTTCCTAAAATTGATATTGGCTTGCGACGGACAGAACTGTCTTTATTCGGGTATGACTTTGGAGACATAGAGGCCAGGACTTTCTGGGGTAAGCTTGAAGAATCTGATTTTTTTGACAATAATAGTTCCAATAATAGTAATTTACTTACAGGATTAAGTGTTTCATTTTCACCATCAGTACTTCCTGGACTTACTCTAGGCCTTCATCGTATCATGCTTTCCAGTTGGTCTGACTTGGATTACTCGAGTGTACTTACTCTCTTATGGCCATTTATGGAACGATCAGCCGGGCAGGATCGACGTGATCAACGTGCTTCTTTAAGTATCTCATACGCTTTGCCTTTAGTCGGTTTGGAACTATATCTTGAGTATGGCAGGAATGATTATAGTCCTAATATTGATTACGTAATACGATATCCGTTTCACACCCAAGGGTATACCTTGGGGCTTGATAAGGCCTTTTCCTTAAATGAAGAGAAGGGAATATTTGGTAAATTCCTTATCGAGCTGACTTACCTGGAATCTTCTCGGGATTATGAACTGGCAGGAGCTACAACTTTTTACGCCCACCATATCATCACTCAGGGGCATACAAATAATGGACAATGGTTAGGAGCTGGGATAGGTACAGGTGGAAATAGTCAGTACTCAAGTTTTTCAGTTTATTATCCGGCTGGAGCAGCTACTGTTTATCTTCAGCGACGAAATCCAGATAACGATTATATCTGGTTCATGTCTACAACTCCTACTGAGGATAGAATACTTGATCAATTAAAGATACGTGCAGATCTGACACTCGGAATCGCTATGGAACGTTCTTTGTTGAATGGATTGAATATCCAGATAGGAATGGCAATCACCGATATCCACAACCTTGAATACAATGGTGATCAACGAAGCAATCATACGTATAATTTCAGTGCCTATTCTAGTCTGCGCATTGACCTGGATTAAGAGGATTAAAACATTGAACGTATTAATAATGCCATCCTGGTATCCTACCTCTGAAAAACCATTGAGGGGAATTTTTTTCAAGGAACAGGCTGAAGCTTTGGCACGGGCGGATGTACATGTTTCGGTGCTCTATTTTAATTTTTATAAAAGGTCAACCCTAAAGAAAAATCTTTTTGTGATTTTCCCTCGGATCAGTATCCGAATGCAAAACAATATCTTTACTGTTGAATTATCATGGTTTTATCCTCTGAATCATCATTCTTCCAAACTTATTGTAGAATTCCTGTTCGCATTGATCGGGTTTTTCATAGTTGCTACTCATGGCAAGCCAGATTTAATACATGTACAGTCGGTAGTAAGGGCAGGTTATGTTGCACGGATTATTTCAAGAATTTTTGGAATTCCTTATATCATTTCTGAGCATAGTTCAAAATATGAGCGATATGGTGTTCTAGAGAAGAAATTACTGCGAATTAGAGAGGTCTTTCTTTCATCCCAACTGAATATCGTGGTAGCTCCTGCTTTAGCCCAAATTCTTGGGAAAACATTAGGTATCGATCCTCTTTCATTCATGTGTATACCGAATTCAATTAATACAGATTTTTTTACTATTGGGGAAAAAACGAAAAAGAGTATTGTGATTACTTCAATTTGTTATTTATCACCCAATAAAGGTGTAGAAATATTGTTGCGTGGATTCGTGCATGTTCTTAACGAGGTTCCAGATGCAAAGTTGTTGATTGCAGGGGATGGTACTCAAAGAACGGAACTTGAAATTTTAGCTTCTGATTTGGGAATTCGAGAAAGCGCAGTATTTCTGGGACAACTAGATCGATCATCCATCAGGAATCTTTTACATGATACGTCTGTGTACGTCTCGACGAGTTATGTTGAAACTTTTGGAGTCACCTTGATAGAAGCTCTGGCCGCGGGAGTTCCAGTTGTAGCAACACGGAGTGGAGGTCCTAATACGATTGTTACTGATACGGTCGGGTTGTTGGTTCCTATAGGGAACCCTATAGAGTTATCAAAGGCTATTTTAAAAATAATCGAGAATTATAATTCATACTCCCCTGATTCCATTCGGAGTTACTGTATCGAAAACTTTGGAGATGGTGCAGTGACCAGTCGTCTTGTTAAAGTATATTCGAATTTGATTGAAAGTCCGGTATAAATATGACAAAAAACCTGATGATCCTGGCCGTCAACTATCCGCCATATGATGGAGGCCGTATAGGGTCAAGCATTCGTATGTACAGCCTTTCTCAATTTTTTGCAAATCAAGGTTATAATGTATATGTCGTTATACCGCGACGATTTTCCAAGGATCGCGAAAGTCCTGAATCCCATAAGAATGTGTCGATGATCTTTTATGGTTCTCTGTTCCATTATTATGATCACGCAAAGAATCTGCCATTCCGTCACAAACTGATAAAACGAATTCTGTCGATGGCCAAGCGATTTGCTGGAGTCTTATTTGTGAACGCTGTTGACTTATATTCCTTCAGGCATACTACTTTATGCGAACGGCTGATTAGAGAAAAGGAAATCTCTACGATTATTTCCAGCTCACCACCACTATCCGTAATGAGCCTAGCCCACAAGTTAAAGATGCACTTTGGCGACAAGTTATTATGGATTGCTGATGTTCGGGATTTGTCACATATGCACCCTACAGGGAAAAGCAAAAAAGGATATTATCTCAGTAGACAAGAAAAATCTGAAGCTGATCTGATCGCAGCTTCTGATGCATACCTACTTGTCAGTTTGGGTATGAAAAGGGCCTTGGAAACTGTATTTATTAAACATGGATACGGAACCGCTATCTTGAACAAAGGATTAATAATCGAGAATGGCTTTATGGATGTTGCACTAGTAAAGCCTCAACCGGAAGTTCTTGAATTCTCATTAATGGCAAGAAAAGAAAAAAGAATAATCCTGCTGTACGCTGGCACCGGAAGTTTAGCGACCCGAAATAATCCAGCTGGGGGAAATAAGGCCTTGGATCGTTTTATGTCAGTACTTTCAGAGAATCTGGAGATAAGCAAGAAATATGCATTAATACTTCAAGGTGTAATCAAGAATTCGACCAACTACTTTAGTGAAGTTAAAACCCTCTTGAAGTATTTAATTCTAACACCAGTATCAAATGTTCAGATGAGGGCAAATATGTCTCTTGCTGATATTGGAATAAACATAAATACTGATGTTGTTTACGCCCCTCTGATTATGGGTGGTAAAGTTTATGATTATTGCGCTTCAGAACTGGCGTTGCTGCTGGTTTTTCCAGACAACGCCTATTCACTTCAAGATTTCTCCAAGATACATGAAGAAAAACCTTATTTCGCGAACGTTTTCGATCCTGAATCAATTAAAAAGGTTCTGGAGAAGATTGCAGATGATCCTGATCAATTACAGAAACGGAAATTCTCGAAAGTAGAAATGGAAATTCATAGTCGTGAGTATCAATTTAAAAAGATACTGGGATATCTGGAGAATTCAAACTAATATTTACTCTTCCCTTGGCAAGAATACTTTGAAAAAAGTTTTGTTGATAATTATTTAAGTGACTACGCGCAAATTGCTTTATATAAATCACAACGGTAGATTGAAAGACATTTCGAGTAATAGGCAATGCTGAAAAGTATCAAATCAAAGGAATAGTTATGATCAGATATGCAAAAGCCCGCATTTACAGGAAGTTCATTCGCTTTCTATGCAATTGGCCAAACATGGTCAAGGAATTCTATTCAGCATACAGGTTTGTCGTAGTACACTTCCCATTCGTTCGTGGATCGTACAAGTGGAAGATGATAACCACTCCGTTAATACATTTTGAACTGAATAAAAATCTATATAGGAGGGGAAGGCCTTGTGATAACAATGCCCTCTATGAAATATCCTGGGAGAAGACCGTTGCGGTGAAAGGCAAAGAAATTGAGAAGGATTATTCGGGATATTTTGATTTAGATATCGTCTGGAATGGGGTGTTGATTTTCGGACAAGTTAATAAAGAAGGAAGCAAAAATGTAGATTTAACTATTAATGGTCAGGTATTAAGAAATATTAGCATTGATGATGGTGGTGAGTTTCAGGTCAAGATTACGCTCAGTGTTTTAAATCTATTTCCGGTGATAGCAACCATTTCTATGGTTTTGTCAAACAACAGTTCATTGAATTACGGTGAAAAGAAATCGGTGGACTTGCATGTTCCATTTGGATCGAATTCACTGGTCTCTACATTGAAAGATGGATACGCGATGTCAAAAAAAGGGGGTATACAGAATAGCAGTACTGCAATAAAAGACCGGCAGGAAAAATATCTGGAATTATACTCCATGGTAAGTGAAGTATTCATTGAAAAGATAAAAACGCCACTCTTTTTGACTTATGGTACTCTGTTAGGATTCATTAGAAGTGGAGATTTCATAAAAAATGATGATGATTTTGATGCTGGTTATATTTCTCTTAAATCAACTCCAGAGCAAGTCAAGGCAGAGACTCTTGAAATTGCATTATTACTTCTTGAAAACGGATTCAATATCAGTATCAATCCGATTGGCAGGCTGTTTAAAATACACAAGAATACAGGGGTACATCTTGATTTAATGCCTGTTTGGTTTGAAGCAGAATGGAATGTAGCGTATGGTGGTGTTGGTGTAAAGATAACTGCTGATGACTTTCTTCCAGCTTGGGAAGGCAAAATGCATGGTATGAAAGTTTTTACACCGAAGCATTCAGAATATTTCCTTGAAGGGTATTACGGTAAAAACTGGCGGATCCCGGATCCTGGATATGTTTCTGATTCCGGGCAAACAGGAAAATCATTCAGAAACAACTATTCCCGATTTTTAATGACTCCATATGAATATTTGAAATTCAAAGATAAAGTAACGGTAATCAAGAAAAACAATCCTTCAATGGGCATCTTTCAGGCTAGTGGCCTAAGAGTCGAGATATAGAAATGGACAACATGGCCAATGACAAGCTCCCGCCACCCGGATTGGCAGGATTGTTCAAAATCATCAGATCTTTTTTAGGAACCCAACTTGCTAACATGGTCACTGCTGCAAGAATCAGGGAAAAATATGATCTAGACAACCGGATTCTGTTTCATGGATCTGATGGATCAAAGGTTGATATTGCCATTGTGGCCATTTTCAAAGGTGAGGACGAATACCTCCGTGAGTGGCTTGAGTTTCATAGAATTGTAGGTATACAGCATTTCTTCCTGTATGATAATAGTGATAGTGAAGTTTCCCGGAATATTCTACAACAATATGTTGAAGAAGGAATGGTCACATACATTCCATTTGCCGACTTTCCGGAGAAAAGCATGCGTAATCGGTATGGCAAGGATCAATTCAGGAAATTGAGCATGCAGAATCTTGCTTATGGTGATTGCACCAGGTTGTACGCCAGATATTGTAATTGGCTTATCAAGATAGATCTTGATGAGTTCATATACCCATTGAGCCCATTTAATAGCTTGCAGGAAGCTTTCACTGGTATCGGCAACTCTAGGATCAAGGGGTTCTCGGTAAGGGCTTGGCGTTTTGGACCATCAGGAATAGTGTATAGGTCTGGCCTGCCTGTCATCGAGACTTATACCAGAAGAAACCCCGATCCTGACTTCAATTGGAAAGTAGTGGGAAGGGGTTCAGCTGTGAGTACCAGAGCTCGTTATCATGGATGCCACACCTGGTTTTATAAGCCTTCATTATTCTCCATGCATTTAAGGGATTCTGAAACAAAGAATTTGCTCTGCATAAACCACTATTACATAAAATCCAGAGAGGAATACCTGGACAAGATACAACGGCATTCTGTTGGTCATAAGGCCGGCAAGGAAACAATAGATAAATGGCCACGCGCAGATGAGGCTGCCAAACATGAGGATGAAGGGGACATTCTACGTTTTCTGCCTGAGTTGAAAAAAAGGTTGTATTCAGGTCGAGAAGATTCAGGTAACTCATGAATCCTGTAGTTTTTATTGCGAAATTGCTCCGGAAGTCAGGTAAAACGGAATTATCTTTATGGGTGCTGCTATCCGGGATGAGATTGATGCCTGGTTCCGTTCCACTGTTCCGGGAATATTTCATCAACAGAATGGCTACCCGTGATTTCGATGCAATAATCAATATGTGTACTTTGCTTTCCAGGAAGAATGCAAATACAGAATCTATGAAAAATCTGGCAACGAAGTTTTTAGCAAGAGCGAGTCTTGAAAATGATGTTCCTGCCGAGATTTTTCTCAGCTTAAGAAACAAATACAGAACTACTACTTCTGAATGCCTGGCGTTATTATCTGGTGGTGGCATTTCAGAAGCTCGGAAATCTTTTGTAGAAGTTCTGCGATTGGCTGGAATTCCTGATGCAGCCAAAGATAGCTGGTGTTTGGCCTTCGATTCCTTTTTACCGACAACTGATTCTGGTTCCAATGACACATCAAATCTTCAGAGCGATCCAAGTGTATCAAAGTTGGTTGTATCCGGAATGTACTGGAGCGGATCCGGAGCCATTTATGACTATCTTCGGGAATTCGATCAAGTTGCTGCCATACCAGGAGAGCTTAGACTGTGGAAAGAAGGAGATTTTTGCCTTAATTCCTTGGCATCACGCTTGAAAAATGGTTGTGAATTTCAACAAGCCCTGCAAAGATTTCTTACCATCGCGGTTTTAGGGACAGGACCTGTCTATAATTGGCAGGAAGAGATGGCTGCGGATTATGGCCTGAGAGCAGCTAGAAATGATACGGATGGTCGATATGCACAGGCATGCCGACGATTTTTGGAATCAGTTCACAGCCTCGATTCAAAAAAGTCATGTGCAGAAAATGCCTTTGCCGAATGTGCGACACAGCTGACTGATGACTTGACAAGGATGTGGGGTGGTACAGGAAAGGATTTAATCCTCTATGACAATATTGTGCATATTGGCAATATAGAGGCTGTAAGGTTTCTGGGTGATGCAACGGTATTCTGTGCCATCAGGGATCCGCGTTCCAACTTTGTGACCAGATGGTATGAGAATCCGCGCTTTCATCGAGACGTGAACCGGTATATATCATATTACAGAGATACGCTTAAGCATTTTGAACTTATTCTTTCCATATATTCTGAGGTTTCGTCGAAAGTAAAAAAAGTTTCGTTTGAGCATTTTATTGCCTCCGAAGAATATCGGGATGAACTGGCTATTACATGTGGACTGGATCTGGCTAGAAGAAAAAAAGGCCGGTATTTCAAGCCAAAGTTATCGGGAAAGAATATAATAAATTATCAAACCTTTCCTGACCAAGGTGCTATAAGAAAAATTGAGGTTGAATTGGGGCAATACTGTACCAGTTTACCTTGTGGAGAGATACATGGCCAGTAAAGGTTTTAGGGGTAAAGTATCTGCTGGAATAAAAAAGGGTTTTGGCAAGCATGAAACAGCATATACTTCAATAAAACAGGCTGTATACAAATTATTTTCTTTGTTTGGTTTGCTCAGAGTACTATCACCTGCAGATCTGGCATACCGAATTTTCCCACCAGAGGCTCCCCTGGATGGTGGTTATGTTACCAAGGTAGATAAACTAGGCATAAGTGGATTTGCTTTTCGATCTGAAAGTGCAATACCTGCAGTTGTGGAATTGATTGTAGATGGCAAGGTCATAAACAGGACCTCAGCATCACAGAAAGTTCCATTCCCGACCTTATATGCTGGTTCCTCCTCTGGTTTTTCTTTTCCGATGAAACACGTGTGGCCCAGCATTCTCCGATCACAGTCCATAGCAGTCCGTTCCACCGGGATAAATCTACGGTACGGTGCTGGGCGAGGGCCTGGTGCAAATCTTCCGAACAAGGGGGTTACTAAGCTTGATGGGAAGGGTATCATTGAACTTGTCGAGGAAGGGCGAGTGATCACAAAGTTTGGAAGGCTTCAAGTTCCCAGGCAGGAAAACCGGGCCTGGGCGGAGAAAGCTTTTGGAAACTATGGAATTCTGAATGAAATTTTTCAGAGAACCACCGGGGAATCGCTGTTTGCCTTTTATGGAGTGATGCTCGGTTTTGCGCGCGAAGGTGGAGTGCTTGCTCATGATATGGATCTTGACCTGGCATATTTCAGCGAGATGGATACGGCCGAGAAGGTTCGTGTTGAGTTTCGTGAAATTGCCGGGAAATTGATCATGGCTGGTGTTACGATAGTTGCACATTCCTATAAACTGTCGTTCGGTGGACTGAGCCTGAGCCTGACTCCCTGCTGGATTGCGGATGGTTGTTTTTCTACTACTTTTGGTTTTGTCGGTGATGGTTTTACTGTTACCAAAGAAGATATCTTTCCCCTTTCCGTGGCGGAACATGATGGTTTTGAGTTGTTGCTGCCACATAATCCACAAGCTGTTTCAGCATATTTATACGGCTATGGATGGAAGTATCCAGATCCAGGTTGGAAGTGGCTTCCTGAATATAAGAACCGGCCGGAGATTCTTGCTGCCCGCCTGACCGAGGCAGACCTTGCATATTTGCGTAGTTTGTCTGCGGGTCCAGTCAAGGCCGATGGAGTCAGGCAGTGAGGTTTTCAGTATTGACTACGAAGCTCCGAAAAATCCTGACAGTACTCCGCAATTCCCAGCGTCTGGCCTTGAAAGCCTTCGAGACCTGGCTGCCACCCTGGTTAGGCTATCCTTTATCAAAGCTGGTCAGCCCCTACTTCAGGCTGGCGGCAATGGCAGCCAAGGCTTGTTTCAAGCCACTTCAGCAGAATCTGGTGATGTACGAGGCGTACAACGGCAGGGATTTTGCCGGCAACCCGTATGCCCTGTTCCTGTACCTCTTGGATAACCCGGAGTACAGCCACCTGGTCCATGTACTGGTGGCTCCTTCAGCCCGGCATCCCAAGGTAAGGGCCTACCTTGACCACACCCGGGTGCGCATCGTATGCCCGGATACAGCTGCGTATGTGC
>Ga0208245_1001402_pt1 | contig 14848 bp, 10 predicted proteins | sample RifOxyC1_FD_184035 | JGI IMG/M metagenome (GOLD analysis project Ga0208245, IMG submission 184035) | Soil microbial communities from Rifle, Colorado - Rifle Oxygen_injection C1 (SPAdes) | ecosystem: Environmental > Terrestrial > Deep subsurface > Rock core/Sediment | place: Rifle, Colorado... | reverse complement strand
AATGCATCTGCATGGAAAAGAAGGATGAATCAAGAAAAAGTTAAAATAAATTGGAAGTTTTCGCGAAGGAAGGCTCGGGTAAAGTTCAAGTACAAAACCGGCAAAAATTAAATTGTCGCAGTACTAGTTTAGGCAAATAAGTGGAAATTAAGGGCCTGTCAAAATCGGTGTTAAATGGATAAATTATTTCCTTCGAGACAAATGCTTTATTTCCGTTGTTGGTAACTAAAAAATTAACAATTCGTTAGTCACGCGTTACGCTTTCAAATTTATCGGGTTTATGATATGATATACTTCAATTAACATCACAGTTCCGTGCCTCTTAATTTTCAACGAGGAGAAGATACATGGTTCGCTTTCCTTATATGTTTCTTAATATGTTTCTTACGCTGATTATTATGACTTCCTCTGTATCCGTTATGGCCTCTTCAACGGATGATGAAATGCTGATGATCTCTTCTGTCAAAGAAATGATTCGAACAATTGATGAAATGAATGGCGATATAAATAAACTTGGGGATAACATCCCCAATTATAGTTTGGCAACTTATGACCCATATCAATTCGATAGATTTATCAATAACAAATTACCAAGCAAAGCGGTCTCGTTAGCTAAAGAGTCTGAGTCTAGCTATTCCATAGAAGAGATGCTTCAAATTGTAAATTATATTAACAATGATTCAAATAGACCTGGGGAAAGTATCCCCCAATATAGTTCATTAAGTTATGACCCCTACCAATTCGAACGTTTTATAAATTATAAAATGGATCTCTTTGGCAAATAATATAATTTAAAACATATTACCTGGAGTTATTGCCGTCATCAACCGCCCTATCAACTCCTCTGGTGTAAATTTGGCGTGAGTACTTTGTGCGGCCAACTTCTTCAAAAATATCATAATCTAATTACTCGGCCAAAATTGACTAAAAAGTTAAGAAAATGAGCTTAGCAATATTTGACAAAAAACTAAAAGGCCCGTTTAATTAACCTATACCTTATTTGTCAAACAAGACACCTTGTGAGAGAAGAAATCTCTCCTTGATAACGTTGGAGAGAATCAGATGAAAATTTGGACGATTTTACTGTTTTTAGGACTATTACAATCATATGCCTTTGGAGATGACAAATGCACAGCAGTGCTAAAAAAAATAGAATCAAGTTACAAAGAGCGAAAGGATCAGGCGGTTACAAACTTTTTGGTTAAAAGCATCGATAGCAACACAACGGGAACTCTTTCTTTGACCCAAGTTTATTCTCACGTGTTTAATTCTCCCAAAACTCATATGCTCACCTTTTCTACCGGAAAGCAAAAAACTACAGGGATTGCTCATATCGAAGAAATGAACAATGTCTGTGTTCTGGCCATTGGAATTTCTGGCAGAATCTCTGACAATGGGGGTGGATTCGGCCATGATATTTCAATTAACGCTCAAGGAATTATTGAAATTCATGTAGAAAAAAATGATAAGGACATCGTTCTGCCCTCTTCGACAATAATTCCAGTTCAATAGTATTACGACATCATTTCAGGCGATAGCACTGACCGATCCAAAGCAAAGAATGGAACTTCTACTGAGATTAAATCTATCTCCATTTTTAATGCCAAATCCTCTGGCCAGCATAACAAACAATCACAAGCTACCATTGATAATCCACTAAAAAAAAGAGATCCTTCAGCGGCCAACCTCATATCTGCTAAAGCAAGTTTTTTTCGTAGTCCATGAAAGTATATATCTATCAGAGCAAAAAATGATTACCTGTCATTTTTTTGCGTTTTCTCTTTTTAAAATTAAAAAGAAAAAAATAATCTTCTAAAAATTTAAAAAAATCATCAAGATTTATTTTTGCTCTTAATTTCATTGATTTTATCCCATTCGCCAAATAGGTCAGCGTACTTTTTGATTAAATTCCAATCCAAATTATCGATAGATTCAATTAGAAATTGTATATCAGCTTTATCCTGAAATTCCCTCGTTCGGTCGTTTTTATATGCCTGTATTTTTAGGCCGATCAAATCTTCCGCTCTGACAAATTTAATACCCTCGGGGCCACCACTATTCGAATTCCTTAAAATATTTTGAGAGATAGGCCTTCTGGCAATCAGAAGATCCACATATCCAATTCCTGAAAACTGTAAAACCTCTTCGGACTCATAGTCCATCGAAAATCCATTGGCCAATAACAAATCCTTTGCGCAATTTCGATTGTTTTCGTGGATGAGCAAGTCAAGATCGATAGTGGCTCGAGTTGAACCATAGCAGGAGAGACCCAATCCACCGATAAGGGCATGATCTATCTTGTTTTCGGAAAATAAACTATGAACCAATTTTAGAGTATTTCGCAAATCCATAGATTCATTCTATGCAAATTTTTAGCAAAAAAAAAGTAAATTGCTGGTCGCCTAGCGATTAATTAGTGATTGGTTAGAAAATTAGACGATTTTTCTTAAAATAATTTCATCCACGGCCTGTTCGGCCCGTAAAAAATGTTTTTCTTATAATCCCAGAATAGCATTGTGATTATATTTATATTTAATGTATTATTTGCTTATCAGATGTTAGGCATTCTGCGTTTTTATGGCCTCTAAAGAAGGCATCTCCTAATCTAAAAATTAATCCGCTGGAAACAATACTAGCTAAAAAACCCTGCTTTGCTAATTTTCGATTGCCCAAAAAAATTTGAGTCAAAGCAAGGCCGGCCATAAGAATAACTTTATATTTTCTTATCCAGTCAAATCCTTTACCCCAATGCTCTTCAACTTTTTGAAAATCCTGAAATGATGCAACGGCATTGTTTCCCCGAAAAACTGTCTCTTTGCTAAATTTTTTCTTACTGCTTGGAAAATTCATGAGCTTAAATTGTTCAAACATTGTTGCTCCTTATGGTTAATTATTTCAGCATAAAAAAAGGAAAACAGACGAGGGAATTGAACCCACATTCAGGAGAGCGGTCACTCGCTCTGTTACAATAGAACATGTAACAAAAACCCGTCCTACCATTAGAAGAGTCTGTTTTCCCACCCTGAATGAATGTGACCAATTCAGAGTTGCCATAGAACACACAAGGTCCTATGGTCTTTTTCTATTATTTATTTCGTCTCATTTTCATTATTCCTAGTACACTCAATACAATACCAATTCCAAAAGCAGTACCAGCTGCTTGGTATGGATACCTGCGAACCAGTCTATCTGCGCTCTTCGCCCAATCAATAAGCTGGTTTTCAAAGTTCTTCATAGGTACTTTTACAGACTCATATGATGATTTAAATCTATCTGTAATATCATGAACTTTTTCTCCGGCCATTTCAGCTGTAGCAATCAGTAAGTCCTCGGCCTCTTGGACAACTCCCTTTAAATTTGTAACAATTTTTTCTGCTCCGATGTTTGTCATAATTTTTCCTTTTGTTGTTGAAAACTGCCAAATAATGTATGTTCAGTCCTCGTTTCTTCAGCGAAATACAACTAACATACTATCAATGAACAAAGACCAAACTTAAAATGAAATAAAATTCATAATTTTCTGGCAAAAGTGTTATTGAAGTGGAATCAAGAATTAAAATACCATTAACCCTAAGCAAGGCCAACAACTCTTTACCATTAAATTTTTCTTAATACTCTCTAATTGCATATTGCCTCTCTTCGGCATGTTTTTCTTTACTTCTACTATCAGATATGCCATATTCATGCATTAGGAAATAGGATTGATATGAAAAAAGATAAAAATCAACTACGACTAAAGGGGATGAGTGGGCATGGAGGATCGCGCATAGGCAGTGGACGGCCCAAAAGCAGCAAGTTTATTTCTCATGTTGAAAGACCTCGCATAAAGCGCAACATGGCCATCCATGTAAATCTCCACTTGAAAGAATCACTCACCAGCATTAATCTTCGCACTAAAGATTTTTTCAAACTATTTCGGCAAGCAGTTAAAACGGCCAGGAGAAGAGGCCTTAGAATTGTTCACTATTCCCTAATGCACAATCACCTGCACCTTATTATCGAGGCGGCAAACAACGAAGAGTTATCAAAGGGAATGCAAAGTTTTGCATTGTCGCTTTCAAAACTTGTTAACTATAGAGTAAGTGGACGCATTAAAAAACTGTGGCAGGATCGTTACTGGATGCGATTACTTTCATCCCCTCGCGAAATTAAAATCGCCTTGCAATATGTGCTAAAAAATCCGCAAAAGAAATTTAGTTCACCTACGGTAATGGATTTATATTCATCGGTGCTAGCGATGAGTGGCGATGTAATAAAAAAACTATTTCCAGATCTGAGGTTTCATCCTCCACCGGATTTAATTGCTCGCTTTAATCCACTAAAAGAAGAGATCCTTCACCGGCCATCCTCGTATCTGCTAAAGCAAGTTCTTTCGTAGTCAGCGGAAGTTATTTGTATGCAAAAAAAATAATATCTTGAGAAAAGGTATGTCGGTATCTTGGTTGCCAACACTCAAAATGTCCCTTCAACAACTTTGTTCCTCAGGCCAACTCATAACCCTATACGCAACATAAAAATACCGATCACGTATGTAAATCCACTATTGAACATGAACGGTTATTAATATTCCGTTGGGTCTTTGCTAAAAAAATAAAGTTATGATCTGCGTAATTTTATAATTAAACGTGCCAAATTTATCTTTAATTGTATCAAAATAATTTCATGGAGAACGCCGCAAATGAGAAGAATATCGCCTAATGTCTTTTGCGATTTCGCAGATCCAATTCGCTCCGAACATTTTAGTGCGGCAAGTTTAGAGCGACATGGAGTAAGTTTAGCGCTAGCACAAAAAATCTCACCGAATCCATGCCGCGGAATAAATCTAGCAAATAGAGTTGAACAAAATAAGTTAGTATTAATCGAGGCCTACAGACAAATTACAACATCAGTTGATGAACTAAGAGCAATAACCCCGGCCGCAGAATGGTTAATTGACAATTTTCATTTGGTTGAAGAACAGCTTCGAGATATTAAAGAACAAATGCCTCCGGAATACTATAATGAACTTCCAAAACTCTCAATTGGACATCTAACTGGATATCCGCGTGTCTATGGCATTGCTTGGGCCTATGTTGCGCACAATGAAAGTCTCTTTGATGCAGATTTAATAAAACGTTTTGTAAAATCATATCAGACAGTGCAACCACTTACCATTGGTGAACTTTGGGCCATTTCGATTACACTTAGAATAATTATGATTGAAAACTTGGCCCGCATCAGTGCGCGCATAGTTGGCGCTCAGATTGGACAAAAGAAAGCAGACCTGATGGCAGATGAAATCTTAGGCCTTAGTAATATAAAACATGACATCCTGGCAACACGAACAATCGATCAAATTTTAAAAAAACTTAAAGATGATGATAAAAAACAACTTCCTCTGCAATCAGGATTTGCAGTACAACTAATTCAAAGACTAAGATTTCAAGACTCTAAGGTAATGCCAGTTCTTAAATGGCTTGATGAACGTCTGGCCGCATCGGGTCTAGTGGCAGATGGAATAGTTCCCGAAGAACACAATCGTCAATCCGTGGCCAATGCCACCGTCAGAAATATTATAACTAGCATGCGTCTTATGTCGGCCTTTGACTGGCATACTTTTTTTGAGGAAGTAAGTCTAGTTGATGAAATATTTCGCGCTGATCCACTTTATTCTAAAATGGATTTCATTACCCGCGATCGTTATCGTCACGGATTAGAGGAAATTGCGCTGGGAGCAAAAATCCCAGAGATCAGCGTTGCGGCATCCGTTTTTAAGAAGACCGATTTTGGACAATATCTTATCTCTTCTGGCCGCTATGTCTTCGAAAAAGAAATCGGATTTAAGACTAAAATTAGTAAACGCTTACTTCGCTTTTATATTTACCACCGCGAAGTAATATATATAGGAAGCATTTTTGTTTTTACTTTAATATTATTATTTCTTGTCTTTAAATCATCCCAATTTTTTGTTTTTTACTCCCCAATTTCTATTATTCTTGCTTTTTTAGGTGTCTTTCCAGCGTCCGAGATTGCCATTGCATTTGTAAATTATTTTACGGTAAGATTTTTGGGCCCACGACATATTCCAAGACTTAAATTATCAGACGGTATTCCGGCCCATTTGAAAACATTTGTGGTGGTGCCCACGCTCTTTGATAATGATAACGAAATCGCAAATCAAGTGAAGGAACTAGAGGTACATTATCTCTCTAATCCTGATGGTGCCGTTTATCTGGCCTTGCTATCTGATTGGCCTGATGCAGAAAATGAATATATGGCAGATGATGAAAAAATGCTAAGTATTGCCATAGAAAATCTAAATGATCTCAACAAAAAATATGGGCCGGCACCTGATGGTAACAGTCGTTTTTTTATTTTCCATCGTAAAAGACAGTGGAATCCCTTCGAACAAAAATGGATTGGTTGGGAGAGAAAACGTGGAAAGCTCCATGAATTTAATCGCCTTCTCCGGGGGGCCATGGATACTTCATTTATACGACTACCTGAATTTCCGGCCAAAATACCAACAGACATCATCTACGTAATAACGTTAGATGCGGATACTAAAATGCCAAAAGGGGCGGTTGCCCAACTAGTTGGGGCCATGGCCCATCCTCTTAATCGGCCTATATTTGATCTTAAATTAAATCGAGTAATTGAAGGTTATGGTGTATTACAGCCCCGAATAACCCCCTCTCTACCAGGAAATAAAGACAGCTCATTTTTCCAACGGATTTCCGCCGCCCCGGGAGGGGTTGATCCTTATTCTTCGTCAGTTTCCGACGTTTATCAAGATCTGTTTGGAGAAGGATCTTACTCCGGCAAAGGAATTTACAATATTGATGTTTTTGAAAAAGCACTGGAGGGTAGAATCCCTGAAAATAAAATTTTAAGTCATGATCTATTTGAAGGGAACTTTGCACGTTGTGGTTATCTAAGTGATGTAGAATTTTTTGAGGATTTTCCATCGCACATTTCCGTTGCCATGGCCAGGATTCATCGTTGGACGAGAGGAGATTGGCAGCTTCTTCCGTGGATTTTAGGCCGGGAAGGCCGTGCTATTTCAGTAGTTGGCCGCTTAAAAATGATTGATAATCTTCGTCGTTCCCTCGTTGCACCCATGACACTGTTTTTATTCGTAGCACTTTTTTGCATTCCCCGTATTAATATTAGATCTTGGATTATTCTAAATTTAGTAAGTCTAGCTCTTCCATCACTATTACCTTTTGTTTCAGAAATTATTTCTTTTAAAAAAAATATTTTTATTGGGCAACGATTGCGCTCACTATCTGAAGATCTTTTTTTGGTATTCCACCGTTTTCTATTCAATATCATTTTGCTACCGCATCAAGCAAAAATATATTTAGATGCAATCGGCAAGGCCCTATATCGACAAATAATTAGCAAACATAATTTACTGGAATGGACAACGTCTCAAACTTCAAAAAACAGTGTTAGCTTAACTTTAAAAAGTTTTCTTGTTACAATGATTTTTGATGAAATTTTTTTACTGCTACTCATCGCACTTTTAAGTATTAATTCAAAAAAACTAGCAGTGGCATTACCGTTTTTAGTTTTGTGGATTTTATCACCTTTGGTAGCATATCTCGCCAGTCTCCCACCCTCCAATGAAAAAATTAGACCTCTAGAAAAAGAGGATATATCTCTTTTGAAAAATAGTGCTCGAAGAATATGGCGCTTTTTTACAACTTTTGTGACCGAAGAAGAGAACTACCTCCCTCCCGACAATTTCCAAGAAGATCCAAAAGCAGTTATTGCACATCGAAGTTCTCCCACTAATTTTGGCCTTTATCTTCTATCCATTATTGCCGCCCGCGATTTTGGTTGGATCGGTGTCATCGAAATGGTTACTCGCCTTCAAAACACAATAAATACTTTAAAAAAACTTCCACGCCACCAAGGACATTTTTTTAATTGGTACAACACAATTGATTGTAAGGCCTTGATGCCGCGCTATATTTCCTCCGTAGATAACGGTAATTTAGCAGGACATCTTCTGGTTGTTGCACAGGCCTTAGAAGAGATCGAAAAAAGTCCAATTCCATCTTGTAGAGTTTTACACAAAGGCCTGTGCAGTGATAGTTTGAGACTCCTTCGAGAAACATTGCTTTTATCAAAGTCATCAGACAAAAAAAGAAATTTAACCGTTAATCAAGCACAACTTTTTATAATTTCTGATGAATTAGAAAAACTCCTTTCTTTCCCATTGGATAATACTTGGCCAGAGATTTTAAAAACCACTGATACGTTGGTTGACCTTGCAAAAACATTTGCAGATGAACGCGGGGAAATACAAAAAAGTGAAATTTTAAATTGGGCAAAATTAATTGACACCGAAATTAAAAGTCATATTAAAGATCTTTCTCTTCAAAGCAGTGATGGGGCCATCAAAATTATTGCCACGACAAAAGAACTGGCCGCGACCTGTCGAAACATTTGCTACGAAATGGATTTTAATTTTCTGTATAATCATAGTAAAAAACTATTTTCCATTGGGTATAGAATGTCAGACGGCCTATTGGATGATAGTTATTATGACCTATTGGCCTCCGAAGCGCGTCTTTTAAGCTTTGTAGCAATTGCTAAGGGCGATATCTCTTCTAAGCATTGGTTTCGTTTGGGAAGAGCGCTTACTAGAGTGGAAAGAGGGGCCGCGCTTATCTCTTGGTCGGGTTCGATATTTGAGTATCTGATGCCATCTTTAGTTATGAACACTCCGGCCCAAACCTTGCTTGGCCAGACATGTCGCTTAGTTGTTAAAAAACAAATTCTTTATGGCGCAGAAAAAGGAGTTCCTTGGGGAATTTCAGAGTCTACCTACAACGAACGCGACTTACATTTAACTTACCAGTATAAAGCTTTCGGCGTACCTGGCATGGGTTTGAAACGAGGAATAGAGAATGATTTAGTAATTGCTCCTTATGCAACAATTTTGGCCGCAATGTATGCTCCTAATGATGCAGTAAAAAATCTTAGGAATCTCTCTTTTGCCTATGGGATGTATGGATTTTATGACGCAGTTGACTTTACCAAACAACGTATCCCGCAAAATGCTAACTCCTCGGTAGTTAAAACATATATGGCCCATCATCAAGGGATGTCATTAATTGCGATTGCCAATGTTTTACTACATGGAATTTTCCGTAAACGATTTCACCGTGAACCGATCGTGCAGGCCACTGAACTTCTTTTACAAGAACGAATTCCGAGAAATGTTGTTATAGAAAAAACAAGATTAAAACCATCTGAGGTAGAACATATCCATGATAAAAATGAAATCATAACACGTCGTTACTTTTCTGCTGACCAACTTGTCCCGCCCACTAATCTCCTATCCAACGGTAACTACTCCGTGATGATGACAGCTGCAGGTTCTGGATACAGTCGCTTTCGCGACATTAGCGTCACAAGATGGAGAGAAGATGTTACTCGTGACCACTATGGTAGTTATATTTTTTTACGGCGTACAGGCCCCAAAAGAGAATCTAACAAAATCTGGTCGGCCGGTTATTTACCTACAAGTATTAAAGCAGATCAATACGAAGTTATTTTTGCAGAAGACCGAGTTAAAATTAGTCGAAAAGATGATGAAATAACTTCAAATCTGGAAATTTTTGTCTCCCCAGAAGATAACGCGGAAATTAGACGATTATCTCTTACCAATAATGGTTCGACAATTATTGAGATAGAGGTAACCTCTTATGCAGAGGTTGTACTAAATATCTACGCTTCCGATATCGCTCACCCAGCATTTTCTAATCTTTTCATTCAAACCGAGTATGCAAAAGAGATTACCTCTCTACTTGCAACACGCCGGCCACGATCTAGCAATGAATCACCTCTCTGGTTAGCACATGTTATTTCTACCGATTCAAATGCTATTGGAGAGATAGAATACGAGACCGATCGCGCTAATTTTATCGGGCGTGGACGAAGTATTAGTAACCCCGTATCAATTTTTGATGGGAAACCACTATCAAATACTGTAGGTCCAGTACTTGACCCGATGTTAGCACTTAGAACGAGGGTTCGCATTCTTCCAGGAACCACCGCTAAAGTAACTTATTCTACCGCCATTGCCCTAAGTAAAGATGAAATTTTGAAATTAGCAGACAAGTTACGAGATAATTCAACTTTTGAGCGCATCTCTAACTTGGCCTGGACACAAGCACAAGTGTCTCTTCACTATCTTGGTATTGAACACCATGAAGCGCATCTATTTCAAGAGTTGGCCAATCGGTTCATCTATCTAGATTTCTCACTTAGATCTTCTGGCGAAATTCTAAAGCGTAACAAGAAAGATGTTTCTGCATTGTGGGCCTATGGTATTTCCGGAGATAATCCAATTGTTCTAGTCCGAGTTGGAGACATTGAAAAATTGGCGATTATCAGACAATTATTAAGAGCACATGAGTATTGGGGAACCAAAGGATTGGTAGTAGATCTAATCATTCTAAATGAAAAATCTGTTTCATACTCTCAAGAACTTCAAAAAGCAATTGAGACAATGGTGCAAGGAAGTGTTATTACCTCTGGATCATATCTTCCGCAAACGAAAGGAAAAGTTTTTGTTTTACGTGCAGAGATCCTCTCAAAAGAAGATCAAAATCTTCTGCAGGCGGCCGCTCGAGCAATTTTAGTTGCGGACCATGGCAGTTTGGCAGAACAAGTCAAACGAAGAGTGATAGCAAATACAAGGCCAGTTAAATCAATTCAAAGTAAATTTGTAAGTTTTGAAATTCCATTCTTAAAACGCTACTTCCTCTCAGGCCCTGTTCCAGTAAAACTTAATCTTCCTTCTTTAGATTTTTTTAATGGCCTAGGCGGTTTTTTTCAACAAGGCAAAGAATATATTATTCATTTGAAAAAAAATCAGCAAACTCCTGCTCCGTGGATCAATGTTATTGCCAATCCACAATTTGGGTTTCAGGTGTCAGAAAGTGGTGCCGGTTATACTTGGTCTTTAAACAGTCGTGAAAATCAAATTACCCCTTGGTCAAATGATCCCGTTTGTGATCCCAGTGGAGAGTGTTTTTATATTTCAGACCAAGATAGTGGTAAACTTTGGTCACCAACAGCATCTCCAATTAGAATCGAAGAAGCAGAATACATTACTCATCACGGACAAGGTTACAGTCGATTTGAAACTATTAATGATGGGATCTATAGTGACCTTACACAATTTGTACATTGGGAAGCGCCAATAAAAGTTTCAAAACTCATATTAAATAATTTTTCGAAAGAAAAAAGAAACCTTTCTGTCATAGGATATATCGAGTGGGTTTTGGGTTTTTCGCGTATTACCTGCGCACCTTACATTATCACAGAATTACTCGAAACTAAAATATTGCAAAATGACACTCAAATAGTATTGGCACATAACCCATTTAGTAGGGACTTTGGAAAACGAATCTCCTTTGCAACTTTCCTTGGGGGAAACGATGCCATTACTTGCGATCGCACTGAGTTTTTAGGCCGTAATGGAAATATTTCTAAACCGGCGGCCATATTTTCCAATAGCAAAATTGGGGCGGGCCTTGATCCTTGTTCGGCGATAAAAAAAAATATCTTCCTCCGCCCTGGCCAATCTATAACAATTGTTTTTCTTCTCGGGCAGACAGATAACCGCGCTGAAATTCAAACTATTTTAGAAAAAATAGTAAAGGGCAAGGAAGACTTGTCAGGCATTGACCTTGCGTTGCTAGAAGTGCAAGAAAAATGGAATGATCTTCTTACTCAAATACAAGTAGAAACTCCAGATCTTGCAATGAATATCATGCTTAATAGATGGCTCCTTTATCAAACTATTGTTTGCAGACTTTGGGCCCGTTCCGCATTTTACCAGGCGGGAGGGGCCTATGGATTTCGTGACCAATTACAAGACTCTCTGGCCTTAGTCTGGGCCGATCCTTCAACGACAAGAGCACAAATTATTCGTGCATCTTCCCGACAATTTATCGAAGGCGATGTGCAGCACTGGTGGCATACCTCTTTAGGACAAGGAGTGCGTACTCATTTTTCTGATGATCTATTATGGTTACCTTTTGTGGTGGCCCACTACTTAAAAGTTACCGAAGACAATTCTGTTTTAAATGAGCAGGTTTCTTTCTTGGAAGGCCCACTTTTAAAACAAGATCAAGAAGACTCTTTCTACGTACCAGATATCAGTAAAGAAGTTGGTTCAGTTTATGAGCATTGTGCACGGGCCATTGACCATAGTTTAGCAGTAGGAGTTGGAGTACATGGACTCCCGTTGATGGGTTCTGGAGACTGGAATGATGGAATGAACCGAGTGGGAATTGGAGGCAAGGGCGAGAGTGTATGGTTGGCATGGTTTATCTATGCCAATTTAGTTTCCTTTGTAAAAATTGCACAAACTCGTTGCTCCAAGCAAGAAGATGGCCGTGCACAGAGATGGCATCAATATGCAGAAAATTTAAAAGCTACCATTGAAAAAAATGCGTGGGACGGTGCCTGGTATCGACGTGCATTTTTCGATGATGGAACTCCTTTGGGTTCTTCTTCCAATTCCGAATGTAAGATAGATTCAATTGCTCAAACGTGGGGTGTTATTTCTGGGGCCTCAGATTCACCTCAAATGCGTGAGCATGTTGAACAGGCAATGAAATCGGTTGAAGAATTTTTAATCAAACCACATGACAATATAATTCTCCTCTTTTCCCCCCCTTTTGATCAAACAATCCGTGATCCAGGTTATATCAAAGGATATTTACCAGGTGTACGCGAAAATGGTGGCCACTACTCTCACGCTGGTATTTGGTGTATTTATGCTTATGCTGGTTTAGGTAAAGGCCAACAAGCAGTTGAACTTTTTTCGATGTTAAACCCGATCAATCATAGTTCTACTCGGGCCAAAGTTCATCGCTACAAAGTTGAACCATATGTATTATCAGCTGACATTTATTCAATGCCTCCTTATGTTGGAAGAGGTGGTTGGACTTGGTATACAGGGTCTTCGGCCTGGATGTATCGAGCAGGAATCGAATCAATATTAGGCCTTAGGTTAACTGGCAACAAATTACAAATTGAGCCACATATACACCCTGAGTGGAAAAAATATAAAATACATTATAGATATTATCAAACTGATTATGAAATTGAAGTAAAAAATCCCAACGGCCTATCGAATAAAAAAATAGATTGTGACGAAGCTAATTATCCCACTATTTTTCTAATCAATGATAAAGTTAAGCATTATATCAAATTACAGCTTTAACTCTTTTGATTGATGATAATGTTGGGAAAAATAAAAAGCTAAAACAAAAAATAAAAACAGCGACTGCATATTAATTACTTACATTGCATATTCTAATCATTTTCTTTTGGCCGAGTTGCTGCATGGAGTGATGCCTTAAGGCCATCTACTTCTTTGTCGGCCTTTTCTTTGGCGTAACCATATGCACTTTGTATTTTTTTTGAAAGCAATTCTAGATTTCCATCTAGAGAATCAATGCTTTCTTTTGTTACTTTACTAAAGCGCATTTTAATCTTGTCCTTGATTGCATCCCAATCCTCTTTCATTTCATTCCAATCTTTTTGAATTTCTTTTTTCATTGATTTTGTAGTCATCTTGTTACTCCCATTTAAAATCTACGGGGAATTCCGTATATTATTTAAAATTAACTAAAATCCTAAAAATATTTTTGCGTTTGCAAGACCGGACAACCTAACACTAAACTTGCTAGAAAGAACCAACTCAAAATGAAAAAATATTCATCTTTGTGTTTAAACTTTATGGCCAATTAAAGAGTTAGTGGTAATTTTATAGTAAATGACGATCCTTGGCCAAGTTGACTTTCAACCTTGATGGAACCGTGATGAGCTTCTATAATCTGAGCGACAATATAAAGGCCAAGGCCCAGTCCTCCAACCTCCATCCCTGTTACTCGTTCAAATTTTAAAAAAATTCTGGCCAGATTTTCTTCCGCAATACCTATTCCTTGATCCAAAATAACAACGACGGCCTCATTTTGTTCAATGCCAATTTTAATCTTAATAATTTTTCCCGGCCCATATCTAATCGCATTAGTAAGCAAATTAGTAATGACTTGTTCAATTCTAAACTTATCCCATCGGCCATTAACACTCTTGACCGAACTAATTTCAATCTCATTTCCTGCAAAAATCAGCTGCTCATGGTGTCTTTCAACCACCTCATAAACCAAAGGACAGATATCAAATTCTTCAAGATTCATAGACAGCTTACCAGAAGATATTCTGGACACATCTAACATATCATCGATCAAGCGAGTAATCCTCTCAATCTGTTTATGATCAGAATCAAACATTTTAAGTAATTTTTCTTTGGTAAATGCTGTAATATTTTCTTTTTCAAGATTTCGCTTCCGTATTTCAGACTGAAGTTTCAAGAATGTCAGCGGCGTTTTTAATTCATGCCCGGCAATTGACATAAATTCATCTCTAACATTGACAGCGCTCTCCAACTCTTTATTGGCCACTTTCAATTCCACTTGCTGCGCCTGCAATTCTGCATTTAAGGCCTTAAACCTTTCTAGTAATTCTAATTTATTCGGAATTGTTTTAGTGCCTTTCGTTTTAGCACTTAATTTCACAACACTTGCTTTGTTTTTTTTCACTGCTTTTTTTCTCATTTTCCTCTACTCTTTTACTTTTTATTTTAACTAGTAATTAACTAATCGATTAGCAGCAATGAAGTTTGGAACTCGCTAACAAAACATCTATAGTTCGTAACGAAATAAATTTCACATAACATGAAATAATTGTTGGCCTTTTGTGTTTTTTGTTCCATACTTTCAGCATGAAAACAAAAAAACATACAACTCCTGAACAAAAACTAAAAATCGTA
>Ga0208245_1001401_pt1 | contig 14854 bp, 16 predicted proteins | sample RifOxyC1_FD_184035 | JGI IMG/M metagenome (GOLD analysis project Ga0208245, IMG submission 184035) | Soil microbial communities from Rifle, Colorado - Rifle Oxygen_injection C1 (SPAdes) | ecosystem: Environmental > Terrestrial > Deep subsurface > Rock core/Sediment | place: Rifle, Colorado... | reverse complement strand
GAGTAATATGTCGCCCAAGTCCACGGTGACCACCACACCGATAAAGATCATCTTCGCGGTCAGAAAATAATTCCTGCCATAGTCGGTCATTTTGTGGATCGGTATCTTCTTTTCTGAGCCCAAATTGGAAGGCTTCGATTTCATCCTTTTCGGGCAGTTTCGGCCAATTCCAAACGTCCCATTGGCCAATGAGCCAGACGGCGCGAGGTAGTGGCTCCTCTGGGTAGAAATATTCCCAACATAACTCGCAGGCGGCAGTTCCGCTTCGCCGTAAACCAGGAACTAAATCGTAACGTCCGTTAGTGGCATCCTCGATAGCCGTTTGGTGATGGTCAATCCATATTATTGATCTATTTGTTCCGATTTCTAGCATAACGTCGGGCGGGAATGAAATATCAACCAAGATGATCCTGTCTGCGTCGGCGATTTGTTCTGACGGAATTGAATCGCCATAGGTCCAACCTAGCAGTTCGACATCTGGGTGTCGCATACGCACGATAGCTGCCGAACATTGACCGTCGAGGTCAACCCGATGATAGATACACAATTTTTTTGGACAAAACAGTCGTTTCATGGTTTATCCTCCTGACCAGTTCCCTTGTCGATAATAGCCTCGTGGCGTGGAATTTCCATCTGATCGTCGTCACTCCTTCCCGTGAAATTCTCACATGAAGCGACAGCAGACCAAACACCCGGAGCCATTCCACCAATGAATCGTTGTTCGATCCATCGAACGATACCATCTAGCGGCGAAGTAACGAATCGTATTTCTTCGAGATTTGTTAATCCGCTCGGCTCAAACCGCCAATTCCGAAATTTGTCGATGACGGTTTGAAGATTTATTCCATACTGGAGCGCCATGGAAACCATGACACACCAAGCATCTAACAGGCTTCTTTCACGCCCACCGATGTTGCCGAATCGAATGAAAACTTCTCCTACTTGACCATCGGGATATAATCCGACGGTCACGTATAAATCAAATTCTTTCGGTGTTTGGTTCTCATTGCCGTAAATTGTTATTTTCTTGGTGACGCTCCGCCGATCGTCGGGAAGGCGATGTCTTGGGGGTGACGGGGGTGGTCCTGGATGTTCTATCATTTGATTTCGATTCGTTACTTGGTGTTATTGAAAATTGAGCGGGATTTTTCTTTCCGCTGCCGGCGATGGTATTCGTGGTTATTTTGCTCATTTTGTTTCACCTCGTACTGTTCGACTTGAGCAAGGGCGTATTCATTGACACGCTGAAACCAATGGGCCATCTTTGTGAATTGTCGTCCGAGCCATTGGACGAAATCAATAAGTAGTATCATTATCTTCCTCCTCTTCGGTCTCTTCTTCACTCCCGGCGTCGTGTTCTTCTTCGTTCTCTTCTTCATTCTCGTCGTCGGCAGTTATTCCAAAAAATTGCTCGACGTATTCTTCGCGGGTAATTCCCATCAACACCAATCTCTCCCGATGTTTTGTCGTATGGAGAGAGTCAAACAACCAATTATAGTCCGGTCGTAGTTTCCGATAAGGCGTGTAACGATATAGCGGGCAACCAACTACTTCGCAATCAATTCGGCCTGGTTCGTTTCCTTCCTGGTTGTAATCGTTACAACATCGGAAACATTTGGCTCGCATCATATCGACAAATGAAAAATATAGTTTTCCGTTGCGAACGTAATGGGTTGTGACGTATTCGAGTAAACTTAATCCTTCGTCATGGGCGCGATTTCGATGTTTGGAACTCCAACGTCCTTGTAAAAGCCATCCGATTTTTGGAGTAGATTTTCGGTAAGGCATCTTGGGGTATAATGGGCAATCACGAATTTCACAGTCGTGTCTACCATCGTCGAATTGGGCACAACATTCAAAACATTTTGCGCGGACACATTCAGAACGGCGTGGCTTAGGATCGTATTTTCTATTGTTCTTCATGCTCGCCTTTCTTTCTTCGTGATCATACTGATTTGTCCAAAGAGAATATCTTCGAGCGCATCGCGGTCGATTGGTGGTAATTCGCCATATTGCAAAAGCGTTTGATACGCTCGATGTATTTCTTTGAATTTCGCGTCATTGCCGTCGTTGACGTCGGGATGGTACTTCCGCGCTAATTCCTTAAACCTTCTTTTTATTTCTTCCTCTGTGGGGTTGGAGCCCGCCGCAAACTCCAGGAGTAGCAAGGCTTCCTTGCGGCGGCCAGTGGTTGGTGCCATCGAGTTAATTATGCTTGGCTAAGAGTTGTGCAACGGCTTGCACAAGTCAGCGGTTGATAACTTCTAAGTTCCTGAAAATACATCGAGTTGCAGTTAACTCGCTCTTTTGCCAGGCTGTTAGCCGACCACGCGGACAATACTGGCCGTCGAAATTCGTACATTCTAGACAAAGATGCCGCGCTTCCGGCGTGCCTTTAATAAACGCCCAAGTTACAGAGGTCCCACCAACGGTTTTTCGGACTAACATCATTTGTCCTCTGGGAAAAGGTTGGTTTGTCGTTTACGAATTTGATATTCGTGTCGCTGAGTACGAACGTAAAATTGCATCGCTAATCGCATTTGAAGTTGATATTTACTAAATTGTTTTACACGTTCGTTATAATAATTTATTTTGCATTGTTCACAAAGATTTATTTTGTCTATGATAATTGTAGCTAGCTCGTCGCAAATATAACACGTACTCATCGAATTTATTATGCCCGAGCATAATTTGAGCATGGGAATTCAGTCAAAGGCTTTACGTCCTCATTCATTTACGGCCAATGATATGGTGCCGAAACCGGAGGGTATTGACGATCTTCCCGATCTTGTTCGTTATGATCGGATGACACAAGTTCATGCGAATATGTCCGATCACATGCGCTCGGCTTGGTCGAATAAAGCATTGAAGTATCTTCGGATTTATTTGGCTGAAAATAAAAGTAAGATCGAGGCTTGTGCCGAACTTGGAGTTACGAGTGCTCAATACGACAAGATGGAACAAGAATTGCTGGAAACGGAAGGCGCGAAATTTACTTCGATGTCTACCGCCCAGCGTTATTATTTGCTCATGTTACGTCACGAATTGAGCGTTCGGTATTTGGAAAAATTTATCAGAGAAAATTTCAATAGCGATAAGATGATTGGCGCTATCAAAGTCAAAACGGATATTCTAAATAATATGCTCAAAATCGGACAGGATTTGGGCATTATCGAAAAGCGAGCCAAGGAATTACGGGTTCTCGGCGACGTGAATTTGGCCGTTCTTCCGACCGAGGAATTAGAAGAACTTTATCGGGAACGTCTCAAGTATTTCGGAGAAGTGGTTGGCGGCGACTCGAAGAAACTGACTGGCCCACACGCGAAAATTGTGCAGCAAGCACTTTCTTCAATCGAGGATGAAATTCCAACCGATATAAAAATTCAGGATGTGGAATTTGAGGAAGTAGTCAATGACCGTTGATCTAATTTCGACTCCGAGCCGCCTGGCTGGCGAGGGGGAATGGAGAAAAAAAAATCATTACGATGTTTTGACTGGCGATTATCTGAAATTACTTGATCGAAAATCTATTGCGCCGACGAATCGAGATCGACTTATACAAAATCTTATCGAGACCGACGAACTTCAAAAAGAAGCAATTCGTCGGCTCGTTGTTAATAAGTCACGTCTCGACGTTTTGGTGAAATTTTTAGGTTACGACCTTCGTTCACACCACGCGGCGTATGCCGAATATATTCGTCGTATCCGTGTCCGTGGAGGAAAACGCGGATTCCTACTCGCGCCCCGTGGCTCTGGTAAATCGACAATTTGTAATACGTGTTATTCGGTCTTGCGTTTGCTTCAAGATGCCGATCTGACCATTCTCATTGGCTCCAGAACGATGGAGCAAGCCATGGCGTTCCTCGGTGCCATCAAAGGCAATTTCGAGAAACAACAAATGATCGAAGTTTTCGGCGATCTCCGAGGAAAGAAATGGGATGAGAAGGCTATCGACATTCGTGGTCGAGAGCCAGGGCACAAAGAACATTCCATTCACGTCGCGGGTGCCGATGGCTCAGTCGTCTCGAAACATTTCGATATTATTATTGCCGACGATTTGGTCGAAGAAAAGAACTCCAAGACGGAATTGAATCGTGAAACCATTAGGAAGTTTTTCTATAAGAGCCTTCTGCCTTGCCTGAAACCGGGTGGAGAATTATGGGTACTTGGAACGAAGTATCACCCGGAGGATCTTTACAATCACCTCGAAGAAAATGATCCATCGTTCAAAAAATCGTTCGTTATTTTTCCTGGTGTTTTTGATAAAGAAACTGGCGAAGCCGTCGATCTAATTCAGAAAGATGATGGCGCATTTGCTCTTCCTGACAACGGCATGGTTTGGGACCCAGAAGGGTTTCCGGCTCAAGAGGTTTTCTCCCGTCGGGCGGGTATGTCGCAAGGTGATTTCGAGTCACAATATCAAAATCGCATCGACATGCTCAAAGGTGATTACTTTAGCGCCGATACATTCAGATATTACGACGAACCCCCGGAGAAATTAGTTCGTGATTACGGATTGCGTGTTTGGACTGGTGTCGATCTCGCAATTTCCGAAGCTGATTCGGCTGACGAATTTGCTGTCGTAACGGTCGGTATCGAACCGGCGACATTTCACGTTTACGTCCTCGACGATTTTTCTGGGAAATTCGATTTTGATCGACAGGCCGAATTGGTGGCAGAAACTTTCGATAAGTGGGACCCGGTACAAACTTTCATTGAATCGAATGCGTATCAGGCTGCACTCCAACAATCTGTAGCCAAGCATTTCCCGGATGTACGGGCATTCCCATTGATAACAACCAAAGACAAAATTACTCGCGCTGCGAGTCTTACGTCGTATTATCAACTCGGGCGAATGTATCACCGAAAAAATCGTAGCGCGAAATTGGAAGGCCAACTCACCGCTTTCCCTCATCGAAAACTCAAAGACCTTTTCGACGCTCTTTATTTCGCCGTTTGGGGGGCCGTCCGTGGGGGTCGCCGTAGGCGACGTGTCAACGAACCCGGACTTTTCTAAGTTGTGCAAGGCGTTGCACAACTTTTCCGCCGAGTGGTATCATGAGCAAAGGAAATCCCATGAACGAAATTGTCGATAACCGCGCGTCTGCCAAAATGAAAACTATTGCCAAGGTTCACGTCATCCAAAAATCGAAAGAGCAAGAAGCATCACAGGCTTACGAAGTTGATCCGTTTACCGGGATGTATTCGAGCGGTGGTGTTCTCGATATTATCGAACCGCCGCTCGATCTGAGTAAATTATCTGCGGTCCGCGACGATAGTGCCGAAATCGGACCAGATGTCGATGCAATCAAAGTCAATGTCGAACGGACTGGTTGGCGGATTGTTCCTCGTCCAAAAATAGGTAAACGGAATGAAGACATTCCGAAACATATCAAATTAGAAATGGCCGAGGTTGAGAATTTTTTCAATAACTGCGTTCTCGATCAGGAGATAGGATCGTTCATCGAACTTCGCTCGCGTACACGCGAGGATCTCGAATTGACGGGTATGTGGTTTATTGAAATTCTGCCGCAGAAGAACGATAAACGGAAGCCGGCTGGTCTCAAACATATTCCGTCGTGGACCATGCGACTGACTGGAACCGACAAAGAATTCACTCAGTATCCCGTTTCTCGCGCTATCAAAATTGACGATGCTGCTTGGACCATGGAAACATTTTATGCGTCCAAGCGTTTTCGTCGTTACGTGCAACTCGACGATGTCACCGGCGAGAAGGTATATTTCAAAGAATGGAACGATCCGCGTCCTATTTCGAGTAAAACCGGCAAACCTATTTCGGAAGAGAATGATAACCTCGGAGACCAAGAGGCGCACGAAGTTATTTTTCATCGAATTTACTCGGCTGTCACGCCTTATGGAAAACCGAGGTGGTATGGTGCTACTCTTTCCGTTTATGGCGGTCGGGCCGCCGAAGAAATAAATTACGTCAGTCTCGATAACAATCAAATTCCAGCACTCGCTCTCCTGGCTACAAACGTCGAGGTGACGCAGGGTTCGCTGGATCGTCTCAAGGAATTTTTCGAGGAGAGGGTTCAGGGCGACCGGAATTACGCCCGGATGGTTATTATTGAAGCGGAGCCGATTGGAGAAGGGATGAAAGATCCAGGCTCCATGAAGCTTTCTCTCGAACCATTGGCCAAAGTGCAACACACCGACGCCATGTTCAAAGAGTATATTCCGCTTTGTGATAATCGTATTCGCCGGTCGTGGCGACTTCCGCCGCTTATGGTCGGCGCGAGCGAAGATTACACCAAAGCGACGGCTACGGCTTCCAAATTAGTGGCTGAGCAACAGGTATATGTCCCCGAGCGGAACGACGTAGACGAACTTTGGACTTCGACGATTATCGCCAGACTTGGTAAAGCCTACGCTCTTTTCCGATCCAATTCGCCAGAATTGACTGACGGATTTGAACTTACGCAACTCTTGGCGACGGCTGAAGGAAGCGGCGGATTGACGCCGAGGACTTCGACGCAAATTGTTGAAGATGTCATGAACATGGATTTGCCTGAACCAGACGAATCCATTAATCCCGACATTCCATTTTCACTCACCAAACTACGCACTCAAGCCGAATTATTTCAAATTGCACAGGAGTCGAGTGTCAATCCAAATGTGAAAAAAGAGAAATACGCCAGGTTGGTTGCTTTCGTGCAGCAACATTCTTCTCTCGACGAAGAGACCAAGGCGAATTTGATTTCGCTGGCTACCGAGGAATAAAATGTTTTTTGACGCAGACGATGATGCCGGTTTTGTTCTTTCTTTTAATCGGCAAGGTCATTACGATTTACGCATTGATAGATCGAAAATTTTTCAACTAACTGATCATCCTGCTATTTATTCGGCAATACCCATTGCGAAAATGAAACACAGTGGGCTTCCAGGAATTGTTATCGCCGAGGGAAGAGTTAATATTTCACATGAAAATGGCGACGAAATACTTACGTTTTCTTCCGAAGATCGCGTTTTCGACGGCCGTTCGTTCATAGTCGCCGAAGATGTTCATGGAAATTCCATTCTTCAACGACACAACGCGAAAGTTGTGCAAGGCGTTGCACAACTTTTTTTCGCGAAAGAGACTGAACAACGCATTGTAGCCGCTGCCGTTTTGATTCCCGGTGTGGCTGACTTTCACGGGACAATTTATGATGGCGAAACGGTGCGAGCGGCTGCCTATTATTTCATGGAAAATTATCTTGTCGATAACGCCCATGGAATCAATATCATGCACAAGGAAAAACGAATCGAAAATGCTATCAAAGTTCTTCAGTCTTACGTGACGGATAAAAAAATGTCGTTCTCCATTGATGTCGAACCAACAGCCGAGGAACATCTTTCTCGTCGGCGAACCAAAGTGACTTATCCGAAAGATACATGGCTTTTATGGGCCAGAATTCTTCACGACGGTCTTTGGGATGACATTAAGAATGGTAAGTTTACTGGTTGGTCGCCGGAAGGCTGGGGAAAACTTGAACCGCTCAAGTGATTGCTAACCGTACTTGTATCGGCTAACATTGCGTAAGTACGCACGAGGAAACAAATGGAACATACGGATAAAGCATCGGTAAAGGAAGAACTGACGGCGTTCAAACCGGATCGTGTATCCTTGGTAGCCGAAGGTGCCGTTGGAGATCCATTCATGATCGTCAAAGGCAAAGATGAACCCGAAGACGAGATCAAACTTCCATTTTATGTACGCAAGTCCGTTCAGAATTACTATTCGGCGCTTTACAAGCGGATTACTTTTCTTACCAAGGCAATCGCGGATATCGAAACCATCGACGAAAATACTTCGGATGTACCGCAAGTTTTTGCCGATGAAATAACCAAGATTCGAGAAGAACTTCTCGCACCGCTCGATAGTGAAATTCGGATTGAAAAATCCGTCGTTTCAGAATCCGAACGTTGGCAAGCTATTGAGAAGTCGGTGCTTTCGACGTCGCTTCGTGATTCCATTACTAAAATTCTTGTGGGCGTTTCCGAAAAAGTAATGGCGCTGACCGCCCTGTTGGAAGATGATTCCAACGATTGTCTTGAGCGATTGGCTTATTCGATTTACAGTGCCGAATATGACCTTCGTTCGTTGGCCGAGGTAGCGTTTACTTTCCGTCGCCTTAACGAGGAGTATCTCGACGACGAAGTGAAAAAGGCCAAGTGGACGGCGGCTTACATCAACGATCTTCCCGATGATGCGTTTCTTTACATCGAATCCGGCGGCAAGAAGGATGACGAAAAGAAGACGGCCCCGCGTTCACTTCGTCATTTTCCGTATAGAGACAAGAATGGCAAGATGGATATTCCTCATCTTCAAAATGCCATTGCTCGTATTCCACAATCGAAGTTTGGCTTGACCGACGACCAGAAAAAAGCCTTACAGGATAAGGCGCGTAAGTTGTTAGCACAGGCCAATAACACAACGAGTGTGAAAAAGACTGTTGCCGAATCGGAAGAAACTGTCGATAATGTAGAGAAAGCCGCGAAGATTTTTTCCGGTGGGCAGACAAAGCGGTTTCGATCACTACAGAAGCAAATGGAAACTTTAGTCGAAACCGGAAGTGAAATTGTGAAAGGAATGACGGGGATTCTCGGTGAAGATGGATCGTCCGAACCCGTCGTGAAAGGGAAAACGGAAATGGGCGAAGAGAACAAGGTAACCGAGGTCATTTCCCCGGAGCAGGGCTCGGCGGTCAAGGTCGCCAAAGCCGCCGAACCCGTCGTTCCTTCGACCGAGGACTTGGTTTCCTTGGTGTCGAAGAGTGTAGCCGTGGAATTTCGGGGCGCCCTCGTCGAGGCCATGGCTGAAATCAAGAAGTCGGCCGACGAGTCGGCTAAGAAACTCGAAGAAGTTTCCAAGCGGCTTGAGAAGCTCGAATCGGCGCCCGAAAATTCTCAGGCTGCCGATCTAGCCGTGAAGAAGGCCAAGGGCCAAGAGGAAAACGTTTTCAAGAGCCTGTTCAAAAACGTGCGCGAGGTGGCGGCGGAATAGTGGCTTGCCATTTGTATTTCGTCGAGCGAGAATATCAACGAAAGGGTTGAGAGATGCCTACTAACGAAGAAATCATCGAGAAGGCCAAGATCGAAACTTCCGCCATCGCCGCTTCGGGAAAAATGAATCCCAAGCAGGCAACCATTTTTCTCAATTACGTCTACGACATGACGCAGTTGCGAAACGTGGTGCGTCTCGTTCGTTTCACGAATGAGACCATGAACATCGACAAGCTCGGGGTTCATTCTCGGGTCATGGTTCCGAAGGCCGAGGCTCGGGCAGCAAGTCTGCGGCGTGGCGTGACTCCTTCGCAGATCACGTTAGCGCCGAAGGACGTCACGGTTCCGTGGGAAATCAGCGACAACTTCGCCGACTACAACCTCGAAGGCAGCAATATCTACAACACCATCGCCATGTTGATGGCCACGCAGTTTGCCAACGACCTGGAAGAACTCCTGATCACCGGTAACACGCTTGGCTATGCTCGGCTTCAGAGCGACATGATCGAAGGCGGCTCTTCGACGCAGGTCGTCAAAGACAGCGGAATGGCGCTGTTCGACGGCTGGCTCAAGTTGGCCGATAGCGGCAACATCTACGATGCACTCGGCGCGGACATCAGCTCCTCGTTGTTATCGAAGATGATTCTGGCCATGCCGCGCAAGTTCCGGCGAGTTCGCAAGGACATGCGTTTTCTCGTGTCCATGGATCACGAGCAGCTCTACCGCGAGCGCAAGGGCGCTCGGCAGACGGCAGCCGGTGACCAAGCCGAAACTACTCAGGGCCGGCTGACTCCTTACGGGATCGAGATGGTTCCGGTTCCGCTGCTCGACTCCGAGCCTTACGTCGTCGAGCACGTTACCTTGGGCGCTGCCCCGGCCGCGACCACGTTGACCTACAAGCCGATCACGACGACCAGCGAGTTCTATGTGACTCCGAGCACTCTCGCTGGCAGCCCGGTTACGCCATACCTGGAAACGACCGACTATACTATCAATCGCACGACTGGTGTATTCACGACCGTCGGCGGGATGGCAATGGCAGCGGGCGGAACGTTCAAGATCACCTATCAATCGAAAGGTCAAGCTATCCTGACCGACTACCAGAATCTCATCATGGCGATTGGCCGCGATATTCGGATGGAAGAAGATCGTGACCACGCGGCGGCTGTCAATCAATACTTCATTCACGCTCGTATCTACGGCGCGATTGAAGAAGTGACTGCTGTTGTCAAGGGTATCAATATCGGTCTGGAGTAGAAAATGGCCAAGTTTCGCAGAACTTCGCCGAAGAAAGAAGAAGAATCATCCGGCGAAGTTTCGATCCCGCAAGAAACTCCCGTAGAATCTTTGCCTGATCCCAATATGCGGGCGCGAGTCTGGCTTCGTTCGGCGGCTACCCTGGTTCGCCGCGGTGTCGTCTACCGACACAAGCAAGCCTTCATTGTTGTCGGCGAAGAGAATATTCGTGCTTGGGAAGCTGACGCGCACTTCGAAGTTACTCGCCTTTCCTAAGCTCTAATAATTTCGTATACTCGACGTATGTACGTCGAACTCGCGGATATTCGCGCCGAAGGTCTTGACTCCAATACGTTGAGCGACGAACGAGCCGAATTTCTTTCGGCCGGTTGGCAGTCTTGGTTTGAAACCAAAACTGGTAACTGGTTCGAGGCCAAAACTAAAACGCTGCTCTGTGATGGCGATGGTTCCCGCGTTCTTCACTTATCATTTCCAATTATTTCGGTAACCAGTCTTTATTGCAACGGCGATTTCGATAATGTAGTCGAGACCGATTCTTATGTTGTTTACAATCGGTATTACCCGGAAGACGACCGAAAAAATCCGAGAATCAAACTCAAAGAATCTACCGATGATTTCTTTACTTCATACGGTGGCGTTTTTACAAAAGGCGATCAAAATCAAAAGATAATTGGTTCCTTCGGTTACGTCGAAGAAGATGGTTCGGTTCCGTTCCCTGTTTATCGTGCCATCATGACGCTCATTGCCATGTCGTCTACACTTCTCGGGGATGGCGATATCGACATTCTGCGAGGCGGGCGAGTTGTCGAGGAAGTCACCGATAGGCACCGAATTCGTTTTGCTAATCTCTACAATGAAATTGGCCAATGGAGTCCGACAGGGATTGCCGATGTAGATGAAGCTCTCAAACTTTATCGGCGACCGGCTTATGTTGGTTCGCCGCGAAACCGTTACTAGAGTTGTGCAAGGCGTTGCACGACTTTTCGAGGTAACCGATGTATACCCGACGCCATCCGCGACTCATTCATCCGGTTCCTGTCGTTTTTGAAATTTTGGATCGCTCTCAGTCTTTTTTTGATACGTCGGCGAGAGAAGCTGTACGCCAAGCCGTTCGGACAGGGGCGCAACCAAATACTGGTTCCAGGTATATCGTCAAAGGTCACGTCATGTATTATTTTGCCGGCGGCCGATTAGAATTTCCAATTCATGACCGCCGGGGTGTAGAAAAAAATACCGACGGCTATGTTGCGTTTCTGATTCGGGATTTGATTCGGGCCGGATTAGCTACAAAGAATGCCGAGGCTACTGCCGGGCGAGTAGGCGGGGATGCCGTTCCGATTCTTCCGATAACTGCTGGTAGTATTGTTTTCACTGTTACGAATGACGGTGTTATAACATCACAGACTATTGCCTTTGGTGGCGAAGCATCGGTTGATGAAATTATCACGACTCTCCGTGCCGGACTGACAAATGCCTCGGCCATGGTCGATTCGAGTGGATACGTTGTTGTTTACACGACCACTCGCGGTTCTGGAAATTCCGTCGTTATTAACGACGGAGCGAGCACGACGATTACCGTATCGAATGTATTTGGATCTTCTACTCCGACCGAAACGGCCGGAACTGGTTCGGTCGTTACCGAAGGAGAGGTTTCTTACATTCTCAAGCGTGGGGATCGAATAGTTCGCCACGGAAGTCGGCATGTCGATCTATACGTAACTTCGTTCGAGGATTTTGCTCATTATCCCGAAATGAACCAGACGATGCTTCAGGTGGATTTCCAAGATCGTACTCCTTCGGCACAAAAAGGTGATTTGTAGTGCCTGGGTCTTTGAGTGTCGATGTCCGAATTCAAATCGACGACAAAGAGTTTCGTCGCCTGATAAATTCCCAACGTTTCGTTCCGGTTTTTAACAAGCACATGAGTCGGCAGTATTTGTCGGTTGGTGAATATGCCAAGCGACTTATACGAAAGCAAATAGATAGTGATGACTACGCTCCACTTGGGGTATGGCAATATATCAAAGGTAATTCCGTAGTTTTACGACATACCGGAGCGTTACGAGATGGATTTACGTATCGGTTTATTCGATATGGCAGTGGGGCCGTTGTTGGTATTCAGGTTAAACCGACAGGGACGCATTCGTCCGGTTTATCCATGGAGAAGATAGCTGAAATTCTCCACAACGGAACGGCCTTTGCGCCCACTCCAGAACAACGAATGACCGTTGCTATTCAAGCAGCAGCAGCGGGCGCCCCTCCGCCCATAGGGCCAAAAAAAGATATTTGGGTTATTCCGCCGAGACCTTTCATGCGAGACGCGCTTTTGAGCGAACAATTTGTTTCTCGCGTTATTCAACAATCTCACCGTGCATTGACGCGGACATTTGCGGAGTTGAAACGGTCTTAGTAGAATATCTACGTTCATCCCAATGGAAGAACTTCAAAATACCAGTGTTGCCGAAACTTATTACTACATCAAAGAATTGATGTTCGTTCCCAACTTCGGATTTAATCCCTACGAAGATATGATATTTTCCGATTCGACGAAAATTTTTATCGAGCCGACCGAGCGGAAGATTCGGCTGAAGCGTCAAAGTCCGTCGAAATTATTCCCCACCGATGCCGATATTTATTTTCGCACCGAAGTAGTCAATCCGTTAGCGGCAAGACGGATCGAATTGATTCAGGTCAAGAGCACGGAGCCGGAAAATACTTCCACGCAAGTTCGACTTTATAATGGCACGAGTGACTACTATTGGGATGGAACCGACTGGAGTATTGCGACTCTTAGCGATTGGAATACCGAAGGCGAGATTAATGCTCACCTGGCTACATTCCCATTTCTTCCTGATCGGCAAATCGCAGTCGTTGTCAATTTAGTCACAACGGATGCGTATTTTACACCGGAAGTTCGAGAGGTTCTCGTTCTCTTCCGGCTTCGGATTGATTACGTCGAAGATCTCGTTTTCAGGTCGGTTATTCCGAAAATCAAATCGGATATTCGACCAGTAGCCAATTATCCACTTCCGCCTCTAACTACCGACGTGACGACCATTACCCTCAGTAGTTATCAGTTCGATACGCCATTTAAAATTACCGATATCGAAGCTGTTTACGATTTTACGGACGACCCCAATCTTCTTTACGATATTTTTCAAGCGTACAATTCGACGACCACTGTCATTACGTTGAGCACGACGTTACCTGCTGGTCATACACCATTTATCCTTTTTCGATATCAACCGCAGGTAGCGTATACCACTCAGCAAGATTACATCGAAATAGCCAAAGTTCCGTCGATTGTGTTGCAACGAATGGAAATTCCCCAATCGGGGTATTATTCGTTGCAAAGCCGCGAAGGCATTGTAGATAAAGGAACTGGTCGAGCCGTGGTTATCAAAGAACCGTGGCGTGCCACCTTTGAATTTCGTCTTCACGTTTACGCCGATAAAGCGGTCGATCAAGTTCGTTTGATGACAGCGGTCATGAAGTTTTTTGACGAAAATGAGTCGATTCATTTCGTTGGAGTCGATGAACATTACCGGATGATGGTCATACGCGAACTTCGAGATTTGAATACGCCGAGCAAAAATGACGAGCATGTTTTCTGGACGCGATTTCAAATCATTGACGTGAGAATGCCGCTCGTTCATTATGAAGCAACGGCTAGAACGAAGGTGTCTCTCATCTTCTCCGAGCCGTTGGAGACCGGTGAAGAAGAATGGGCTTCCGGGCATTCGGATATCGTGCTACACTCGCCAATGGTACTTGGCGAAGTTCCGGCTTGGGAAGAAACGATAGTTTTGGAGCCATAAACGAAGTTGTGCAAGGCGTTGCACAACTTTCGAGGTAGGACATGCAAACGATTTCGAGAACGTTCGGCGCGATTCGAGGAGCTGGAACTCAGGTCAATGAGATCGCTGGAGGGGAAGAAGTTTCCCTTGGCAATCTCGGTACGACTGCGTTTGCCATGGTTGCCGAGCGCGGAGCCGAGAACGATATTATTTATACTCGTTCTCGCTCGGAGTATGACCGACGTTGCGGCGGACTTCTCGATTCGGCCAATTACAATGCTCCCGTTTTCGCTAGCCTCGACGGACCGCTTTGCGCTCGTCATTTTCACGACCGTGCCAAAGGGGCTGGTCCGCTGGTTATTCTTCGCGTTTGTCCGAGCACGAACACCGTCAGTCGGGATGATCGCCCGACTAAGGCTAGGATCAACGTTTTCAACCGTGAGTCGGAACCGAAACTTATCGGCTATCTCGAAGCCAACAATGGTGGGACTTGGGGCGGCAAGCGCAAGACGTATATCAGCGATCTGGCAAACAATCCGGCGGTCGATTTCCCCGCGGCCAATCAGATTCAACTTCGCGGGTTGGCGGCTAAGACTCTGCAAGTTGACGAGTTCAAAAACGGAACGGTGTATCTCGACGGTCTTCCGGGAACGACTTACACCATTACGGCCAATACGACTTTGGGGCTCCTGACTCTCGAAGCCGACGACGACGTTCAATCTGATTGGGGTGCCGGCGAAACTTACGGTTCCGAGGCGAGTGACGCCGAGACGTTCAATTTCGGAACGATTGTG
>Ga0208245_1001400_pt1 | contig 14863 bp, 14 predicted proteins | sample RifOxyC1_FD_184035 | JGI IMG/M metagenome (GOLD analysis project Ga0208245, IMG submission 184035) | Soil microbial communities from Rifle, Colorado - Rifle Oxygen_injection C1 (SPAdes) | ecosystem: Environmental > Terrestrial > Deep subsurface > Rock core/Sediment | place: Rifle, Colorado... | reverse complement strand
GATTTTACGATCCTTGAAAAGGATTTCTGGGTCGTGTGGACCCTCGACCGCCTCTTCTCCATTCAAGAACTCAAATCGCATCTCACGTTCAAAGGCGGCACCTCGCTCTCGAAGGTCTATCGGATCATCGAGCGTTTTTCCGAGGACATCGACGTTTCCATCGAAAAGGATTTTCTCGGTTTCGATCGCGAGAGAGATCCCGAAAAAGCACTCTCAAAAAAGAAGCAACGAGCCGCGATCGAGGCCCTTGGAAACGCCTGCTCAGAGTATGTGAAGGGGAAACTTCTCATGGCTCTGCGCGACTCCATCGCCGCGGATTTGGGAACGTCGGAGGGATGGAGCATCGTTTTCGACCAGAACGACCCTGATGGCCAGACCCTTCTCTTTGAGTACCCTGCAATCGAGAAGCGCGCTGGCTACATCCCGCAATCGGTAAAGATCGAAATGGGCGCAAGATCGGAGCATTGGCCCGTGACAGAACATCCGGTTCGGAGCTACGTCAAGGAGGCCCTCCAAGACAAAGTTACCGAACCAGCGATCACCGTGAAGGTGCTCAAAGCCGAGCGCACCTTCTGGGAGAAGGCGACAATACTCCATCAGTACGCCCACCTTCCCGAAAACAAATCCCTCCCAAGACGGGTTTCGCGGCACTTCTATGATTTCTTCTGCCTGTTGAATTCCGGCATCAAGGCGCAGGCCCTGACCGAGATCTCGCTTCTTGAGCGGGTGGCAACGCACAAGAGCATCTACTTCGCTTCCGGCTGGGCCAACTACGAGTTGGCCCGGAAAGGGACGCTCAAGCTTTCGCCACTGCCGAGAATTCAAGAGGGCCTGAAAGAGGATTTCGACCTGATGAGTCCGATGTTCTTCGGGAGTATCCCTGACTGGCAGTCGATTTTGGAGTCTATCCGGCAGTTTGAAGCTGAATTCAACGCCTAGCTGGAGCGGCCTCACAGCCGCGCGCGTTGACGACACCCCGCCCCCCTTTTGAGAAGGTAACTTTGCGTTGCCATATTTGGCTACACTATGCTACGGTCTTAATATCGACGACAAACGTCGCCGCAGGAGGCACAATGGGTTTCCCATCGGAATCTGAATTGAAAAAGGTCCGGAACAAACTTCGAAAAACTCAGGGCACCCTCATTCTCGGCCCCAACCCTACCCCCCTGCAGAAGTTTCGCTGGGACATTTGCCAGAAGTTCGTGGCCTACAAGCAACAGCACGATCTCAAGCTTGAAGAGATGGCCGAGATACTGGGGACCGACAAAGCAAAGGTTAGCAAGATCCTCCGGCACCGAATTGAGAGCTTTTCGACGGACCGACTGCTGACGATGCTTCAGATCATTTATCCGGAAACGAAATTGAAGGTTGCGTAAGTTGAGAATTGAACTTGAACCTTTGGAGGACTGTCTACAATTGTCAAAAACGGGCCGTAAGTTAGTGAAAATACTCTGAACGGGTCGGCCACCCCAATATTTCATAACCCATCGTTATTATTAATATTTTTCAACTTTAGCGCTGGGTTTTTTATGTCCGCAATAAGATAATGATATGATAATTATATAATAGTGATTCACTTCGAGTGGGACTCCGCGAAAAGCAAATCGAATAAAAAGAAACATGGGGTTTCTTTCGAAGCTCAGAGCGTCTTTCGCGATCCTAGCGCACGGTTAATTTCAGATCCAGATCACTCGACAGAAGAAGACCGGTTCGTCCTTCTCGGTTTCAGCGAGCATTTACGACTTCTCGTCGTATGCCACTGCTATCGAGACCGCGATTCCATTATTCGAATCATTTCTGCTCGAAAAGCAACCCGCAAAGAATCCAAACTCTACGAGGAACAAAGCCTATGAGAAAAGAATACGACTTTACGAAATCAAAGAAGAACCCTTACGCGAAGCACCTCAAGCAGCAGATCACAATCCTTCTTGATAAAGAGGCAGTCACCTACTTCAAAAGTCTTGCTGCAGAAACAGGAGTCCCCTACCAGGTTCTGATTAATCTTTACTTAAAGGAGTGTGCCTATAAGAAAAAGAAACTGTCGTTTGAACCTTCAAAGCCCAGCCGAAATAAGGCAGCTTAGATGGTTGATTTGTTTCAAGCCCCATTTCGTACTAGCGCTTTCATTCTGATTTCAATCCTATGCCTTTTTGGATCAGGATGCGCTCACAGCGGAAGCGCGATAGAAATGGAAACACCTGACGCGAACTCCCGGCGTTCGGCAGAGCTGGTATTAGACCTGCCTCTCGCCAATGGGCGCAGCCTTCCCGTCCCCGTGGTTCGAGGATTTCTCGATAAACGCCCAGTCTGGTTTATGATCGATACGGGGGCCGGCAGTCATGTCCTCGCAGAATGGGCCGTAAAGGAAGCAAACCTTTCCTCACGTTCGTCTGACGTAGAGGCAATAGGACAAGGCGGCGTAAGTACTGGCAAGAGCCTACGGCTCGTGAACTTAACCTCTGCAACAATCGAAGGCTGGGGCCGTCTCAACAGCCAGACTGCAATCATTACAGAACTTCCAGATGTTTTGAAGCAAGCTCGAGTCGCGGGGCTGATTAATCCACAGTTGATAGCTCGGTCGGAGAGCGTTTCAATTATCCTAGATTTCCAGTCTCGTCGAATAGCCCCCCACCTTCTTTCTTCTGAACAAGTAAGCGTCGATGGCAAGAAACTGCTCCTAGAGAAAACGAAAATGTGTTCACAAGAGCCGGCGCAAATTCAGAACCTTTTGCATCTTGTTCGAGTGAACATAGGAGGACGGGATCTATTCCTGACCGTCGATACTGGGGGTACTACGTCGACCGTATACATAGTTTAGGTGGAAAGTTTAAATCGAGAACTATTCCTGACGTTCACGTGAAAATTGGCGAACTCTCTCGCAATGTGCAGCTCTCCCTCGATGAGGGACGTGCTCCGATCGATTGTCCCTCTTCAGGAATTTTGGGAATGGACATTCTTGCGGGATGCGTCCTAACAATTTCCGGATCCGCAATAAGCGGGGTATGCCGGTAAGTATGCGCACGAGCAAAACTGAACTCCGTTCGATGGAATGCTCAAAGAAATCGCACCAAAAGCCCTTGCAGATCTCTGCCGTCTTTCCTAGAAAAAAATCAGCGCCAAGTAGCTGAAAAGATTGTGAACGGGTCAAGCACCCCAAATTTAATGCCTCGCGTTATTTTCGGATTTTCCGGGAATTTTCGCGGGGCTTTTTTGTTTTCTCATTCAATACACTTCAAACCAGTCAAAATTGAGTGCGACCAATTTTTCCGGTTTGCTTTGACCAGCGATCTTTGTCACCTCAGCAGTAAGTTGAACTAGCAACTCTCGAATTTTAGAAATCTCGGTCTTCGCAATCGACATCGGTGCACTATAAAAAAGTTCCGAAGGAGAATGACGGGCATGACGCTCAATTGCTTTCATGCGCCAGTTCTTGTGCATCGTCCAAATGTAAGGCGAATCGGAAGGCAAATGAGTTCGAGAAGGCCCTATTACAATGCGACCCCGATCGTCTTGAATCAACCCTCGATCGACAAGAAAATTTATAGCGTCATTTGCAACATTTCTCGGGAGATCCAAAGCTTCCAGAAGTTTTGCGCGACTCTGATATTCCGGAATATCAGCAAGCAAACGCAACGCACTCAAAAACCAGTTCGAATAGAAACGCGCACTATCTTCAGGAGCGAGCTGATAATGCGAAGAAATGCGATTCTTGATGTCTTGCCCCTGCTCACGAAGATGGAGCAACCGTTTCTTGATTCGCTCTTTCAATTTCTGAGTTGCAGCACGATCCAATCGAAGAAGCGTTAAAAAGTATTCAGTCTCAAGCTCTGTCAGACCAATGTATTCAGCCACCAACAATCCTTGATCGTCGGTAAAGTGCTGATTTCCTCTCAATATGTGACTGATCATCGTCGTGTGGATGCGAAGATGCTGCGCTAATTTCTGCTGCAATCCCCTTCCACGTCGAGGCTGCGCCGAAATCCAATTCGTTAAAAAGTCCTTGTAGCTGCTGAAATCAAAGCATTTTTTGACCATTAGTGAATATTATTCATCTTTGTTCGTGATTTTTGAACAAAAAACTCTATATCGGATTACATTTCCAGACGATCCTGTTGATGTAAATCACACGTCCCGTGCATTAGGATGACAGGAAAGGAATATTCATGAAAAACCTCTGCAGATTTCTTTTAGCGGCCACTCTAATTACAGCCCTTCCTCAATACGCCCAAGCGGGGATTGATAGCGGCGGAGGAGATTCAGCAGAGGCCGAATTCGTCAATATAGGACGAGGCGTCGCTGCAGCCCTTCGCGCAGGCAAAGTAGACCTTGGCATTGATCTCAATGCTTACGAACAAGTGGTTACAACAACTACGGTTAGCATGGTTCGAGAATCACTCTTTCTGGATGGTCAGGAGCGGGACGCAATCAACTACCCTTGCGAAAAGAAAATCATCGTTAACCGAAATCACTGGATTCCGCTGGCCCCGGTTCTCAAGGTTCAGCTGGCGTTCCATGAATTTCTTGGGATCGCCGGCCTGGAACACAATGGCTACCCGATTTCCAGCCAATTGGTCACTGCATTAGGCCGAGAGAAATTAAATGAGATCGCAGCAACTGCCGCGCCAGAACTGAACTACCATTGTGAGTTGTTTTACAAGAACCGCGTCGGACTGGTATTTTACTCGTGCGGTACGGCGGATTTTTCGACCAAACAAAGTAAGCCTGCCCATTTCGGCAAAGGCTGCGAGCGCATGATCATGGGAGTCACGCAGGAGCTATTTTTCCCCGCTTCCGTCGGTTATCCCACGCCAATGCAGGGAACCTCTATCATCCTCGGAAAAAATCCGAAAAAGGACAATCATAGCTGGATACCTCAGAGTGCTCGCGCCGGAGCTGTAATCGATATTTATAGCGCTCCCCTCACCTTTCAGATCAACCTCGCTCTGACGGAAGGTGGTCTATTCAAGAAACGTCAGGAATACTACTACGCCGTTTGTGAGAGGAAATAGTGTCACGCGAGGGTGAAAATGGACTTGTTTGTTCGCGAATGCTTTCCTACAGCAACAGAAAAACTCAGCGCTATGTAGCTGAAAAGATTGTGAACGGGTCAAGCACCCCAAAATTTAATGCTCGCGCTATTTTCGGATTTTTCCGAGAATTTCGCGGGGCTTTTTTGTTTACACATCTTCTATGTAGAACGAATTCGCAAAAAATAAAAAGCCCCGTCCAGTCCCGCAATTCTTGAGACGAGATCGGAGCTTTTTAATTTAGCCGGCTCTGTCAGAATCGAAGTCGCGCGTTCAAAGCTATGCTGTACGGCAATCGACCACATCACATCGCAGGGACAGTGTGGAAGTTGAAAACGTTACAACCACCGTCGCGTCCGACCTTGCGACCAAGTAAACTAGTACGCAACTGAACTATCGTTTTCCCCAATTCGGTCGGTTTAATTTGAACCGCCTCAACACAACCACTTGTGCAGGCCGGATCATGCGGGAAAGAGATTTGATAGCCCTCTATTTTCCCGTTTTCGTACTTCCGTTCAAACACAGTACAGGTGACGATCGGATCATAGGACCATTCCGAATACATTTGTGAGACGAAGAGCTGAACCTGCACCGCTTCTGCTTCACCCAATCCGACCTCGTGAGTCAGCTCATGCGCGACGAGTGCGGCCATAGTGCGACCGATGGACTCCTTTGGAACACGCGTGAGTCTGGAAACACTAATACAAATGTGCCATCGGCTGTATTCGCCTGCCTTGACTGAGGCGTCTCGCTCATTTCCGTTATCGTCCAAGCACGGGAGAGGCTCGTAAAAGAAGCTGCTATTCGCCAAGTTCCATTCCGCGCTTGATACTGGACGCTCTTTCCCCAGCGGCAACTTCTCAACCGATTGAACCTGGCTAAATCGCCTGAACGCCTCTTTTACCTCGGAGGGCAGCTCACCCTGGTTAGCACCGGCAATAAATACAGGGAGAAAATGAGTAGCGTTGCCCACAGCGACAACTATGTCCATCTCTGTGGTTTTCGAGGCGTTCCCGCCTCCTGTATCCGCGCCACCACCGGCGATTGCCTTATAACCACATAGCGCTAAACCAAAGAATACGATGACCGTCCTGATCCCCATAATGTGCTCCTCCTAACGAGCCGGTATGAATGAGTCAAGTACATCTATTTCTGCTGCCGTTTTATTGATTTAGCAGACTGAAAGATAGAGTTTTAATGACTAACGATTCACCTTAAAGTTTGTTACACAGTCAACTATGACCACCCCCGAACTTTTCGACTATTCCGATTACCGAAAGTACGTTCGCGATCGAATCAAAGGCCTGCCAAAAGGCGGGCATGGACAATATCGAAGGATTGCTCACGAACTGAAGATGCACACAACCCATGTAAGTCAGGTTTTTAGTGGCCGCAAACACTTGAGCGCCGAGCAAGGCACCAAGCTTGCGAGCTTCTTAGCCTTGTCGGAACTTGAAACTCTCTATTTTTTAACTCTGCTCGAATTTGATCGAGCTGGAACCCAGGACTTGAAAGGCGTCAAAAGAAGGATGCTCAACGAAATCCGGGATCGCGCCAAGCGGTTATCAACCCGTCTCCCCCACGATAAACAGCTTACTGAAACAGAGCAGGGCGTTTTCTATTCAGACTGGGTTTATAGTGCGGCACGACTCGCAACCTCCTTGCCAGGAATGAAGACCGCCGATGCGATCAGTACAGAGCTTGGGCTACCCAGGGCAAAGGTTGCAAAAATAATCGAATTCCTGCTCCAGTCCGGACTTTGCGTGCGATCATCCGATGGTCTCGAAATGGGGCCAAAACGAATTCATGTCTCGGCGGAAAGTCCATTCGTCGTTCAGCATCACCGCAACTGGCGTCTTCTCACCGGCACGCGTGCAAATCGCGTCACTTCAGACGAGCTGATGTTTACCGGACCCATGACTCTTTCCTCTACTGATTTCGGCGAAGTACGAAAGGAGCTGGTTCGATCAATTGAAACTGTTCTCAAGCGGGTCAACACGTCTAAGCCGAAACACCTGGCATGCTTAAATATAGACTGGCTGAAATTGATCTGAGATAACTCGAGTTCCGAGGACATTAACAGCTTGAATTCCCCAGATTCGTTTCCTAGCAATAGGAAAAATCAGCGCCAATTAGCTGAAAAGCCACGCGCCGTCAGGTGCGCTGATGTGAACGGGTCGACCACCCCAAAATTTAATACCTCGCGTTATCGCAAGATTTCGCGGGGCTTTTTACTATTCGAAGGCCAAAGCTAAGCTCACCGAACAACTAGGCACGGGTTAATACCCGTACAAATCCAACGAAAACGAGCACAGTTTGTCAGATGGCGAATCGCGAACGATCGCTTTTGCTTCTTCAATTGCTTTGACCAGAATCGATTTCACCCGGATCCGATCTTCATCCGACAAAGTCACCACTGACGAATAATGAAGATCGTTGCTCTGGGCCCGATCCTCACGTTCCAAAGATCGAATCGCCTCGATGCGCCAGTTGATGTGGTGTTTCGCAATGAGGGGCGAATCAGCCCCGAGATGAATGCGAACCTGCCCCGTCACAAAACGGCCCTTCTCCTCGCGCGCAAGATCCACCGAGGCAAGAAAAGCCAAAACCTCTGATACCTTCTTGAGCGACAGGCCGAGTGCAGCTGCGATTTCCTTTTTCGTCTGAAACTTCGGCGCCGTCAGCAAAACATGAATCGCGGCGTAATACCATGCACTGTAATAAGTTGTTTGCGCTTCAAGCGACAGAGGCTGCTTCACGCCGAGACGATCTTTCAAATAGAGCTGTTTTTCCTGCGCCTCTTTGATCTCAGCGAGGTATCTGTTTTTCAAAGATGCTGTTCCCGCACGCGCGTACTGCACCAATAAAAGAAAATAGCGGATCTCCCGATCCGCGTGGTTCATGAACTCACTGATTTTCTCCGCCTGCTCCAGACTGAAATCCGCAGTATCTGTGGCCAGCACCCTCGAAATATACGCAAGCTGACACTGAGCCGCGCGCGCGAGTTCCGAGCGAACACCACGACCTTTTCCGGGCTGCGCCCGGATCCAATCGTTCAGGTAACTTTTGTAGTCGCGATATTCGATCAGGCGGTTCATCTGATTCCCAAGGGTTAAAACAGCAAACTAAACCATTAGTATAATTTTGACTTCTAATTTAATTAATTTCAACTACCCGCCCATCGGACGCTCTGCTATTTCCAGCCATACAACGCAGCGCACAATGCGAAGCGTAACGCTAAGGAGCGAGTTATGAAAAAGTCCAATATGATAAAAGTCCTGTGTTTCGCGGCCGTGTCTGCATCCCTCTCCAGTGCCTCTGCCTGGGCACAACCGACGATCACTTGCGAAGGGACTGTTTCGATTCACGAGGGAGACAAAACACCTGAAATCGTGAACCAGGTTCAGCTCGAAACGGCCTATCAGGATGAGCGAAACCTCGCTCTCGATGGATTGACTGAAGACTATAATTTCGGAGCCGATTTCTTTCTCGAAAAGAACCGCGCCTCCCTCTATTTCATAGAAGAAAAGACGGGCAAACAGACTTCCTCGAGTGCCTTTTATGCAATGCCAAAAGGCTTCGGCGCCGTAGACCTGGTGAGCACCGAAAAGCTCCCGAACGGAGCCACTCAAATGGTGACCCTCTCTTGTCTCGTGAGGGAGTAATTCAGGATAGGGCTCCTACCCACTCGTTCGAAGCAGGAGCTAACTTCTGAATACATTTAGGGAATAATTTACCTGAGTAGATTGGTCAATAATATTGCATTCTCGCGTCCCGGCGGGTAAAAGATCGCTGCGGAGCGGATTGCCTCGGAGTTGAAATATGTTGCAGCACCTCAAATTCATTTCTCTATCGTTGTTCATAGTGATAGCGGCGATCGGGGCTACCGTTTCGATACCTGCGGCGCAAGCAGGCGGAGATTCCAGCGGCGGCGGTTCCGGAGTCGCGACATTCAAAGCGGGACAGCCGCATACCTCCCAGAACCTTCTGAAAGTGGAAACGCTGGCGCTCTTTAAAGCCCGGCGTGCGGGGCAGAATCTGGTACTTTCACCTGACCCTGACATCAAACAAGACGAGCTCGTGCAGTCCTCGATCGAAATCGAAGTTGCCCGATGGATGCAGAAGGTCCATGCCGAGTTCGAAAGAATAGCGCCGGAATTTCACGCGCTGTTCTTACTCGCCGACGAAAAATTCATCGAACAACAGCTGCAGACCCGGGACATCTACGAAACATCAAAGACCACAACGCCGAACGCTGCCCCGCTCAGTCTGGAACTCGATATTTTGAATGACTTTGGCGATCGTCCCGACCTGTCTCCGGATCAGGAGTTCGTGCAGATCGTGAAACGCACTTCGCCGGTTTTTCACATCAACCAAGCGCTCTGGACCAAGATGAGCGTTGAAGATCGTGTTGATCTCAGGATTCACGAAGCTGCTTACGCAATCTCCCGGCACCCCGACTCCACTCGAATTCAGAAATTTGAAATATACCTGCTTTCGGCCATCGCCGAGGGCCGCCCTCTCGATCCTGCTGAGTTCAAGAGACTTGCTTCTTCCGAATGGAATCTCGCTGCCGCCGAAGGCACTCTTTTGACCCAGGCGATCCAAGTTCCAGGCGCAAAAAAGACGGAGATCCAACCCTACTCCAGCAACAGTCTTATCCCCGAAGCCATTCCTGACGGAATCCCTACAGGCCCGGCTTCCGGATACGAATCGCTCCAGTGTGGGATCGTTTCAGATTTCAACTCCTCTGACCCGAAGGCCGCCTTCCACTTCCTTTACTGGAATGGCAAAAATGGAAAGAAGATTGAAAAGAGCTTCTCTGCGGATGAGCACAAAATGGTCGCAACTCTTCAAGAAGCCTCACGGCGCTATCTCGATGCGCAGATCAATCCATTGGTGCACCCTTTCACCCTGAACTACCCGGATGTTTTTTGCTTCAAAAAGGGGTTGCTCGGAATCGGCCTCGGTAAATTGCGTTTCGTTGAATTTCGCAAAGCTTACAATGCGAAGACCGCACAAAGGAAGATCGAAGAAATTCGAAGCAATCTCGCCGGATCTCTGGCTGGCCTGATTTATGAACGCATTCAGGCAGAGTATGATCATTTTTTTGAGAACGGGGGGCCTCAACTGAGCGTTCATGATCTGGCCAGACTGGCGAGTGCGAAACGCCACGAACTCGCCCCCTTATTCGATCTTCTACGCAGCGAATCCGCGGTTCTAGCTTTAAGCACGGAATTGACGTACTGGATCGAACTCAAAAGCGCCTACTCGCGCCGCTGTGACTATCTGGACGACTTGGGCGAACGCTCCGGTTGCCGTGTCGAACTCATGCAAGCGGAAATGGAACTCTACAAGCTCGAATCAGAGATACTCGCAATGAGGGCGGAACGGTCTACGATTGAGCCTCCGAATGTCATCTACATCCCCGGGCCTCGCGGCCGAATCGGACAACTCGTCGAAAAGGCTGATCCGTACGTGATTCTCGACCGGCTTGCGTTTGAGATTGGGCGGTAAACTCAGAGAATAAGACGAAGCACCTCAATGAAAGAGCGTATCTCGAACCGAAAACCATCTTGCAAAACCCAAAACAGCTTCCTTCAAGCAATAGGAAGAAATCAGCGCCAAGTGGCTGAAAAGCCACGCGCCGTCAGGTGCGCTGATGTGAACGGGTTAAGTACTCCAAAACTTAATGCCTCGCGTTATTTGCTGATGTATCAGCCGGTTTCGCGGGGCTTTTTTGTATTCACTCGGAAGGTGTTTAAGATGAAAAATTGCACGTCAGAGAGAATGATCCAAGTGATGAGTTTCGCGCTTCTAATTCTTCTTTTTGGTTTTGCTGGTTGCTCCGGTGCGCCGACGAGCAAATCGCAAAACGCTTTGTTAACCAGACAAGAGGTCACCGAGGACATTGAATACACAAAGAAGATGCTGAAAAACGCCTACGTAGGGCACCGCTTTCAATCTGCCGATGTCTTTGAAAAAGCGTTAGCAAACCTTGAGACACTTAAAAATTCCGCGACCGAACTGAATGCAAAGCAGCTTTGCGATCAGATCGAAAACGCAATTTCGGTTCTTCCTGATTCTCACCTGTTTGCTGCGTTTCCCATTCAAAATGGCTATAGCCCATGTAGTCGAGCAGGCATGCGTTTTGAAAAAAGCCAGTCAACAGTTGGCGATAATTTACAGCTAGATCCGAACAAGAAATGGTCTCTTTTAGAAAGAATTACACCAAATGGGAAACGAATAAAGGTCCTCGCCATTTCAAGTTTTAGCGGCGCCGGAAACTTAAACGACAGCCACTGGAAGGATTTCATTGACACCTCCAACACGCTTGCTCGGGAAAGATACTTCGTTATTGATCTTCGAGAGAACGGCGGAGGCTCCGATCGGGCAATCAATTCCTGGATACAAAATCTGCTCTCTGGTGAAAAGCAGCTCATGCCCCCCATTTGGGTTCTTCAGAGTGAAGAAGCCTTTCAAGTCCGCCTGAACTCATACCAGTTTAATAAGACTCGAGCAAAAACCGACGACGACAAATCCTATCAGGATAAAATGATCGCGTCTGATACGGACCGCCTTAACGAAAGTCGTAAAGGAAAATTAGCTAGATGGGATCAACAGGACTGGGGTACCTACAAAGGCAAAGCTCCGCATTCCTATACCGAACTCACACAAGCGGGACGATGCATTTCGGAAATGTCGGGTTGGCAATCCTTCCTAACTCCGGCCTCTATATTCAAATGGGCGTGAAGTACTTCACATCACGCTATGGATTCATCGAAACGACGGGAATTCCGCCTAACATCTCGGTGGAATCAGGAAAGGACGCTCTCGCGCAAGCGTTAAAAGAAATCGATAAGAGGAATAAGCGTGACAAATAACTCCTTGGATTCAGCGTAAAGACTTTCCTACAACCTGAATTCGGTACCCAGTGCAACACTAGGGCTAAAAAGTAGCAGGGCCAAATCCCCTGCTCTGATACCTTACGACTCACAAGAGAAAGAAAAGTGTCAGGTGAGATATCAACGACGTCATCGACAAGGAGCCCGAATTTTGAATTACTAGACTCCAAATCAGGACGCTGGGGTGGCAGGGACGGATTCTTTTGGACGCCGGTTTCAAAAGACGAGGCCATGGCCGTCGAAAAGGAGCTTCGTGCCGCAACGGCGAAGCTTTGACGGCGGGCAGATCAAACTCAATTCGCTTGGAAGCGAAATTGTCTGCTGTATAATTCACGTATTGGAGATCATCAAAAAAATGAATCATCGCAATAAGCTTTATTTCTCAGGTACAACGTTCGCAGTAGTGCTTTTGGCGCTTCAAGGGTGCTTTGGCTCCAGAGATACGCCCGATAGCACGCTTAAGACTCTTGCAGAAAAAGCGGTAACGGTTCTGGATTTCAACTACAACAACGGCACCGTTAGCCCCGATTATCAGTATCAGGTCAGTTATAAAGTTGATTTCCAGGGTGCCAGCTTAGTGACATCCGTTACCAAAGGAAACAGCGTCACAGAGGCACTCCCTACGCCGGGAACAAAATCGTTGACTGATGAGCAGCTTGCCCAGATCAGAGCGCTATTCAACGAAATTCGAGTCGGCACTTGCCCTTTCGGATACCCATCAATCGGAGGAGGAATCACGAGGATCGATGTGTATACATCCTCTCCCTCGATCGATTCGATTATCTATATAAGTGACTGCACCGGGATGAGAGCCTCCGGTTCTTACCAGACGACAGCTGCAGAAACCCAATCGTTTACTGATTATATTCAGGGCCTCTAGGCGACACGGGCCGAGGCACTAAATAAGCTGCACTCCTGTCCGGCAAATCCATTCTTGCAATCTGCCGCGCCGCACTATAGAAGACTACCTGCTTGATTTTGGGGAGGATTCTTGGATGGCACTCGGTTTACGATCTATCACGGCAGCAGCGACCTATCTCGGGTTGATTCTCGTCAGCCCGAACGCAGGAGCTTCGTTCCCGGTAATTACTGTAAAACTGAGCGAAACACCGGAAGCCTTTAAGAATCCCATGAAGGGTTTCAGACCTAACCAGATGCTGGTGGATAAGACCTTTCGTGAGCATGAATACGCAACAATTTTCAAACACTATATCAAGTACACTGATCTCGAACAAACGGCTGCTGATGGTGTTGAAAAAATCATCGAATGGAGCAATGAAAACTGGTCCGGAATCGAAAAGAGAAATTTGAAAATAATTCCCCGTGTTGCCGTAGTCTTTCCGGGACTCGGTGAATACTGGCCCGATGGCGTCCCGGCGGGAGATTGGACTTCCACTGAACTGCGAAATCGCTTCGTTGGGCTGGTGGAAAAGCTCGGAAAAGCCTGGGACAACGACCCCCGTGTGGCCGCAGTTGAAATGGGTCTTTGGGGCAAATGGGGCGAGCATCAGATCTTCCCGGAAAAAATTAACGGGGATTCCATCATACCCTGGGATTTTCAACTCGCGCTGGGCAATGCTTTTTCCAGCGCCTTCAAGAATAAGAAAGTGATGGCCCGCTATCCGCATACCTTCTGGGGCTATTCCTTCGGGTTCTTCTGGGATTCCTTTGGCATGCCGGAAGAATGGTGGCGCGGACGTGATTTGATGGCCCGAAATGTCTGGCGGACTGAAATGATCGGAGGCGAAATCGCCTATGATTGGGGAGATCAGACGTTTTTTGGAGGAAGCCCCGACGGCACGGTTGGATGTGACGCCTGCACGGATTATGTGACCGCCTACATCGCCAAAACCCACGTTTCCAGCCTGGGATGGGTTTCTGATTACGATCCTACCCAGCCAGGAGTCGAAAAGAACGCAGCGCGAATGCAAAAAACGATGGGCTATCGATTTGTGATCAAGGAAGCAACCTTTCCAGCGGGGATTTCCAATAATGAAACGTTCTCTGTTTCTTTCGACGTTTCGAACGTTGGATCGGCACCTTTCTATTACAAATGGCCGGTGGGAATCCGTCTGCTCGATTCAAATAGAAACGTGGTATGGAGTGATCAGTTCGAAGCCGATATCACGAGGTGGATGCCCGGGGAGAAAACAACGATTCAAAGCACCTTCTCAGTATCGAATTTACCTGCGGGATCGTACGTTTTAGCCGTGACCGTCCTCGATCCGGCGAGTGGGACACCGAGCCTCAGATTCGCAAATTCAAATTATTATGAGGGCGGATGGACGCCGCTCGGAAAATTGGGCGTAGGCAAGATCTCGACCGACCAGGACCTTGGGGAGTTCGATCTACTGAAGCCCGATCAGACGTTGCATTACTGATTCGAAAGTCAACTCCCGCCTGCGAGTAACCCTCGTCGGGAAAGTAGCCAATGCTTCAAAACCCGCGGATTTACGTACGAATAAATCTCCTGTCGCAAATGAGAAGCCCACCGACCTGAACCCCGTTTCTCACACGGACCCCATTCACAAATTGAGAGACTTGAGTGAGAAAGTGGCACCAAAATAACTCGGCGTATCAACACTTATTCACACGACCACCTACGAAGCCAAGCCCCACGCCAGCCAAATGCGTTCCGCGATATCTTCATTTCATAGGGTCATTACGTAAGAACTATTTTGGTGCTTTCTAATAGTCCCTTTAGTATTACGGGCCGCATGAAAACATTTCACTTTCTTCTCGTCCTGCTAACGGTGATCACGCTTTCCTCCAATGCTATGGCAATGGGCAAGCGCAAGCCGCAAAAGCCCGTATGGCCTCCACACGAACTCAACTTCGTGGTCGACTCGCAGGAATGGTTACAGGTGTCCCAAGCCTTCACAACGCAAACAGCAAACATCAAACTAAAGGAAGGTCAGTCCCTTGGACTCC
>Ga0208245_1001397_pt1 | contig 14877 bp, 12 predicted proteins | sample RifOxyC1_FD_184035 | JGI IMG/M metagenome (GOLD analysis project Ga0208245, IMG submission 184035) | Soil microbial communities from Rifle, Colorado - Rifle Oxygen_injection C1 (SPAdes) | ecosystem: Environmental > Terrestrial > Deep subsurface > Rock core/Sediment | place: Rifle, Colorado... | reverse complement strand
CTGACTGTTTCAGATCCTGCTCACGGCAGACGTCTACGAGCTTCTTAGTTCCTCGGATCAGTTCCAGAACGAGCTCTGCTTTGCGCTTCGCCGTCCATCTCTGGAACTCGATTGTCTTTGCTTCCATCTCTCTCTCCTTAATAGAACAGGGGGCTTATACCCTGTCCAGTTCAGGAGGGGAACCACATCAGCCCAAAGTGACTGGAATGGATAGGTCACGCGAACCGCGAGCCGCAACTCAGTGGCACCGCCTTTGCTCCTTCTTGAATTTAAACTTGCATTGCATTGAGAGCGCGCCCGGAAATGGCTGCTCGCTATTTCTAACGTCGTTATTGAGAAACGCATATAAAGGGAGAAACGAGTATGCCAGAAAAAATGGATTCAATATTCCGAGTCACCCCATTCCTGCTGATGCTGACGTTGGCTTCGCCCGCTGCCTGGGCGGATAGCCCATCAAACTCGAAAGGCGAGGAAGCCAAGCACAAGGACCAAGCCGCTGGAACCGCTGCGAGCCAAGAAAAGGCCCCTCCATCTGATCCTGAGATTAATTCCGCAGTCTCCATGAAGATGTTCTTTGATCGATTCTTTTCCCCGGAGCAAATGAAGGTCAATACCAGTGGTGGCGTCGTGACGCTCACGGGCATGGTGAATGACCTGAGATCCAAAGATCGCGCCGTCAAGATTGCTGAGGGCATCCGAGGGGTGAGATCAGTCGTGGACCGTCTGACCGTACAAACCGTTTCCAGGCCCGATACCGAGATTAAACAAGATATCGTGAACGCTCTTCTCACTGACCCCACGACCGATTCATACAAGGTGCAAGTCAATGTGAACGGCGCGGTAGCCGAGCTCTCCGGCAAAGTTCATTCCTGGACCGAAAAGAATCTAACGGCCTGGGTTGCGAAAGGCATCCCCGGCGTGAAAGACATTAAGAACAGTATCGAAGTCGAGTACAAGACGATCCGGCCTGATATTGACGTATCTCAAGACATCATGGCTAGGATCAAGCGCGATCCCTGGCTCTATCAAAACCAGATCAAGGTCGAAGTCGATCAGGGGAAAGTCAAGCTCTCAGGCGAAGTAGGAAGCCCAGCAGCAAAGCGCCGTGCTCATGAAGCCGCGTGGGTCGCAGGCGTGATGACCGTCAACTTCGATGATCTCAAGGTCGATCCGGCGCTGAAAAGCGACATGATGAGAAAGAAGGATCCCTCGCTTGCTAAGAGCAGCCAGGAAATCAAAGAAGCCATTGAATCCTCCTTCCTCTGGGATCCAAGGGTGAATTACTTCAGCCCCAAAGTGTCCGTGAATAACGGAGTGGCGACACTCACGGGCAGTGTTGATAGCCTGATCGCCAAAACAGCCGCTGAAGAGAACGCACAGAATACGGTGGGCGTCACATCCGTCGTCAACAAACTCAAAGTCGACGTCAAGAAAAGAAGCGACGCAGAGATTGCCAAAGACGTGAAGAACTCGCTTAGGTGGAATCTGCCTCAAGCCGTACAGGGCGAGATCAACGTCAAAGTCAATGGCGGAGTGGTCAGCCTTACGGGTGATGTAAATACGCCGTACCAGAAGTGGCAGGCTCGGGATGCCGCAATGAGAGTGAACGGTGTTGTTGCCGTAAATAACCAGGTGAAGCTGGATACGACTCAAGCCGCGGCCTTCTCGGATGACAAGCTCAAGGACCGGATTGAATCGGGAATCTTCTGGGACCCAGTTGTCGATTACTTAGATGACCAGGTGAATGTTTCAGTGAAAAATGGCGTAGCGACTCTATCAGGCACCGTCGACACTTGGGACGAGCATTGGTCAGCGACTCGTGAAGCCTTTGATGCGGGCGCTCTTACCGTGAAAAACAGTCTCACGGTCGAAGACGCGGGCATTTCCGGAAAGACTTATACCTATAACGTGTTTCCAGTCATCACAACAACGACCTACTGGGTGCCGATGGGCTAAAGCCAGGCCTTCACAGGACTTACTGAATTGACCAACGACTCCGTCCGATCAAGCCGCAGTACTTTCCGCCTCTTTCGGAGTTAATTCAGCTGCCGCCTTAAGCTTGGCGATATCGATTTTCTTCATCTGAAAAAGCGCCACTGACACCCGTGCGGCCAGCTCACTATCTGGTCCATTCATCACGTCGACCATGAATGCCGGCGCGATTTGCCAGAAAAGCCCAAAGCGGTCTTTCACCCACCCGCAGTCGAACTGCTCGCCGCCGTCACGGAGGAAAGCTTCGGTATAATTGTCGATCTCTTCCTGCGTTTCGCAATTCGTGAAAAAGGAAACTCCCATCGAGAACTCAAACGGGCTCCCTCCGTTGCATGCCTCGAATCTTTGGCCGTTGATTTCGATAGAGACCGTCTTGACGGAGCCGGCCGCGCCTGGCAGCTGATCTTCGGGAAAACCCTTCTTTTTCATGTCGTCGATCTCGAACTCGCTCCAATACGTCTTCTTGATGATTCTTGAATTCGGAAACACGGAGACGTAAAACTCGGCTGCCGCTTCAGCATCTCGCTTGAACATCAGGTAGGGCGTAATCTGTTTCATATGGTCCTCATCTGGACCAATAAAGCAGGAATCAGACCGTCCTCAGGCGCGCAGCATAATTGAACTTCGAAGGAACAGCCGTAAGGTGGTTAAAACAGTAAATGCGAATACTTATAGCTAACCTATTATGTTTTCAAACATAATTCCCTAGCCATCGGTTATGTTTTAATACATAATTTCATTGACTCAAATTACATGTTTAAACATAATTTTAGGCAGTATGAAGCAACAAGATTCGCTTGCCCTAGCCCAAGTAAACCGCCGCTTGAGATCTCTTAGAAAAGTCATCCCAGACACGAAAGTCCGGCCTGGGTGGATTCGCTATATACGCGGCTCGCTTAATATGACGCTCAAGCAGCTCGCTAAAAGAACCGGGCTCTCGCTGTCGTCCATAGCACAAGCCGAACGCAACGAGGCTGCTGGCACAGCTTCCATTGCAACCCTCAAGAAAATGGCCAATGCCATGGAATGCGAGTTCGTCTATGCATTCGTCCCCAAGATTGACATCGACGAGTTGATGAAACAAGCGGCGCGGGCGAAGGCGAAGCGCACATTGGCGTCCGCAGACGTGCACATGACCTTGGAAGATCAACGCGTCGAGCAATCGATGGAGGAACGGGTAGAACTGCTGGCCAGTAAGCTCCTGGAAAAAGGCGATGTCTGGTGAGTAACTTCCAGTTCAAAGACCGAGACGGTCAAACTCCCCTTCCCTCCGAACTTCACAAGGGACTTAAACCAAAACACATCCCACGAGCAGATCGAAACCATTCATCCCTTTGCGAATGGGAACGGCAGGTTTGGAAGAATCATAGTCGAGCATTTTTGTGAAAAACATGGCTGGACTGTTCCAACCTGGGGAGCTGCGCTGAAAAACACACCAAGGGACCGCCGAAAAAACAATATCGCTGCGCTGAATGACGCACGGAAAACTCGAAATTACGCAGGACTAGTCGAGTTCATGTACTCGTAGGAACTGCAATTTGAATCTGGATTTCAGTCAGATAGTTCTTCGGGTTTCCCCTGAAGATCATTCCCGGCCCCTTCAGGTAGACCTCGCGAACGGGCAATTTCGCCTTGTAGCCTTTGCTGTTCAAGTAAGACAGAATCTTCTCATAAGATCTGCCTATGCTCTCGTAAGGGCCTTTATGAATCAGCGTCAGGAAGGTTCCGCCTTCCAATGATTTAACCGTGCACGATTTCGAATCAATTTCTTTTCGGATCGGGAAACACGACTCGATGTCCGCATCGTTCTCTTTGAATTCGAGTTCGTGATAAAGATTCATTGGCTTTCCGCCGATGTGCCGGCCCACGGCTCGGGCAAGCTTTCCGAAATACGTGCCGGTGTCCCGATATTTTCCCTTCCACCGGATAGTGGCGACCAGGAGTGATTCCTGCTTTCGTTCTTCGATTTCAAATTCATCACGAGTCAGCATGGCGAGCGCCTCCTTTTCTTTCTTGATGATGTGATCCAAAGAAACGGTGACTGACTTGAGATGCCGAATACCGGCTTCGATTTCTGATTTCTTGCTCAGCAGAAAGTGAATAATGTCCTTTTCATCGCCGAACTTGGCGACGATCTGCGCTATCTGCTCGAGGGAAAATTCCATTTCCTTCAAGCAGACAATCACCCGAGCCTGCTCGACGTTCTTCGCGTCGAAATACCGATAGCCCGTCCCCTCATCTATAGCTGAAGGGATTAAGAGCCCCTTTTCGTGATAAAGATGAATGGCTTTGATGGTCAGCCCGGTTATTTTTGAGAATTCGCCAATGTTCAGCATCGTCAACTTCCGTCCTTGAAGTAGGATCGCCTCTTCCCCAAGGGGAGAGTCTAGCTAAAAATTAAATAGATGTAACGTCGTTATGCGGCCTTCTTCGCTTGAGCCGGTCGAGCGATCGGCAGCGACAGCGTGAATGTCGATCCGCTTTTTTCATCACTCGTAACCGAGATCTTTCCTCCGTGCGCTTCGGCAACCCCTCTAACCAGGGACAGTCCGATTCCCCAGCCGGATTTTCCGGGTGCTTTTGCCTTAACGACACGTTGGAGAGGATTAAAAATAATTTGCATGTCAGAGGATGAGATAGGCGGTCCCTCATTGTGGACCGCGACTTCAATGTCTCCAGTACCCCGAGTGAGGGTGACTGTCACAGGACGTGTTGTGTCCCCATATTTCACTGCGTTCACCAATAAGTTTTCAATTGCCCTCTTTATATATCCAGCGTCCCAGCTCCCAATTACGGGGTCTGCGCCTGCTTCAAATTTGAAATGGTCTCCGATGGCCGTAGTTGTTTCTTCCAGTGTCGTTTTGACAATGGCGCGCATATCGGTAAGTTCAAAAACCAGCGGCAGGCTTCCGCCTGCTTGCACTTGATTCGAATCCAAAAGATCCTGAATCATACGTTCGGTGCGGGCGATTGAATCCACAATGCGAGCGGATAAAACCTGGATCTGTTCCACGTTTTCTGGATGTCTCAGACTAAGTTGGGCGGCAGCTTTTGCCGCAGTAAGCGGATTTCGCAAGTCATGGGCCAAAGCTGAAATAAATTGTTCTCGAAGGCGATATTGAAAATCGGCGAAAGCGGCAGTCGCTTCTGAGATACCAACTTCAATCGCGTTAATAATTGCATTTCTGGCCCGCGGGTCAATCAAAGCATCAGGTGCCAATACGTCAAAAATCGTCCTCCGCAGCAATCGATATTCGAAAATAATCTGTTTAATGGAATATTGAGGGTGAGCCGCTCGCTGTAGTCCGTGTGCTTGAGAAACGACGAGATCGGGCTCCTCGCTTTTTTCGAGGTTCTCTAGGGTCCTGGCAAGGGCCTCAAGAACCAAGGGAATTGAATTTCGCAAATGAGATGGTTCAAGACTTCGCGCGGCAATGACACTTTCGCGGACTCGCTGCTCCCAAAGCTCCAGAATCCGGCCGCTTGAACTTCGCAAACGATCGGCTAATGATACCTCGTCCGAACTCGTCTCTTTGGCATTCGATGAATCCATAAGAATCTGAAATCAAGTCGCATGCCAGAATGGCGAATCATAAGTCGCCGCGCCAGGGGCAAAATGCTGCGCGCAAAAATCGAAATTACGCGAACAGGCAAATCCTCACTTAACTAACCCATCCGCCCCTGACCCCCCTGAAATGAGAATCGTCACCCCCAGACGGAGTTCGAACCCGGCGAATTCTGTTCGCAGATTCGCTTTGTGAGCCGTCTGCAAAACATTGACATAGCTCGCGGCAGTTGTGTTTTTCTGATCCTTTGAAGACAGTCCACTCGCGACCGAGACAAAATGGTACAGGCCCGTCAGGTTGGCTGAAAAAAATGATTTCGTGTACAAGCGCACACCGAGCCCGGTGGCCAGATCAAGACCCATGTTCGAGTAGGATTTCCCCGCAGCGGATACCGTGTTCCACGGCAGTCCAAGAACAATCGGGACAAAGACCTGAAAGAGCCCGAGCTTCCCATACGGTTCATTCAACGGAATCGCTGAGGACAAATACATTTCGTAGAATTTATGAGGCGCATCGGTCACAAGGGTATCGGTAACCGTCATGACTTTGGTCGTGGTACTCGTCGTTTCATTGTGCGCGATCAGTGAAGGCGTAGTCCCGCTGCCGTAGCGAAACCCGAGCGCGAACCACCCGGGTCCAAACTGAACGTCGAAACTACTGGATATGCTGCTTTTGAGCGCTTCCGCATCGCTACGCAATTTCACATCCAGAACCGGCGAATACCCGAATCCGAACCCCGGCGTTGAAGTTCCATATTGCGCGCGAGAGGCCTCCTCCGCTGCTTTTTGCCGCTGATCCCGCCCGAGCTCCAATTCCGCGACCCGGGCGCGGACAGCGGCCGCTTTGTCCTCGGGGGGCTTGCGGTCGAGATAAGCGCGAAACGCCTGAATCGCCTCTTCCTCATGATCGAGCCGCTGCTCGCTCGTCCCGAGCACGAGCCAGGCATCCGCGTTCGCCGGATCAAGCACCGTCGCAGCCGCGGCCTCGTCGCGTGCTTCCTGCCACAGTTTCTGAGCCGCGAGTTTTTTTGATTTTGTTAAATGAATTTCGGCTTCACCTTTTGCATCGGCCACTTCAACCGACCACGCACGATCGGGAGCCATTGTAATGAAAACAGCGTTTCAGAACAGTGATTCTCGGCAAATGACTGGCTCAATTCTTTAACCTTTTGCTGCATCTTCGCGCGTTCCATCATCATATTACCTAGCCTGAACGCGCCAATAATTTCGGGGTAATCAGGCCGCTGCCCGAGTCAGGTTTTCGAGAATTTTCTCAAACTCCCTGCGGACACGGTCTTCATTGGTCATTTTGAGAACCGGTTTTCCGGACTTATTGACGACCCGGCCCGCACGACTGATGAGTTTGAAGCGCAGCGATTTCAGGGATTCAAAGCTGTAGCGGCCGGTCCGACTTGTCGAGCGTTTCCGGAGTGCGGCTTGGTCGGTAGCCAGTTGGAAGTTTTTGATCAGTGAATTAGTCAAGATCGATAGCGCCTGGTAGGCGGAGTTCGCATTGAAGTTCTTCGTCGGGATGTTGGCGAAGCCATACTCCGTTTTCAGCTCGGCAATCTCCCGCTCCATCGCGCATCGTCCGTTGTAAAAATCCAAGGCATTTTCCGCCGTCAGATTCTGATTCGTCACGATCACCTGATACTCGTAAATCCCGTCGCCCGGATCGAAGAGATCCAGCTGAAAGGTCTTCGGCTTTTGATTGTTCCTGGTCAGGCACTTTCGGAAGATAATGACCGGAATTTCCATCTTCCACTTTTTCAGTGTCAGCGTCGTCTGAAAGAATCCGAGATCCTCCCCAGCCTTGCACCACCGCTCGCGCTGGTTGATCAAGTCCCGCGCGCCCGTCCACTTCCAGATGGGCATCTTGACGGCATAAAGAACCTTGGCCTGCGATAGAAAACGAAGGATTTTCTCGGAGAAAAAGGCACTATCGAGACGAATCTCGATAGTTATGTTACCAACGGCGGCGCGAACCTCCCGGATGCAGTCGGCAATCATCTTGAGAGCGCCTCCTTTGGAATCATGGTAGCTGCCCCGTCGATTCTTGACCCGAAGGAAATGCCCTGTTTGGGTCACATGACAAAGAAACGGGTAATAGGATTTTGAAAATCTTTTGTGTGGATTATAGCCCCACGCGGCGTTCTCAACTTCATCGCCGGTTGACAACACCGTCCCATCGAAGTCGAGGGTGATGCGCCTGAGCTTCAGTGCGGCGAGAGTTCCTAAGACGAAAAATGCGTTCATCTGATTTAGGATGTCGATGGTGATCGGCGTAAATCGAGCCAGCCAGCGGCTCAGGGTCCTCTCGGTCGCGATCCGCTTGACTCCGACGATCCGCCTTACCAGGAAATCGCCCGCGATGTATCGGATATGCCGAAGGCGGCTGCCGCCAGAGAGCCACAAGGTCACAAATGTCAAAATCAGTTCTGGAACCTTGTAATCCCCGCCGAGCCCGGCTGACCTGAAGAATCCGGTAATCGTTTTTCGAACTCCGATCCGCCGAAAATACCGATTGAACAGCTCAAGCCCGGAGAAGCTTGTCAACTTCTCGTCGGTGAACTGGATTTCCAGATTTCCGTTGATTCTGTCGTGGATTTCGTGGTTTTTTATCCTCACTGGAAGTGACCTTTCTCAGCTCTGTTTTCTGTTCTTCGCAAAACAAAAATAAAGCCGAAAACAAGTCACTTCCAGTACTTCTTTACTTTTTCACCCCGAAATTATTGGCGCGTTCAGGCTAGGTTGTACTTGTATTCGCCGAGTTCCGCGTTACTAATCAGATAGCCGGCCGCGGCCACTTGGAGTTTAATCCCGATCACCGCCGTTTTGAACGCGAATTTTCCGAGAGGCCCGCCGCCGTATTCCGCGAGATGCTCGCCGGCGAATTCCCAACCGCCGGCTTCGTTCATGAACTTCCGGTTGAAGTCATCGAGCGCTTTAGTGATCTTATTGCGCAGGGGCACATTCTTTTCGAATTCGGTGGGCGCGCTTTCTGCGGCCATGGTCGCGAGCGAGACAGCCTCGTCGCCATACTTCATCCCGTTGGCAATCCATACCCTGGCTTGCCTGATCTGAGCTTTCGAAAGTTTCTTCGCGGAATTCGCCGTTCCCAAGGCGAGTTCCATTTTGTCCAGACCAAGCTTCATTTTTTGAAGCTGATCCTTTGCCATGAGAAAGTCCGTGACCTTTCCCTTGAACAGATCGGCAGCCTTGTCTCCCGCGAGATCTGTAGCCACGCTCGCGGCGTCCCGCGCGGACTTGCTTTTGTCTGCCTCAGCCTGCTGAATCATTCTTTCGTTCTTGCCAATATTGATATTGATGCGTTTAATCCCGGTCTCAAGTCGCGAAGCCGTATCGGCGAGCCTGCCGCACTCTTCTTGACTCATGCGCGGACTTGAACTCAGAAGTTCCTCATCGGATAAGCCGTCCTTCTGACTGACGAGGCTCAGCATTTCTCCCGCCTTTTTGTCTTTGCGGTCGTTTTCCTCCTTGAGCCGGCGCTGCCGTTCCGCTTCCTGTTGCCTGAGATACTCTTGATAGGCGCGCTCCCGTTCAAGCCGTTCCTGCTCAGCGATCTGCTTGTCTCCGGCGCTCGGCGAGAACCGCGGGGTCCTCCGGCGGTTCCGGAGCGAATAGCCCTTGAATCATGCCCTGAACGGCATTCATCATAAGTTGCTGCTGCGGAGATACTCCACCACCCGAACTTCCGGAAGAACGGCGCGCCCTCGCGGCGCAACAGGCTTCGGAACCAGGCCCGCAACCACAACCGGTGTAACCGTCGAAACAGACACTGCTCACGCACTTTCCCTGTACTGAAAAGGCGGCTTCGGACATGAAGAGAGGGCTTGAGGCGAAAACGATAAAAAACAGCCGCGTGAAAAGCCTCGACTTGAAAGAAACCGCCATCGCACCCTCCCTTGAATAGAGTAACACCCGGTTCGTAACCGTCGATCGGTAGTCGCGTTTTGACTCCGCAAACCCCCTTCGGCATACTGCGATGATGAAGCCCCCAAAAGACCTAGCCAAGAGGACGAAACGACTGGAACTCCGTGCCTTCAGAGTGTCGGATTACGGCGTGTGGAAAGAGTATAAGCTACGCACCCAACGCGCAAAAAATCGTTGGGACCGAATAATAAACAAACCAAGCGATGCCTCATTGAGCGCGTTTCGTAGATTTTTGAAGAAACTCCGCAGCGATGAAAGCCGGGATTTCACTTACACCTTCGGAGTATTTCTTCGACACAGTGCCGAACTGATCGAAAAACCGTCCATAAATTCGCGCTTGACCCAAAGCTCAGGGAGGACATGGTCGTATGATGTCAGCTGGGTCGGTCCCGAGAAAAAAGGAGTGTGAAATCAATAGAGTCAGCAAGAATGATTAATAATATTCAAGCCTTTGTCCGATACGACTCATTATGAAATCTACACTCGGCCTTTGCCTTCTTCTTTGCGTGGTCTGTCTCAGCGGCGGCAATCGGCTTTGCATCGCGGACAGTGCAACTCAAGATCTTTTCTTATCGGATACCTTTCGGTTGGGTATGTCGCAAAAGCTGAAGGCAAAACAGGCATACCTCCCTTCCCAGGGCGCTTATCAAATGGAGGGCACATATTCTGGTAAACCATATAGGGTCTGGATTCAGCGCACGATTCCAGAAACGATTGCGAATCCTGTCTCGGTGAAACGAGTGTGGGCGGAAAATCTATCTATCCTGAGGTCAATGGGGCAGAAATTGGATGATCATGGCTGCAAAGAGGAAAAAGATCATCTCTTCCGTTGTCATTCCACTAGCCGGTTTAAGAACGAATATAGTGAGTCTTACTTTTTTTGGAATGGCAAGGCAGATCTTGCCGTCGTTCGGGTAACTTCCGTGGCTTCGCTGGATTTCGTTTCCAATCTCATATCAACGTTTAGTTTCAATTTCAAAAGCAGGTCATTGGCAGGGGGCAAAAAATGAAAACGCTTCACTGCCCAGCTGGATTCCTGATCGGACTCTTGATATCGACGCCAGCTTTTGCGAGTGGATACTCCCCCGCATCCGACTTGAATGCCGCCTTCGGCGGAGGTTGCTCAACCACAGGAGCATTTTCGTCTACTCTTGACGCTAATGCCGCTGCTCTTAAAGGAATGCTGGACTCGATGAAGTCCGACGATGCATGCAAGGGCCTGTCACCTCTATTTGACAGCGTATCTTCCGACATTGTGAACAGCCTTGAATCCCGAAACACCAGCAAATATTTAGAAGAGAATTTGACCGCATACATAAATGATTTGAACGCGGCCATTGCTTCCGAGGAAGAAAAGGGCGGTTCTGCCGATGCTGATTACTTATCAGCCTTAAAAGCCGAGCTTAATACAAAAAAAATTGCACTGCTTCAGACAAAAAGCAATCAGGACTATTCCGCTAAGACCGGATCACATGAAAAAATCAAGCACCTCTATACCGCCACAAGCGCTCTTATGGACGGCCTCTTGAATAATGCTGCTTGTGCCGGGAAATATCCCAACGTGCTCGCGCAAATTGGCGCTCAAATTTTGAAAATATCTTCTGATTATTCGACCGGACTGACAGGCTCTTTACTGATGGCGGCCGGTACGGTCGTGGATAAGCTCGTTACCTTCATCCGGGGTTTGAAGCTTGCGAAGCCGATGAATGACCTGGAGCAGGAACATCTTGGAATGGCGCTCGGGTGTGCATTTGAAAGCCTTTCAAGAACATACTGTCAGGCTCGTGACGTTCAATTTGTCGCCCAGAAACACAGCAGAATTCAAAGTTCTCCGAACTGTGGCTGGGAAGGCGTTGACCTCGTTGGCCGAGATATGCCCGCCTTTTTGGACTGGGTCTCTCGAACTTACGCAGGCTCTGAACCAAGCAGTTCGTCCCAAGCAACCGAAAAGCAATCAGCCATCACGATCCGTTATCAACTGGATGTTCTCGACACCTCTTTAAAAGGCATTTTTGCTGACGCGCAAAAACTTCTCAATCAAACTGCGGATCCTGATAAGAAAAACCAAATTCTTATCGGGTTGCTGAGTTCCAGGTTGGTCCCGCTCATTCAGTCTTACAGCTACAAGACGACCTACGATAGCACAGGGTCCCAAAACGTGGCCGTCGGACCAATCGGAGATGCCTTTTCTGAAGATCCAAACTGCGGACCTTTGACCTACTTTTACTCATCTGGTGCGGCAAAAAAGTGTCTGCCGAATTCAGCGGCGGGTGAAACATGTATCAATTGCGTCCAGCGGGTTTATGGAGATCAGGCTCCAGATCTTGGTAAGATTTCGGCTACGTGGAATACCTTAAGGGCTTTGTCCGCACTGAATGTTAGCAACCGTGAAGCTTTAGTCATGGAGCAAAGCCCAGCGTTGGTCCTGACGCTTGCCGATACGCTCGGAGCGAATCAACGTCGCCCCAGATTTTTCCTGGATAATGCGAAGGTATACTTGCAAAATCTTTTGGACTCAAATGATCCGATCTCTCAAGGGTCTGCGAAAAAAACTGTTTCCCTGGCGCTGAGCCGGGTGAAGTGTGCGCTTGAATACTTGGATGAATACTCGACCGGGGTAAAGCAATTAGCGGCGAACGAGCCTTCTTCGTGCTCCCCAGACCCAGGAGCGCCAGCGCAAAAAGACGCACAATACTATGTCAGCAGGCTCTCGCAACTTCTCGCCCCATCCGGCGACACCAACTCTTTGAGCAAGGAAATCAACGTTATAGTAAAGAAAGACATCGATAGGAAGATTGCCGACGGCCAGATTGACGAAGCATTGGCAGCCATAATGAAGCTTTCTACGACAGATAGCCTGAGTGAATTTTTAAAAGACTATGACCAGAACCTGGACATGCTCGACAGTCATGTCACGAACGTAAAGAGTGCTAGCAAACGCCAAATGAAAGCCGTTTGGGACGTCTTTGAAGATGAGATTATTGGGCGCCTAAAGGGATTAAGCGCGGATAAGGACCCTATCGCGCAGAAGTCGCTGAATCTTGAATGTGCGAGGATGCTTGTTGTTCCTTTTGGAGCCACTTTTCGAGGCAAAATATTTAAGCTACCGGATGATGTTGCAAAATATTGCAAAGGAAGAAAATTCGAAAGTATGTACCATAAATCCAAGCTCGTTATTGATTTCAACAGCATGATTCACAAGTCACCCGAGGACCGAGTGTGCGTGGTTTACGACTTCTTCCGAAAATCAAAGCTCTATAGCCAAAAACATTCTCGAGACAAAGCGAAGTAGGATTGTGCAGTGCTCGCTGCAACCGTTTAAGAGCGCATCATTTCGACGGACGTGTCCAAGATGACACATTGTTTTCAGAATTATAGACGTGTTAAACTAATCGTACGGTAAATTTTGGGGGATATGCTCATGACTATTAATTTCGGCAGAATTGCGTTGTTATTGTGTGCTGCGTTTCTGATGCCGCCTCTCGGCACCTCAGCGGCTTGGGCCGCCTCCTATTATGTGTCACCATCGGGGAATGACTCTAACGTCGGAACAAGCACCTCCGCTCCATTTAGAACCATTCAGCGAAGCCTGAATTCGGTTAGGCCCGGGGACACCGTGAATATCATGGCCGGGACGTACTACGAAGGTCTTGTGCTGATGACCTCCGGCACAAGAACAGCCAGAATCACATTGAAGAACTACGCCGGAGCCAGTGTTACCGTGAACTCCGGTAATCAAAGAGCGATCAGGCTGAATGCAGTCATCGGGTATTACACGATTGATGGGATCACTTTTACCTCCAATTACGTTGGAAGATATGTTGGGGATTTTGACTACTCTATCGACTTGGGCGCCGGCGGTCCTGGATGGTGGGGTTATGGATATCCGGTCGATTCGGCCGCTGCGGTTGACGACGATTCAAACGGAAACAATGGTTTTATCGTCCAGAACTGCACAATCACTGGTTCCATTGGGTTTCAGGGACACAACAACGTCGTAAGGAATTGTAAACTCAATGGCAACAATGCCTTTAGAAACGGAATTTATGATTTCACCGTAGTCAGCCATAAAAACCTCTACACCCAGAATACCATCAGTCATTACACGGACAGAGCCATCTGGAGCATGTCGAACACTTATGAAATCACGGTTTCATACAATGACATCTCACACTGGGGAGCTAAGGCTAATCCAGCGGCCGTGGACTTCGATGGGGCCTCGCTACCCGTATACAATTCGATAATCGCCAATAACGTCATTCATGACGGAGATGGCAACAATAGCATGGGTATGCAATTCGAAAATGGGATGAACTGCGTTTGCGAGAACAACATCATTTATAATGTTCTTCATGGCATGACCGTCATTAACTATACGAAAAACGGAGAGGGAACTTACGGTTTTGGGTTTTACAATTTCCAGGTACAGGACCCTAGCCACCTGGTTATGGGCAGAATCCCTTATGTGACGAACAACATTTTCAGGAATAACGTCGTTTACAATGCCTCATTGACGGGCATTCTCGTGAACATGTCTTGGGGTAATTACGTCTACAATAATACCTTTGATGTTCCGGGCGCGTGGGGCGCGATTTTGTTGGGGAATGGCGGAACCAGTACTGGATCGGCAAACACGACAGTGACCAACAATATAATTACAAATAGTAGCCGTGGCTTGATCCTGGAATCCGGGAGCAGCTTGCGTTCCGCGACGAACAATCTTTTTTATGCCAACGGCTCTAACGGAACGATGGGATCGTCCGCCCAAACCGGAGATCCGAAGTTTACGAATCGAAGCGGTCGTATTTACACGTTGGCCAGTGGCAGCGCTGCGATTGATAAGGGAGCCACGGTGTCCAGTGTCACTGTGGATGCGGCAGGGAATGCAAGGCCTCAAGGCTCCGCCTACGACATCGGCGCGTATGAATTCGCGTCGGCAACTCCAACTCCAACTCCGAGCCCAACGCCAACAGATCCAATCATCCCGCATTCCGGCTGGACCCTGAGATATGTAGACAGTCAGGAGACAGCTGGCGAGAACGGGGCCGCACAGAACGCCTTCGACGGCAACCCCGCCACTTTCTGGATGACCCAGTGGTCACCCTGGGGAAGTACGGCAGCGCCGCTTCCGCACGAAATTCAAATCGACCTCGGGAACCGCTACACGCTGACTAGGGTACGATACCTCCCACGCCAGGATGAATGGCTGAACGGTAACATTAAAACCGCCGAAATTTACGTGAGTGAAGATGGAGTGAACTGGGGAGCGCCGGTTGCGCAGCCCAGTTTCGCATACAGCTTCGATTCAAACGGCAAGGCGAAGGAGATGGACGTCATCTTCCCTGCCACTCTCGGACGAATGATAC